>ERZ1026800.228-NODE-228-length-52167-cov-5.156687_pt1 | contig 52167 bp, 50 predicted proteins | sample MGYA00520873_ERZ1026800 | MGnify/ENA primary metagenome ERZ1026800 (study PRJEB33270, sample SAMEA104284475) | anaerobic digester metagenome | biome: Anaerobic digester microbiome; feature: mesophilic sludge digester; material: Anaerobic digester biomass | place...
AACCGGATCTCGTTCTCCACGAGCTCCGAGAGATTGACCTGCTGGAGGTTGCGGTCGCCGATGGCGTAGAATTTCCCCGAGACGTGCTTGAAGAGATCGAAGAGGCGGTCCGACTCGCGGGTGATCAACTCGATGTCCTTCAGGAGCTTCGCGTGATCCTCCCCCAGGACGCGCTCCGCCTCCGGGCAGGCCTCCCGGGTCTTGCGGATGGCCTCCTCGAGCCGCCTCTGGAGCAGCCGCGTGCGTCCGATGATCCCGTTGAGAGGATTGGCGAAGTTGTGCAGGATGCCCGGGATGAGCTCCTCGATGAACGTTCCTTCGAACTCCCTCTCCAGAAGCCGGTATGCATCGGCCTCCCTCGTCTCTTTCGCTTCCCTCGTCTTGATCATGTCCTCTTTCTCCGGTTTTCGGCATGGCGCCCGGCCAGCCCGAAACACTAAACCATCGGATCGAAAAGCTCAAGGAATTCCCTCGAGCGCAACGGCCGGCGGCCGCAGCCGCGCGCCCTCACCGGCGGCGGTCGTCGATGATGACATTCTGGTTCCGTAGCATTTTCCATGCCCTGTCGACCTTTTCCTGTTCCGACTCGTTCTGGCCGGGGGCGGACGGCTTGCCCGTCGAGTAGAGGACCGATCGGGCTCCGTCGGCATCCTTGACCTCCCGGACCCCGATCCGGTCGGCGGGGTTGTCCTGCCGGCCCGCGCGCTCCTGTTCGATCATGAGGCGGATGGTCTCGTCGCTCACGCCGGCCTTCCTGAGCTTGATGACCTCCTCCGCCGTGAGGGCAAAGGCCGACCCGGCATAAAGCGCGATGAGCATGACGACAAATGCCATTCGTATGAGCCGCTTCATTGGCTTTTCTCCTGCCCTTCGGCTTTCAGCCCCGAGCCTTTGGCCCTTTGCCTCGTTCATATGAGCACGTAGCGCGTCACATAGATCTCCTTCAGGGCTCCCTCCCCCAGGAGGGCGCCCAGCTCTTCGCGCACGCCCTTCTTGAACCGCACGGCGGAATCGGGGCTGCCGATCCATTCAGCCCCTCCCCTCCTGCCCGCGAGGTAGATGGCCTTCCGGATCTCCACCCTGCGCTCCTCCGTCAGGTCCACGGCCTCGCGGAACTCGACCGTCACATCGCACTGCAGGAATCGGTAACGGCCCTTGCCGTCCTTGATGTCGATGCTGAAATCGGGGAAAACGGCCTCGCGCACGGCCGGGGCGGCCGCCGCGGCCGGGGTCCCCTGTTCGGAGGCGATCCGCTCCGATTCCTGCTGCCGGACATAAACGAAGGACCCGGCGGCGGCCGAGACGAGAAGGATCGCCGCAAGCCCTGCCGCGAGGACTTTCCAGTTCAGGAGAACCCTCCAGTCGAAGGGGGCGTCGGGGCGCTTGAACCATGAACGGACGCCGAGCAGGAGAAAGCGGAACCGGAAGAGAAGCGACAGCCGACCCGGAGGGGCCGGCGCCGTCTCGACGGCCGGCTCTGCGGCTTCGCCCCTCGGGGCCTCCGCCGCCCCGTCGTTGTCCGGAAGATCGAGTTCAACGCGCCGCGCCATGAGCTGCCCCGCCTATCGGAGTTCCTTCACCCGGCCCCGAAGCCGCAGCACCGCCTGCGAATGGAGCTGGCAGACCCGCGATTCGGTGAGCTTGAGAACGCATCCGATCTCCTTCATGGTGAGTTCCTCGTAGTAGTACAGCGACAGCACCAGCTTCTCCTTGTCCGGGAGCGCCCCGATGGCGTCCTTGAGGATCTTCTTCACCTCGCCCCGGGCCAGGATCGACAGGGGGCTGCCCTGGTCCATCTTTTCGAGCACGTCGTAGGCGGCGTACTTTTCGCAGTAATCGGGCGGCAGGTCCTCGCTCGAGAGCAGCGAGACGCCCGAGGCCTCGTCGAGGAGCTGGTGGTAATCCTCGAGCGACAGCCCCATGTGCTCGGCCAATTCGGCCTCGTCGGGGGGACGGCCGAGCTGGCGCTGGAGGGCGAGCATCGCCTTCTCGATCCGGGCGTCCTTGTTCCTCGCCGAGCGCGGCTGCCAGTCCCTCGCCCTGAGCTCGTCGAGGACGGCGCCGCGGATGCGGAAGCGGGCATACGTCTCGAACTGGACGTTGCGCCCCTTGTCGAATTTCTCCAGGGCGGAGATCAGGCCGATCACCCCCACGTTGATGAGATCGTCTCGCTCGGCCACGTGCCCGGGCACCTTGCAGGCAATCCGGTCGACGATGCTCTTGACGAGAGGGGCGTATTTCAGAATCAGCTTGTCCCGGTCCTTCTTGTTCACGTGACCCCTTACCCGCGCGTCTTCTCGACGATGGACTTCCAGAAAAATTTCAGGCTTCCCGCCTCCCCGGTCTCGGGCTGGCGTTTGCAGAGCTTCCGGGCGATGGACTCGATGCACTTGCTTGCCGCGGCGTCGGGGTAGGCCTCCGCCAGGGCCTTCTGCCGGCGCACCGCCTCGGTCACCCGGGTGTCGTCCGGGACATGCCCGATGAACTCGATGGAGAGGTTCAGGAAATGCGAGGTGGCGTTGCTCACCTTCAGGAACACCTCCCGGGCTTCGCCCGAGTTCTTCACCATGTTCGCAAGGAGCATGAAGCGTTTCTCGCCGTGCTGGCTGTAGAGGACCTTGATCAGCGCGTAGGCGTCGGTGATGGACGTGGGTTCCGGGGAGGCGACGACGATGATCTCCCGGGCGGCCACGTTGAAGTAGATCACGTTGCCCGCAATGCCCGCCGCCGTGTCGATGAGCATGAAGTCCAGTTCGCTGCCCAGCCCGTCCAGCTCGTCCAGCAGGGCGAGCTTCTCGCCCCGGGACAGCTCCGCCATCTCCGGGATGCCCGATGTGGCCGGCAGGATCTTCATGCCGCCCGGCCCTTCGACGATCACGTCGGAGAGCGCTTTCTCGCCCCGCAGGACATGATACAGGTTGTACTTCGGCGCAAGGCCCAGGATCACGTCGATGTTGGCAAGCCCCATGTCCGCATCCAGGACGAGCGTCCTCTTCCCCATCCGGGAGAGATGGTAGGCGAGATTGGCGGCGATGTTGGTCTTTCCCACGCCGCCCTTGCCGCTCGTGACGGCGATGACGCGTGTGGGCCGCCGGGACGCGCGCTCCTTCGGCACGACACCCGGCGAGGAAGCGGTCGATCCGTCCCCGGGTTCCGATGCTTTTTTCATCCGCCTGAGCATTGACGCCTGATCCAAGTGAAAAGCACCTCCCTTTGGTGACATTCCCGCTTCCGCCGCCGACCTCCCGGCAGCCGGAGCAGGAACCTTCTTACCTTCTTACCTTCCGCCCCTCTGCCTTCTCACTGCAGGGTGCTGGTCATGATCATGTTTGCCAGGCGCCCCGGGTCGATCCTCTCGATGTCCTGCGGGACGTTCTGGCCGTTGGTGACCCAGGAGACGGGCTTGCGCTCCTGGTCGATGACGTTGTAGATCCTGCCGAAATGACGGCTCTCGTCGAGCTTCGTGAAGATGATCGACTGGTAGCCGACGGGCTTGAACCGCGCGACGTTCTCCGCCAGGTTGTCCTGGCTCGACGTCAGGGGCAGCAGCAGGCTGGTCTCCACGGGGGCATCGAGCTGGATGAGATCCCGCAGCCTGTCGATGTAGCCGGGCTCCGCCGAGTTCTTGCCGGGCGTGTCGACGAGGACGAGATCCCGGTCCGACAGTTTCGCCAGGGCCACGCGGAAGGCCGCCTTGTCGGAGACGACCTCGATGGGGACCTGCATGATCCGCGCGTAGGTCTTCAGCTGTTCCGCGGCGGCGATGCGATAGGTATCCGTCGTGATGAGGCCCACCTTCTTCTTCTCCTCGAGGGCCGCGCGGGCCGCTATCTTGGCCAGGGTTGTCGTCTTGCCCGCGCCGGTGGGCCCCACGAAGGCGCAGATCCGTTTCCGCTCCGCGCCGCGGTAGGACAGGCCGATGGACATGGACAGCAGCTTCTCGGCCGTTCGGCCGAGCGCCGCCTCGTCCTGCAGCTTTCCGGGCGGCAGGTTGCGGTTCAGCGTGCTCACGAGCAGGAAGGCCTTCGGGCGCGACACCCCGATGGAGACGAGGTGATGATAGATTTTCTGCAGGGCCCCGGGGAACTTCTCCTTGCGCTGGAAACCCATGGTGTCGAAGAAGGTGTCCAGCATCTCCCGCATCTCGAGGAACTCCCCGTAGGGAAAGGACCGCAGGGCCGATTCGGCCAGCAGGGTCTTGATCTCGCCGACGTCGCGCCGCAGGGCGCCGGCCGCTGCCTCGTCCTCCTCCCGCGGGGCCGGGGGGGCCGCCTGCGGTTTCTCGGGACGCGTCTTCCCGGCGCCTGCCTCCGGGCCCGCATCGACGGCGGCGGTGACCTCGAGCAGCGGGGTCCGCCCGCCGCGGAGTTTCCGCGTCGAGAGCACCACGGCATTCGGCCCGAGTTCGCTCTTGATCTTCGACAAGGCTTCCTGTGTGCTGGCGGCTTCGAAACGCTTGATCTGCACGGCCCTACTCCACAATCCCCAGGGATTTGATGTTCACGTCGTGCGTGATCTCGTTGTGCGAGAGCACGATGATGTTCGGGACGAACTTTTCCAGGACTTTCCGGAAGTGGATCCGGGCGCCCGGCGAGCACAGCACAATGGGCTGCAGCCCCCGCGACGCGAAGGTCCCGAGGAACTTCTGGACGCCGCGGACGACTTTCTGGACCCAGTTCGGATCCACCGAGAGGTACGACTCGTATTCCGTGTGCTGGACGGACTGGCTGATCTTGTCCTCGATCTCCGGCGAGAGCATGACGACGGTGATGCCGCCCTCGCTGTCCCGGTACTGCTTCGTGATGGTGCGGGCCAGCGCCTGGCGGACATAGCCGGTCAGGATGTCGATGTTCTTCGTCAGCGGCGCGTAGTCGGCAAGCGTCTCCAGCACCGTCAGCAGGTCCCGGATGGAGATCCGCTCGCGCAGAAGCCGCTGCAGCACGCGGTGGAGCGTCCCCGCGGAAACCACCTTGGGGATCAGCTCCTCGACCACCCTGGGGTAGGTCTTCGCGAGGTTGTCAATCAGGGACTGCACCTCCTGCCGGCCCAGCAGTTCGTCGGCATGGGCCTTGACGATCTCCGTGAGGTGGGTCGTCACGACCGTGGCGGGGTCGACCACGACCACGCCGCGCGCCTGGACGCTCTCCTTCTCCTTCTCCGCGATCCACACGGCGGGAAGCCCGAAGGCGGGCTCTCTCGTCTCGATTCCCTTGACCCGGGGCGTCTTGTCCGACGTGAGCGCCAGCCAGTGCCCGGGCAGCAGCTCGCCGCGGGCGATCTCGACGCCCTTGAGGATGACGGTATACTGGTTGGGCTTGAGCTGGAGGTTGTCCCGGATGTGAATGGCCGGGATCACGAACCCCATTTCGACGGCCAGCTGCCTGCGGAGGGACTTGATCCGCTGCAGCAGCTCGCCCCCCTGGGCCACGTCGACGTACCCGATGAGCCCGTACCCCACCTCGATCTCCAGCAGGTCGAGCGGAAGAAGCAAATCCACCGTTTCGATCGCCGAGGGCGGCGCCGCTTCCTCCTCGGCGCTCTCCTGCGCGGTTGGGGCGGCCTTGATCAGCCTCCAGGCCAGGAACCCGGCCCCCGCGGCGATGAGAAGGAAGGAGACCTTGGGCATCCCGGGAATCAGGGCGAAGACGAAGAGGATGGCGGCCGCCGTGCCGATGGCCTTCGGCTGCACGAAGAGCTGCTCGGTGATGTCCTGCCCGAGATTGGACGAGGAGGTGGAGCGCGTCACGAGCATGCCGGCCGCCGTCGAGATGATGAGGGCCGGGACCTGCGTGACCAGGCCGTCGCCGATCGTCAGCAGCGTGTAGTTGCGGGCCGCATCGGTGATGTCCATTCCCTGCTGCAGCACGCCGATGATCAGCCCGCCCACGATGTTGATGAAGATGATCACGACCCCGGCGATGGCGTCGCCGCGCACGAACTTGCTCGCGCCGTCCATGGCGCCGTAGAAATCGGCCTCCCGTTCGATTTCGCTGCGCCGGCGCCTCGCGTCGGTCTCGGAGATGAGGCCGGCGTTGAGGTCCGCGTCGATGCTCATCTGCTTGCCCGGCATGGCGTCGAGGGTGAACCGGGCCGCCACCTCCGCGATGCGGGTGGCGCCCTTGGTGATCACGACGAAGTTGATCAGTGTGAGCACGGTGAAGACGACGAGGCCCACGACGTAGTTGCCCCCGACCACGAACGTCCCGAACGCCTTGATGACCTGGCCCGCGGCCCCGGTCCCCTCGCTGCCGTGGAGCAGGATGAGACGCGTCGAGGCCACGTTGAGCGAAAGGCGGAACAGGGTCACCGTCAGCAGGACGGAGGGAAAGACGGAGAACTCGAGTGGTTTGAGGACAAACATCGACATGAGCAGGATCACGATCGCCACCGTGATGCTCAGCGAAAGCAGCAGGTCGATGACCAGCGGCGGCAGCGGGACCACCATGACCATGAGGATGGCGATAACCCCGACGCCCATCAGCATCGCCGGGTTCCTCACCCACTGGGGGGCAACCCCCGCTCTTTCAACCGCTTCTGCCATTCTTTCGTTCTGCCGTGGTTTCCCGGGATTCCTCCCGCATGAATTTCCGCGCGGGTCCTCTGCGCAACAGAGGTCGAGAGGGGAAGGGGGTGAGCGGATTCCGCCCGCATTCCCGGACGACCCTCTAGATCGCCCGCTCCTTGAGTCCGTACACATAGGCCAGGATCTCGGCCACAGCGCGGTACAGGTCCTCCGGAATCGCCCGATCCACATCGACCGTTTTATACAATAGTTGTGCCACGGGTTTGTTCTCGACAACCGGCACCCCGTGGGACCGGGCAATCTCCCGGATCCGCTCCGCCACGAAGCCGGCCCCCTTCGCCACGACGGTGGGCGCATACATCTTTTCCGGCTCGTAGCGAATGGCCACGGCCAGGTGTGTCGGGTTCGTGATGACCACGTCGGCCCTGGGCACGGCGGCCATCATCCGCTTTCTCGCCGCGTCCCGCTGGATGCGGCGGATCCTCGCCTTGATCGTGGGGTTTCCCTCGGTCTGCTTGTATTCGTCCTTCACCTCCTGCTTGGACATCCGGAGCCCCTTCTCGTGCTCCCAGCGCTGGTAGATGTAATCCAGGATGGCCAGCACGATGAGAATCCAGCAGGTCGTGATCAGGATCTTGAACGAGACCCTCCCCGTGTACACGAGAATTCCCCAGGCGGACTCCTCCATCAGGGGGATCATGTTCCGGAATTCGCCCTTCAGAGTATGCCATACGACGGCAGCGACCACGGTCATCTTCAGGACGCTCTTGAGCAGCTCCACGAGCGACCGCAGCGTGAAAAGCCGCTGGAATCCCTTGAGGGGGTTGATCTTGTCGAATTTCGGGGCCAGCGCCTGGGTGGAAAAGACGAATCCGATCTGGAGATAGTTGGCCAGCACGCCGGCCGCCACCACGGTGACCAGGACGGGCCCCATGACCAGCAGGAGCTTCCAGGACCAGCCCCACAGCAGCGAATGGATGTTGTTGAGGGTCACGGCCGTCGTACCGCACTCTCGCAGGATCCAGCGCGTCAGATCCATGAGACGCTCCACCATGCCGCCGGAGAAGAAGTAGAACAGGATCGTGCAGGAAAGCAGGATCGCCGCCGAGACCGCCTCGCGGCTCTGGGCGACCTGGCCTTTTTCCCGTGCCTCCTCGCGTCGCCTGGGCGACGCCTGTTCGTTTCGTTCCTGGTCCTTGTCGATGTCAGCCATGCATTCAGGGTTCAGGGGTCAGGGTAAAGGGTTCAGGGTCAAACCGAGGGCCGCCGTCGACTTCCGCCATGCTATTCTGCAACCTGTGCAACGGCTTTCCGGGCTGCTGACGCTCGCGTCAAAAAACGGGCAAAATACCCGCAATATCGAACGAATAGCAGTGATGGAATGAGTTGCAGACTTCGTGCCGAAACAGCACCCGAGATCCAGGATTCCAAAATCGGAATTCGGGAAAAAATCTGGGCTGGAAATACAGGGAAACAGGCGCGTTCTTCGCCCGGGCTTTTCTTCTTTCCCGGACACTGGCCCCTGAACCCTGTCCCCGGCGCCTACATCGCCCTGAGCAGGAGGCTGATTTCGGCGGGAAGGTTCGAAAACAGGCCCGCCGAGAGGTGGAGAAACAGCGGCAGGGTGACGCCCACCCCGATGAGGCCGATGGCGATCTGGAGGGGAAACCCGACGATGAAGATGTTGATCTGGGGAACGGTCCGCGCGACGAGCGCCAGGCCGATATTGGCGAACATCAGCGCCGCCACGATCGGCGCCGAGATCTTCACGGCAACGACGAACATGTTTCCCGACAGCGCGACGAGGTTCTGCGTCAGCTCGCCCGTCACGTGGAACCCCAGGACCGGCAGCGCCCGGTAGCTTTCCGAGATGGCCTGGATCATCATGTGGTGGCCGTCGACGGCGAGGAAGAGAAGGCCCGCCAGCAGGTACTGCAACTCGGCGATGATGGACACCTGGCCGCTCGTCACGGGGTCGATGATGTTGACGATGGAGAAGCCCATCTGGAAACCGACAAGCTGCCCTGCCAGCTGGATGCCGGCAAAGACGAGCCTGCCGGCGAAACCCAGGACGATCCCGGTGAACACCTCCCCGGCCATGCTCATCCCGAGGCTGAACGGGTCCTGCGGGTACGCCGCGGGCCGCTCGACGAAGGGGACGACGAGGGCGGCGATGAGGATCGTCAGCCCCGCCTTGACCCGCACGGGGGTGGTGCGGTCCCCGAGAATGGGGATCATCGCCAGGATCGTGCCGATCCGGATGAGGACCAGGAAGAAGAGCTCGACCTGCTCGAGGGTGAACACGGGAAATTTCATGGCCCCACTCGATCGGCATCGCCGGGGCGCACGGAAGACCGGGAACGCTCTTCATTCCGCACCCTGTACCCTGTGCCCTGCACCCTGGCCCCCCTATTTGATGTAGTTCGGGATGTTCGAAAACAGATTGTGCGTGAAGCTCACGAGCATGTCCAGCATCCAGGGCGCGGCGACGAGAAGGGCCAGCATGACGGCAATGATCTTCGGCACGAAGGTCAGGGTCATCTCGTGCACCTGGGTCACCGCCTGGAAGACGCTGATGGCGATGCCCACGGCGAGCCCGACGAGCAGGATCGGCGCCGAGACGAGAAGGGTCACCTTCATCGTTTCGCCGGCGATGCCCATGATCAGATCCGTTGTCATCCCTTTCCCTCCCGGGGCCTTCTCAATGGAAGCTCTGGACGAGCGAGCCGATGATGAGATACCACCCGTCGACGAGCACGAACAGCAGCAGCTTGAAGGGCAGGCTGATCATGATCGGCGGCAGCATCATCATCCCCATCGACAGCAGGATGCTGGCCACGACCATGTCGATGACCAGAAAGGGGATGTAGATGAGAAAGCCGATCTGGAAGGCGGTCTTCAGCTCGCTGATGACGAAGGCCGGGATAAGCGCCGCGAGAGCCACGTCGGCCGGTTTTTCGGGCTTCTGCCCCCCGGAAATCTTGATGAACAGCTCCATGTCCTTCTCCCGGGTCTGCTTCAGCATGAAGTCCCGGACCGGCGCCGATGCCTTCTCGAAGGCCTGCTGGGTCGAGATTTCCTCGTTCAGGTAGGGCTGGATGGCGTCGCTGTTCACCTTTTGCCAGACGGGCGTCATGATGAAGAAGGTCAGGAAGAGCGCCAGTCCGACGACGATCTGGTTTGCGGGCATCTGCTGGGTGCCCAGGGCATGCCGCAGGATCGACAGGACGACGACGATCCGCGTGAAGGAGGTCACCATCATCAGGATCGCCGGCGCGAGCGAGAGGACCGTCAGCAGCAGCAGCAGCTGCATCACAACGGCCACCCGGCCCGGCTCGCCGGAACCCTCGCCGATGTTGAGGCTGACCGACGGGATGGGCATGTTCTGGGCGGCCGCCGGCGCCGCGGCCAGGAGGAGCGCAACGGCCGCCAGGAACGCCAGGGCGGGAATGGTCGGGAACGGCTTTTTCATGTCGCGTACGCCGGCGCTTCTCACGGGCGGCGCCTCACTTCGGCTCGCCCTGTCCGCCCACGAGGCTGAGGGTCTTGAGCTTGCGCTTGTAGAGGCTGATCGGGTCGAGAAACGGCTGCGCCTCGATCTCTCCGGGGCCCGTCGACCGGAGGCGCTCGAGGGAGTCCTCGTCGGTGATCGTGGTCAGCAGGCTCATCCGTCCGCCGGAAAGGCCGACGACGATCACGCTGCCCAGCACGTCCAGGAGCAGGATGCTCGACTTCGGACCCAGGTACCGGGTGGAGAGGACCCGGATCATCTGGCCGCTGTCGACCCGGGAGCCCGTCTTGTTCATGAACTTGCGGACCGCCCAGAGCCCGGCCAGCATGACCCCGAGCACGACGGCCAGGGCCGAAATCATCTTCAGCAGCGATGCGAGAAAATCGATCGTGCTCATGCCGTCCCGCCCCCCTTCAGCGAAGCTTGAGGATCCGCTCCGCAGGCGAAATGATATCCGTCAGGCGGACCCCGAACTTTTCGTTGACGACGACGACTTCCCCGCGCGCAATCAGGCGCTGGTTCACGTAGACGTCCATGGGCTCGCCCGCGATCTTCTGCAGTTCGACGACGGACCCCTGTCCGAGCTGCAGCAGTTCGTTGATCAGCATCCGGCACCGGCCCAGCTCCACCGTGAGGGTCAGCGGGATGTCCAGGATGAAGTCGAGATCGAAGCCCCCCCGGGCAGCCGCCGGTTTCTGCAGTTCGTTGAAATCGGGGTCGCTGACTTCCGTCGCCGGAGGGGCCTGCCTGGATTGCTCCAGCTCGTCCTTGACGTCGTCCCAGCCGATCTCCCCTTCCTGCCCGGGCGGGGCGGCGCCGGTCTCCCGGTTGATCTCCTGCATCAAGCTGTCCACTTCATTCTGTTCCATAGTACCGGGCCTCTTTCCCCTGAATCGTTCCTGCGATCTGGATCGCGGTGTTTCCCTTGTAGATGCCGGGCAGGGCGCGCAGCTTCTGGACGCCCTCCACGTAGACGTCGAGCGGGTCGACGCGGTAGCGTTCGAGCAGGATGACGTCGCCCTTCTTGAGGCCGACGACCTCCTTGGCGCTGACCTCGGCCCGCCCCAGCTCCACGATGAGCTCCACCTTCGACGCGACAAGTCCCTCCTTGAACCGGTTGGCCCATTCGCGGTCCACCTCGAGCGCGTCGCTCTGGAAGCCGGCCTGCAGCTTCTCCCGCACGGGCTCGAGCATCGAGTAGGGGATGCAGATGGACACGACGCCGGAGGAGAACTCCATCTCGATTTCGAAGTGGACCACCACGACCACGTCCGTCAGCGGGACGACATGGGCGAACTGGGGGTTGATCTCCGAGCGCAGGTGGGAGATCTTCACGTCGACGATCGCCTTCCAGGCCTTTTCGAAGTCGACCAGCGCGCCGAGCACGACCCGCTTGATCAGGCGGTTTTCGATGGCGGTGAACTCCCGGCCCTCGATCTTGAATCCCGACTGCCCGGACCCCCCGAAGAGGATGTCCACCAGCGAAAAGATCACCTTCGATTCGACGACGAAGATCGCGCTGCCTCTCAGCGGGTCCATCCGGAAAATGTGCAGGCTGGTCGGGACGGGCAGCGTCTTGAGAAACTCGCCGAACTTCATCATCTCCACGGACAGGGCGCTCACCCCGACGACCCTCCGGAGCAGCGACGAGAGGCTGATCCGGAACAGGCGGGCGAATTTCTCCGTCGTCATTTCTAAGGTGGGCATCCGGCCCCGGATGATCCGGTCCTGGCTGGTCAGGTCGTAGGGAAGGATATCGCCGGGTTCGTGATGCTCGGTCCGGTCCGTGTCGATCTCCCCGCCGGAGAGTCCCTTCAGGAGGACGTCGACCTCTTCCTGGGATAGAATGTTGGACATGGGCTTCGCCTGGCTGAGGGCTTAGGGCTGAGGGTTCGGGGCTTACGGCTCAGAAACAAATGATTCTTCCTTTGCCTTTAGCCTTTAGCCTTTTGCCCTTTGCCCAATGCCTGATTTTTACTGGACCACGAAATCCGTGAAGTACACCTGGACCACCTTGCCCCTCGTGAGCTGGCTGTTGAGGCGCATGGCGATCTCCTCCTTGAGGCGCTGTTTGCCCTCGAAGTTGTTTAGGTCCTTGAAGCTCTTCACGGTGAGCACGCCGAGGACCATGTCGCGCACCCTCGGCCTGATCTGGTCGAGTTCGGCCACGGCCAGCCCGTCGGAGAGCTCGAAGTTCATGGTGATCTTGAGATAGCGGTCCGCGTCGGTGTCGGCCAGGTTGATGATGAAGACGTCGGGCGCCCAGACGGCGCCGATGGGAGGCTTCGCGGGCGCCTGGGCCTCCTTGCCCGCCGACTTGTTCAGGAAGAAATAGGCCCCGGCGCCGCCGCCGCCCAGCACGAGCAGGACGACCGCGGCGACGATGATCCACTTGAGCGCGGAGCCCTTCTTCTTCTCCCTGCCGCCCTCGGCAGCCTGCTCTTCCGGCTTGTTTTTCTCCGCTTCCTTGGCCATGGCTCCCCGGTTCTCTCCTTCTTCTTTGCGTTCTGTTTTTCACCGCGAAACGGCGCCGCCGGACGGGCCTCCTCCCGGATCTCCCGGGCCTCTCGCGCCTGCCCCGGGCCGGGCCCGGTCGGGCAGAACCCCGGCGTGGCGGCGGCGGTCCTGCGGGCGCACAGAGGATATGAGCAAATTTCATACCAACCGAAATCGACGGATTTTCAAGAGATTTCGACGGCAGGGGCCGCCGCGGGAGGCGCAAACAGGGCCGCCCGCAAGAGGCCGTGATCGCGGCGGAAAAGGCGCCGCCCGGAAAACGGGAGGCGCCTCGGGCAGGTCAACAATTTGACGGTGAGGCCAGGGCGCCGGGCTGCCCCTCCCCTGAGGCGTACCGCAAAGCGGGGCAACCCGGCCCATGGGGTTACCGCTTGATGTTCATGAGTTCCGCCATCATGGCGTCCGTCGTCGTGATGACCTTCGCGTTGGCCTGGTAGGCCCTCTGGGCGGTGATCATGGTGATGAACTCCGTGCCGAGGTCCGTGTTGGCCATCTCCAGGGCGTTGGACGTGACCTCGCCCAGCCCTCCCGCGCCCGGCGTGTTGATGATCGCCTGGCCCGAGGTGAGAGTGGAGCTGAAGAGGTTCGAGCCCATCTTCTTGAGGCCCCAGGGGTTGGGGAAGTCGCCCAGGGCGATCTGCCCCAGCGAGGCCGTCTGGCCGTTGGTGAAGAAGCCCGTGATCGTGCCGTCCTTCTCGACCGCGAGGCTCCGCAGCACGCCGGAGGGGTAGCCGTCGTTGGTCAGGGCCTTCACCGTCGAGCTCGACGCGTAGCCCGTGATCGTCTCCGCATTCGCCGACGTGAGATCCCACAGCAGGTTCCCGCCGTTGCCGATCGCGGCGCCGTTGGCCAGGCCGCTGAACGCGACGTTGATGTCGGCGGGGTCGGCCTCGGTGTAGGTGAAGGGGATGGTCAGCAGCTCACCGTCGGCCCAGGAGCCTCCGAGGGTCACGGAGATGTCCGCACCGCCGGCGCCGTCGAGATCGATCAGCAGCCTGTCATCCACATTGTTGATGCCGTAGCCCGTGACGAGGGCATGGGCATAGTCCGAGGAGGAATGGACGGACCAGGAGTTGACGTTGTCGCGCTGCAGGACGAGGTTTCCCCCCCGGTAGATCTGCCCGTCGCGGCCGGCGACCAGGGCGGCCGAGGCCGTCCCGGCAATCGAGCCCGCGGGGTCGAGCATCGTCGAGCTGTAGACCTTGTCGAGGTTGCCCGTGCCGTCGAAGGCCAGCCCCGTGAAGTTCTGGGAATCTGCTGCGCGGCCGTCGAGGGTGACGTCCATGCCCCAGCGGCCGTCTCCCCCCGTCTTCGTGTAGGTCACGGCGAGCGTGTGGGCGGCCCCGAGGGTGTCGAAGACCGTCTGGGAGGAGTAGAAGGTGCCGCCCGCGGCGGTCCGCGCGTCGAGGTTGAGCCCCACGGAGAAGGACGTGGAGGCCACCGGCGCCGACTGGGCGTTACGCGTGTTGATGTCGCCGAGCGTGGGGGCGGCCGGCGGATATCCCTGCACGCGGTAGTCGTTGACGTCGACGAGGAAGCCGTCGCCGTCGATGTGGAAGGCGCCGGCCCGCGTGTAGTACTGGGACCCCTCGTCGTCCCGGACGATGAAGAACCCCCCGCCGTCGATGGCCAGGTCCAGCGCGCTCGTCGTGGACTCGAGGGAGCCCTGGCTGAACTGGGTGGCCACGTCGGCCACCGTGACGCCCTGCCCGATCTGCATGACGCCCGAGGCGCCGCCGGAGAGGCTCTGGCTCAGCACGTTGGCGAAGTAGGCCTTGCCGGCCTTGAAGCCCATCGTGTTCGCGTTGGCGATGTTGTTGCCGATGACGTCCATCTGCTTGGAGCTGGCGTTGAGCCCCGAAATGGCGATCCAAAGTGCGCTTCCCATCTCAATGTCCTCCTGGTTTCCCCGGTCAGACGCCCGGTGTCAATTCGTGTTGATCTTCTTCACGGAGACGACATCGCCGTAGGCGATCTCGCGGCCCCCCACGCTGAGGGTGACCGCGCCGTCGCGGTAGTTCACCCCCGTCACCTCGCCCTGGACCAGGGTGTCGGCGCCGACGGCCCTGCCGGCCCGATCGGTGGCGATCACCTCGTAGGTGCAGGCGCCGGAAAGCGAGCTCGGCGGGCTCCACGTCAGGGTGTTCAGGCCCTGCTTCTGGTTCCGGAAGGACAGGGCGTCGACGAACTCGCCGGCGGCGTTGTAGATGCGGACCATCCCTTCCGCGGCATCGCCCGCAAGCTGGTAGCTCAGCGCGACGGGGCTGCCGGCGGCCTGGACCGTATTGCCCCTGGCCAGGACCTCCTTGCCGATCAGGCTCACCGCCTGCGAACCGCTCAGCGACTGCTGCTGCCTGGTGAACGAGCCGAGCTGGGTGTTGATGTTCTGGAGCTGCTCAAGACTCGAAAACTGGGCTAGCTGCGCGGTGAAGGCCGTGCCGTCCAGCGGGTTGAGCGGGTCCTGGTTCTTGAGCTGGGCAATGAGCATCTTCAGGAATTCGTCCTTTCCGATGGCGTTCCTGCCGCTCGTTGTCGTGGTCGCACTCGCGGCGCCTGCCGCCGACTGCACGGTGTTCGTCACGCTCATGATTCAACTCCTTCCGGTTTCATGTCCTGTCAGGCAAAAACGCTGAGCCCGCCGTCCCCGGTCCGGACCGGCCTCGCGGGCGTCTCCCGGGGTTCGGGATCCGTGTCCCGCCCGGGTCTGCGTTCCTCTCCCTTCGGGGAATCCCCGCGGGCGAACCCCGCCTCCCGCCAGAAGTCCGAGCCGGAATCGTCGGGCCGGTTCTGAACGAGAATTTCGAGGCGGTCGATCTCGAATCCCCTGTCCCTCAGCGCGTTTCGCAGATCGTCCAGGCCGGCCTGGAGCATCTGCTTGACCTCCTGGTTGTCGGCCAGCATCACCATCTTCACGCGGTTGTCCTGGACGACCACGTCGAGATCGAGGGTGCCGAGCCGGGGCGGCTGAAGCGTCAGGACCATGCGGCCGGAACCGTCGCGGAGAATCTGCGCCGCCCCGTCCAGCACCTGGCTGATCACGGCCTGCGGCCTTGCGGGCGCCGCGCCGTCGATCCCCTTGCCCTGGAGCGCAGCCAGCGCGGGGGGGCCCGCTTGTGCATCGCGGAATTCGGGGTTTGTCCAGCCCGCCCCCGCCTGCCTCTTTCCCTGGCCTGCCTGGACCGGTCTGTCCTGCGAAAGGTCGGGCGGGCCGGCCGGTTCCTGCATCGCTTTGTCCGGCGCGAGAGCGCCCCGGGAGACCCTGCCGGACCCTTCAGCCGCGTCGTCGCGGACAGCGGACCCCGGCTGCGGCTTTGCCTGCCTGGCGGCCTTTGCCTTCGACGGCGCCGGGGCTCCTTCTTCGCCCGACAGGATCTTGAGAACCTCCCCCTCCTTTGCCGTCATCGACTTCACGGCATGGATCCCCTCGCGCCGGTTCAGCGGCTCTCCGTTGACGTATCCCGTCATCCGGGCGGCCTTCTTCTGCGCCGCCATGCTGCCGTTTTTCTGCACCATCTCCTTCAGGAGGGCCTCCTCGGACGGCGAGAGGGCGCCTTTGTCCGACGGCCTTGCGCCCGGCAGGACATCCGCGCCTTCCCGGTTCTGCACTTTCGGCTGTGCCGCCTGCATGGCCTGCCCGGCCCGCTCCTTGAGGTATTCCAGGGTCTCTTTCGCCTGCACTTCGACGGCGGCCCGCCTGAGTTGCGCTCCGGTATCCGCCCGTCCGGCGCTGAGTTTTCCGTGCGTCTCCTCGCCCTCTTTCCGGGCGGCCTGTCCGGTCTTCAGGAAATGCTCCTTGCGGTTTTTCTCCTCCGTGCCGGTCTTGAGGTCGAGCCTCTTGGACCGGAGGATGTCGGCAAAGGGCACAGTCAGGGCTGCAGCCGCGGAGGCATCCTTGGGCTCCCCCTGTTCGTTTCGTTTTCTGCCTGGCGTCAGCTCCCCACTTCGGGGGGCGTCGGCCGAGGCGATCGGGTCGGGCGGTAACTGCACAACGGAAGGATCCATGCTCGTTCCTCGGGTGGTTTTGCCTTGGCATGGGAGCAACGCGCATGCCATGGAAGAAGGGTCCAGGGCCCGGGGCCCGCGGCCCGGAGAAGGGATGGAACGCTGATGCGCTGATATCATTGCGGAATCCGGGCATCCCCTTGTCCGCATCGCGGGCACCTCGCCGTGCCGGCACCCGTAAATCCAGTGAGCCGCTCCATGCTTTTGGGGCAAATATTGCCTGCTTGTTCTCAGGGCGGCGGGCAAATTTTACGAGGGACAGGACCTAAAGGGGAGCCCCGCTTCTGCCGATGAATCTATCGAGGAAGAAAGGCACAGGGGAACGGAATCCATGACGGCCATCGACGGGACCGGAGCCGACCGGCTCTTCTCCGCGGCGCAGCTCAACTACCGGCAACTCGAGTACTACGCGGGCAACACCCTGAACCGGGGCATCGAACTCTACAGGAAAAAGGACTACGGCGCCGCCGTCCAGGCCTTCAAGTCGTCCATCGCGCTGGCGCCGGCTGCAGGATATGCCGCCGAGGCGGCCAAAATGCTGGCGGGCATCTACGTGACGATGGGCGAGACGGAACGGGCCATCGAGTCCCTCCGGTCCTTCGTCGAGCTGCGCCCCTCGTCGGATGCCGCACGTGTCAGGCTGGGCGAATTGTACTACTCCGAAGGCCGGTACGACGAGGCCCTGGCCCAATACGAGAAGGCCGTCGAGCTGAATCCCGATGCGGGCAACCGCTATGCCCTGGGACAGGTCTACCTCCAGACGGGCGATTTCAGCAGGGCCGAAGGGCAGTTCATGAAGGTCCTCCTGATGGCCCCCGACGACCCCGCGGGCAATCTGGGTCTCGGCCAGGCCTACAGCAAATCCGGACAGTACGAGCTTGCGATCGGGCAGTTCGAGGCGGCCATCAGGAAGAAGAACGATTTCCACGATGCCTGGGCCGAGATGGGGTACACCTGTGCGGACATGGGGGACATCGACAGGGCATTGGAGATCTGTGAGTACCTGAAGGGCAAGTCGCCGCAGCTCTCCGACCTTCTCAACCGCTACATCTACAAGGTCGACCCTCCGAAGATCATGTTCGCCCATGCCGACGGAACCTTCCCGGGCAGCCTCCCCAGGGGAACGGCCGTGTCGAGCCTCGACCCGTCGCTCGCCGGCGCAGGGGCCTCCAGGATATTCACCGTGCGGCTGCAGTTCGACAAGGAAATGGACCGGACCTCGGTGGAAACCGTCACCAACTGGCAGATCGGCAGGGCCTCGGGGACCGGCCCGGCACGGTACAACTACGGCCTGGCGGTCCCGTCGACGGAGGTCCAGCTCCCCGGGCTGCCGGATTACGTCAGCTACGACCCCGTCAACTTCACGGCGACCGTTTTTTTCACCATCACGCAGAACGGCACGGCCGACGGCACCATCGACCCCGGCCACGTCCAGTTCACCTTCCGGGGAACCGACCGCTTCGGTCAGAGGATGGACCCCGCGAAGGACCAGTACACGGGATTCTCCGGGGTCTTCTAGGCGCAAAGCGCCCTTCGGGGATCGGGAAAAGAAACGGGGACCGGTGAAGTTCACCGATCCCCGTTTTCATGGACGGGATAGACGGAAAAGACCGAATAGACCTGTTTTTACTGGGTCGGCTCCGGCCTGTTCGGGGCGCCGGTGATTTCCCTGGCGATCTCGGCGGCCCGCTGGGCGCCGATGTGGCCCCAGATCGCCCCCGCCTTTTTGCTCTTCATGTTCATGAGGATCCCGGCGGCGAGTTTCCTGTCCATCTTTTCGAGCATGGGGCCCGCCTGTGCGGGCGGCGTCGCCTCGAACACGTTGGCCAGGTCCCGGAGCCTCTTGTCCTCGGCCGCCTTTACGGTGTCCAGCATGCCCGAGAGCCTGTCCTCGAGCCCCTTGAGGGCATCGATCTTGGCGATGATCTCCCCTTTCAGGGCCTGCAGCTTCTTCTCCTCCTCCCTGATCGCGCCTTCACGGCCGTCGAGCTGCCTTTCCCGCTCCGCAAGCGACGCGGCCAGCTTCCGTTCCCGGGCCAGGCCGTCCTCGGCGGGGTCTTTGGCAGGGGCGTTCTCCGGCGCCTTCTGCGCAACGTTGGCCATTGCGTGATCGAGTTCGAGGACCGAGGAGGCGCGGGGCAGCATGTTCTGCAGTACACCGCCTGCCGCCGAGAGCTTGATGACGACCAGCGCCACGACAAGAATTTCACAGATGATGATCAGTCTTTTCATCGCCGGACCTCTTCAGAAACCGGATGATTCCCTGCTCGTTCAACTCCACGGACTCCCTGTGGTTCCACTCTTTCCAGTACTGCTCGAACTTCTTCTGCTTGAGGATCTCCATGATCTTGCGCCGCTTCATCGCCTCCGCCAGCTCCTCCCGTTTCGCCTCGAGGGCCTTCTGCCGGTCGGCAACGAGGACCGCCTGGGCAACCTCCCGCTCGCGCAGGTTCCGGATGTACCCGAAGGCGAGCCCGATCTCGCCGGCATGGAGGGTCCCTTCCTGCCGGCGCATCAGCTCGGCCAGCACGGCCGCCTTCTCGCCGCGGATCGACCGGAGCCGGTCCTTCTCGAACTCGAGACCCCGCACCTGCTCGGAGAACTCCTGCAGGGCCTGATCCTCCGCAAGCTTCCGCACGTTGAGCACCTGTTCGAACCGGAACCGGAACACGCCTTTCACCCTCTCGCCGGAAAGAAAAGCCGGAAACGGGTTCTTTTCCCATTCCGCTCTTCTGCTCTTCCGCTCTTCCTCACTTCACGACTGCAATACCCGGCCGATGTCGCTTCGACCGCAGCGTTTCGGGGTTTCACTCAAATAGAGCGAAAAGCTGCCGCCGGCTCTCCTCGAAACCAACCTTCTCGTTCATGTCCTGCCGCAGGTAGGCATTGACCCGGTCGATCATCTTGACGGCGTAATCGATCTCGGGGCTGCTCCCCGCCACGTAGGCGCCGATGTTGATGAGATCCTCGGCCTTGCGGTACGTGGCGATGATGTTCAGCAGATCGTTGGCGCGCCTTCGCTGCTCGCCGTCCGTGATGTCGATCATGACGCGGCTCACGCTCTCGAGCACGTCGACGGCCGGGTAGTGATTCTTCGCGGCGATCGCGCGGGAGAGGGCAATGTGCCCGTCCAGGATGGAGCGCGCCGCGTCGGCCACGGGCTCGTTGAAGTCGTCGCCCTCGACCAGCACGGTGTAGAGACCCGTGATGCTCCCCCTGCCCTCGACGGGCCCCGTGCGCTCCAGCAGCTTCGGCAGGAGGCTGAAAACGGACGGCGTGTACCCCTTCGTGGCCGGCGGCTCGCCGACGGAGAGGCCCACCTCGCGCTGGGCCATGGCGAACCGGGTGAGCGAGTCCACCATGAGGAGCACGTCGGCGCCCTGGTCCCGGAAATACTCGGCCACGGAGGTCGCCACGTAGGCCGCGCGCATCCGGATCAGGGGGTGGCGGTCGGAGGTGGCCACGATGACAACGGAGCGCCTCAGCCCCTCGGGCCCCAGGTTCTTCTCGACGAACTCGCGGACCTCGCGTCCCCGCTCGCCGATCAGGCCGATGACGTTCACGTCGGCTTTCGTGAAGCGGGCAATCATACCCATGAGGATGCTCTTCCCCACCCCGGAGCCGGAGAAGATGCCCATCTTCTGCCCCTTGCCGCAGGACAGAAGGCCGTTGAGGGCGCGGATGCCCAGGTCCATGGGCTCCGCGATCCGGCCCCTCTCCAGGGGGTTGATCGGTTCGGAGTACAGCGGGTAGTCGTCCTCGAGCTCCACGGGCCCCTTGCCGTCGATGGGGTTGCCGAGCCCGTCGATGATCCGGCCCAGGAGTTTTCTCCCCACGGCGATCGACGCCTTGCGGCCGAGGGAGACGATCTTGCAGCCCGGGCCGACGCCCTGAAGGTGGTCCAGCGGCATCAGCAGGACCTTTCCCTTCCGGAACCCCACTACTTCGGCCCGGAGCATCTCGCAGGCCCCGCCGTTGGCGAAGATGTTGCACATCTCGCCGACGGAGCTGGCGGGCCCGTGCGCCTCGACCATCAGGCCGATGATCTCGCTCACCGTCCCGTTCACCTTGATCGGGTTGATCTGGTCGAGGATCCGGGTGTAACGATTGAAATCCAGGGTCATAAAAAAGCCTATGGCTAAGGGCTTAGGGCTGACGGCTTAAGGTTCTAAAAAGAATATTTTCCACGGGACCTTATGCCCTTTGCCTTAAGCCTTGAGCCCGTTTTGCAGAAACGCCTTGAGGATCTCCTCGAGCTGCTGCTCCAGGGTCGCGTCGATCTCGCCGAAGGCCGTCTCGATCACGGCGCCCCCGGCGCCGATCCCCTCGTCCGCCTCCAGCGTGATCGAGCGGATCCCCTCGAAGCCCGCGATGAGCCCCGGGGCCAGCTTCGACAGACGCTCGTGGTCCCCCGGGTTGAGGCGCACCTTGATGCGGTCGCGATCGAGGACGTTCTTGACGGCCTCCCGCAGGACGCCGAGGATCACGTCGCGGTCCATCGCCACTTCCCGGCGGATGACCTTCCGGGCCACGGCGATGACGAGCTTGAGCACCTTCGCCTCTCCGCGCTCCAGGATGCTCCGGCGGATGTTTTCCACCTCGAGGAGCAGTTTCTTCAGGGACTCGGCCGTCGCCGCCAGCTCCTTCTCCCGCGTCTCGCAGCCCTTGCGGAACCCCTCGGCGTGGCCCCTCTCGTAGGCGTGCTTCACGGCGGCCTCGATCTTCTTTTCCGACTCGACGAGGATCTCCTCGACCCGCGAGCGGCGGGGCGCCGGGCCCTGGGAGAGGTTCTCGCAGCCGAAGTCGGCCGGCACGAAGCGGGGCTTCTCCGTCCGGGGCCCGTCCACGACCTTGACGTTCCTGGATTTGATGACCCGGTTAGACGAATGCATCGCCTTCCTCGCGCAGCAGCTGGATGCGACCCTCGGCCTCGAGACGCTTGCAGGTGTCCAGGATGGACCGCTGGCTCTTTTCCACCTCGGAGAGGCGGACGGGCGGCATCATCTCGATGTCCTCCTTCAGCATCTCGGCGCCGCGCTTGGACATGTTCTTGAAGACCTTGTCCCTGCCCTCCGCAACGACGACCTTGAGCGCCCTGGCGAGATCCTCGCTGGAGACCTCGCGCAGCAGCTCCTGCATGCTGCGGTCGTCGAGCTTCAGGATGTCGTCGAAGGTGAACATGAGCCCGCGGATCTCGGCGGCCAGCTCCGGGTCCGACCCGTCGAGCGAGGAGATGATCGCGCTTTCGCTCGTGCGGTTCATCCGGTTGAGGATCTCCGCCATGAGCCTCACGCCGCCGATCTCCTTCTCGCTGGCGGCTCCGGAGATCAGTTCGCTTTCGAGCGTTTCCGCCACGTCCTCGATCAGGTCCGTGGGCACGCTCTTGAGGCTAGCCATTCTCCGGACGATCTCGAGCTGCATCTCCGGGGAGAGGGCCTCCATGATCTCCGCGGCCTGCTCGGGCCGGAGATGGGCCAGGATGAGCGCCGTGGTCTGCGGGTGTTCCATCTTCGTGAAATCCTTCAGCAGCTTGGGGTCGATGTCCCGCAGCTTCTCGAAGATGGGGTTTTCGCTGATCTTGTCCTTTTCGTCCTCCAGGGCCGTGAGGATGCTTCCCGCCTGTTCGGGGCCCAGGGCCTTCAGGACGATGTTCTTCGCCACGTCATCCTTGACGGAGACGATCCCGCCCTTCTCCTTCGCGAGGTCGCAGAATTCCCTGGCGACGTTCTGGACGTCGCCCGCCGAGATGCTGGTGATCCGGCTCATGTGCTTGCTGATGCGGCGGACCTCCGCGGCCCGGAGGTTCTTCATCACCGACGCCGCCAGCTCTTCGTCGAGGGAGAGCAGGAGAATGGCTGCCTTTTCTTCGTTGGTCATTGTCAAACCCGGGCGAAAGGCATAAGGCGAACGGCGTAAGGCAATCTGGAACAGATCTCTTTTTTCCTTGCCTTAAGCCCTTGGCCCTGAGCCCTTCGCCTGCTTTTATTTTATCCAGTTTCTCAGCAGTTCGGCGAACCGCTTGGAGTCCGATGACGCCATGTGCCGCACGATGTCGGCCTCCGTCAGCTCGCGGGACATCTGGGGGGCGCCGAGGGAGAGCGTCACGCCATCCGCGCCCCTGAGCTCGCCCGCGCCGGCGGCCGCTTCCCGGATCGAGACCTCCGTCTGCCGCCCCCGCTCGGCCAGCATGCGCACGAGGGGCTTCACGACGAATAGGGCCGCCAGGACGATCACGGCCAGGATCACGAGATACCGCACGAGGGGCAGGAAGACCATCAGCCTGTCCATCCAGGACTTCTCGGGAAGGTCGGAAGACAGGTCCACCTTCTTGAAAGGCACGTTCGACACGACGACCTGGTCGCCCCGCTTCGCGTCGAAGCCCGCCGACTTTTTGACCAGGTCCTCCAGCGCCGTCAGCTCCTTCTCGGGGCGGGGCTGGTATTCCTCGGCCCCCTTGTCGTTCTTTGCGTAGGTGCCGTCGACGAGCACGGCGATGGAGAGCTTCTTCACGTCCCCCACGGGCATGACGGTCTTGTTGACCGTGCGGCTGATCTCGTAGTTGATCGTCTCGTCGGACTTCTCGCGGTTCGAACCGGCCGGCCGCGCGGGGGGCGCCGCCGCCTGCCGGGCCGTCGTCGCGACGGAGCTCTCGCCTATCGAGCCGGAGGTGCTGCCCGATTTCTCCTGCGAGCGCTGCACGCTGCGGATGGCGGGCTCCTCGGAGTCGAACTTCTCCTCCGTCTTCTCCATGACGCGGAAGTCCAGGTCGGCGGAGATGCGCACGACGGCCTTCCCCTCGCCGACGACCTTCTCCAGCATGGAGGTGATGCGGCCCGTGAGGTCCTTCTCGACGTTCTTCTTGTACTCGATCTGGGAGTTGGAGAGCTGGGCCATCTCGCCGCCCTCGGTCACCCGCGAGAGGACCTTCCCGCTCGAGTCCACGATCATGACGTCGCGGGGGCTCATCCCCTCGATGGAGCTCGACACGAGGTGCGCGATCCCCTGGATCTGCTGCTCGCTCAGATTGCGGCCGCTCTTGAGCTTCACGATGACGGAGGCCGTGGGCTTCTTCCGGTCCTCGGCAAAGAGGGACTTCTTCGGGATGGCCAGGTGCACCCGGCTCTGCTGGATCTCGTCGAGGCTGTTGATCGTCCGGGTCAGCTCGCCCTGGAGCGCCCGCTGCAGGTTGAGCTGCTGGACGAACTCGGTGACGCCCAGGTTCTTCGTGTCGAAGATCTCGAAGCCGACGCCCCCGCCCTTCGGCAGGCCCGAGGCCGCCAGCTCGAGCCGCAGCTCCGACACCTTCTCGGCGGGCACGGAGATCGTATCGCCCCCGGGGGAGAGCTGGAAGGGGATCTTCTTCTCCTGGAGCCGCGACGTGATCTGCCCGGCGTCTTCGGTGGAGAGATTCGTGTACAGGACCTTGTAGTCCGGCTGGTTGATGAAGACGACGGCCAGCGCGATGCTGGCGAGCGTCGCGGCCACGGCCGCGGCCATGGTGAGTTTCCGGGAGGCCGGAAGGGACTGGAACCCCTTCCACATCTGCGAGAAAAGTTGATCCATGGGCGGTTGATCCCTCTATCCTTCAGGAGAATTTCAGTACCCGTCATCGGAGCGCGTAATCCAGGTCGAGGTGGAGCAGGAGCCGCCGCGGATGACAGAGGGCAAAAACCCGAACGTTAGACCTGCATTCGCATCACTTCCTGGTAGGCTTCCAGGATCTTGTTTCGGACCTGCATCATGGCCCGGAAGGACAGGTCGGCCTTCTCGAGGGCGATCATCGCTTCGTGGATGCTCCCCGACTGCCCGAGCTGGACGTTCGTGATCGCCTTGTCGGCGCTGTTCTGCAGCTGGTTGATCTCGGTGACCGCCTGCTTCAGCAGATCGCCGAACGAGCCCTGCGGTTTGCCCGGACCGCTTGCGGCGGGCTTCGGGGCCTGCGTGGAAGGCTGGATGGCGTCGTGGCGCGTCGTGACCCTGTTCATGCGCTGATCTCCTTCACCGGCCGGCAGGGCGGTTCGCCCCCGGCCATTCCTGAACCGTTACTTGCCGATATCGAGGGCCTTGAGGACCATGTTTTTCGAGGCGTCCATCGCGGTGACGCAGGCCTCGTAGGCCCGGTTGGCCGTGATCATGTCGGCCATCTCCGTGACCACGTTCACGTTGGGATAGGTGACATATCCCTGCTCGTCGGCGTTGGGGTGCGAGGGGTCGTGGACCTTCTTCAGCCCCTCGGCGTCCTCGATGACCTCCTGCACCTTCACCTGGGAAAGCGCGTCCTGGAGGGCTGCCCCGAACTTGCCGCCGACGGGCTCCGCGGCCAGCACGGCGACCTTCCTCTTGTAGGGCCCCCCCTCGGGGGTCTGGATCGTGCCGGCGTTGGCGAGGTTGCTCACGATGACGTCCATCTTCTTGCGCTGGGCCGTGAGCCCCGAGGCACAGATGTCGAACGACGTGATGAAATCCATTACTTGGTCTCCCTGAGGACGCTCTGGAGTCCCCTGAACTTGCGCGCCAGCATCTCGACGGCGGCGTTGTGCATGAGGTGGTTCTCGGCGATCGACACCATCTCCCTGTCCAGGCTGACCTGGTCTCCCGTCCGGACGACGGAGAGGCTCCCGCCCTGCGTCTGGACAGGAAAATGTTTCCCGTGGGTCCGGGCCATGCGGACGCCCTTCTGCTGCATCGAGTCGATCAGGTTCTGAACGTCGACATCCCTGGGCTCGTAGCCCGGCGTGTCGATATTGGACACGTTGGAGGCCAGGACCTGGTGCCGCTGCGACCGCGCGCCCACGAGATCCGAGAGCATGCCGATCGTCTTGCTGAAGAGGATGTTCATGAAGATTTTTCCTCGTTCAAGAAATCCACGGGAAAACTTTGCAAGGCATGTGCCAAAGAAAAGTTCACGGAGAAACGGACAGATAGGCCAAAATGGGACGGAGGATCGGGAGCAGGCCGGGAAGCAGGAGACATGATTTCCCGGACCCCCGATTTCAGCCTTCCGCCCCGAGATCGAGGCCGTTATGCTCGAGTTTGTACTCGTTGAGCTTGTTGCGCATGGTCCTGACGCTGATCCCGAGGATCTCGGAGGCCTTGGTCCTGTTCCCCTTGACCTTCTTCAGGGTGCTGAAGATGAGGTTCTTTTCCATGTCGCGGAGCGTCGTTGCCTCGCCCGGCGGGGCCGCCGCGGGTTCCCGCCCGGGTCCGTTTTCCGCCTGCGCATCGCTTCCGCCGCCGTCGAGGTCGAGATCCTGCGGCCGAAGCGTGTCGCCCCGGCACACCAGGACGGCCCGCTCGATCACGTTCTCCAGTTCCCGCACGTTGCCGGGCCAGGGGAAGGCGGCAAGCGCTTCGAGCGTCCCGGCGGCAAGGGCCGGCTTCGCCCGGCCGTTCTCGGCGGCGTATTTGGCCAGGAAGTGCTCCGCCAGGGCCGCGATGTCCCCCCTGCGCTCCCTGAGCGGGGGGACGCGCACGGGGATCACGTTGAGCCGGTAGTAGAGGTCCTCGCGGAACTTCTTTTCCCGGATGCACGTTTTCAGGTCCGCATTGGTCGTCGCGATGATCCGTGCGTCCACGGGGATGGGGTCCCTCCCGCCCAGCCGGTCGATCTCCGACTCCTGGATGACCCGGAGAAGCTTGGCCTGCAGCGGCATGTCCATCTCGCTCACCTCGTCGAGCAGCAGCGTCCCCCGGTCGGCCAGTTCGAACCGGCCGATCCGCCGCTGGGCGGCTCCCGTGAAGGCCCCCTTCTCGTAACCGAACATCTCGCTCTCGAGCAGCGCGTGGGGGATGGCGGCGCAGTTGACGGCCACGAAGGGCTGGTTCCGCCGGGGGCTGTGGCGGTGGATGAACCGCGCCAGCAGCTCCTTTCCCGTCCCGCTTTCCCCCTGGATGAGAACGCTCGAGCGGCTCTTCGCGATGTTCCTGAGAAACTCCAGAAGCTCGGCCATCCGGGTGTCGTCGGTCACGATCCGCCGCTGCGACGCACGGGCCGCTCCCGCTGTTTCCGGGGCCTCCCCGTGGGGCGCCTCCGCCTCCTCGCCCCGGTCGAGGACGTTTCTCACGACCACCTCGAGGTCGTCGAGCGAGAAGGGCTTCATGATGAAGTCCGCGGCGCCCTGCTTCATGGCCTCGACGGCCGTGTTCACGGTCCCGTAGGCGGTGATGACGATGACGGGGATCTCGGGGGCCCGACCTTTCAATTCCTTCAGCAGATCGAGACCCCCCATCTTGGGCATGCGGATGTCGGTGATGACCATCTCGAAGGCCCCCCTGCGGAATCGGGACAGGGCGTCGACGCCGTCGACGGCCGCCTCCACGCAATAGCCGCAGCTCACGAGGCAGTCCGTGAGTGATGTCCGCATGTAGGGATCGTCATCGACGACGAGGATGGGCCTCCGTTTCGCGTTCTCTTCCGTCATATCCACTCCCATTCCGACCCGCTCTTCCGCTCCTCCGCTCTCGCGCTTTTCCCGGCCTTCGCGGGACGGCCCTTCGAGGCGCCCGGCTGCGGTTCATACACCTCGGCAGCCGGATGCTCGTCCGCAAGCGGCAACAGGACGGTGAGCACGGTGCCGCCCCGCTCTGCCCTCTCCACATCGACCGACCCCCGGTGCAGGTCGATGATGTTGTGCACGATGGCGAGCCCCAGGCCGCTGCCGCCGTCCCGCCTGCTGAAGAAGGGGTCGAAGATCCGTTTCCGGTCCTCCTCGGGAATTCCCGGCCCCGTGTCGGCGAAGCGCAGCTCGATGCTCCTCTCCATGCCCGGCGTCAGGGCCGGATCGCTGTGCAGGCGGGTTTCGAAGGCCAGCTCGCCGCCCCCCCGCATGGCCTGGACGGCGTTGAGGATGATGTTGAGGAACACCTGCTTCAGGAGCTCCCCGTCGGCCCGGACGAGAGGCTCGCCGCCCCCCAGGTTCACGCGGAGCCGGATGTCCTCCTTCTCGAGGATCTCCCCGGAGAAGCGCAGGATGTCCCGCAGGATGTCGTGAATGCGAAGGGTGCGGAACCGGGGCTCGGGCTTCCGGGTGAAGAGCAGCAGGTTCGCGATCTTGTTGTCCACGCTGCGCACGGAGTGGAGGATCCTTGCGGCGCGGTCCCGGCTTTTCTCGTCGGCAAGACCCTTGAGCAGCAGCGAGGCCGACAGGGCGATGCTCCCCAGGGGATTGCGAACCTCGTGGGCGATGGTGGCCGCCATCTCCCCCATCGCGGCGTACTTCTCGGTCCGCTTGGCCATCTCCTCGAGCCTCTCGACGCGGGTCACATCGAGCAGGATGTGCACCGTTCCCGGGCTGCTGCCGTCCCGGCCTTTCACGGCGGACGTGAGGACCTCGAGGACGTTCTCCCCGAGGCGAACCTTGCGCCGTTGCCGAAACTCCCCGGGGAGGACCACCCCGCGGTCCATCCCGGTGAGACGGGCGGCACAGCCGTTCATCATCGTGATCCGGCCGTTGTGGTCCGTCACGACGACGCCCGTGGTGAGGCTCTCCAGGATGGTTTCGAGGTAGTTGCGGACCTCCTCCTTTTCGGCGACGAGGCTCTCGAGGCGCCGGTTCTTCTGCTCGAGTTCCCGGTTGAGCGTCTCGAACTTGATCTCGAGGCTTCGAAAGGCCTCCTGGAGTTTCGCGGTGGCGGAATTGAAGCTTTCGAAGGATTTCTGAAGGACTTCGATGCCGCCGGCGGGGCCTTCCCCCTGCCGTCTCGGTTGCTGCAGATCGTTTTTCAGCATGCGCCTATTTCGCCGGAAGGTATTTGCGGTACTTCTCCGTCCATTCGGCATCGGAGAGGGTGTAGTCGATCGTCTTGTTCCAGAAGTCGTCGCCCGTCCGGACTTTCAGCTCCGAGAACACCCGGCCGGCCTCGGCCAGGTTCCTCATCTCCACATACCCCCTGCCGAGGTGGTAGAGGGTCCAGGGGTTCTGCGGGCCGCCCTGGGCGGCCTCGACGGCCTGCCTGTAGGCGGTGACGGCCTCGCCGTATTTCCGGCTCAGCAGGTGGCAATCCCCTGCTCCGGACAGCGCGTCCTGGAGAATCCGGCTATTGGCGGCCCGGTCCTTCTCGGACTGCCGGATGGCCAGCTGGAACTGCTGCAGCGCTGTCGGGCAGGCTTCGCTGAAGCGGAGGGCAATGCCGTAATTGCGGTGCAGGGACGCCTCGTGGGCCATCCCCTCGGGCGCGATCTCCGCGTAAGAGGCCGCCGCCTTCGCATACTGCCCCTTCCGCAGGTACAGGTCCCCCTGGAGTCTCTGCAGGGTCTGGCGGGCCTCCCGGTCGAGCAGGGCCGCCTGCCGGGAAAGCTCCGCGACAAGCCGCTCGGCCTCCCCGTGGCGCCGCTCGCGGTAGTCGATGTCCGCCGCGACCACCAGCAGGGCATTGCGGTTCCTGCCGTCCCGCTCGGTCATCAGGATGTGGTCGACAACGCGCCGCGCATCGCGGTAGAGACCGACCCGCCGCAGGCTGTCCGCGATCCGGTAGCCGGTCTCGAAGTCGACGGATTTCACCCAGGCGCCCTCGTAGGCCGAGAGGAAGGTATCGGCCACCCGCAGGTAATCCCCCCGGGCATAGTCCACGTGGACCAGCATCTCCGTGCTGCCCTTGAGGGCCTGCAGCCCCGCGTCCCTGCAGAAGCCGTTCGGGAACCGCTTGAGCTGGGTGAAGCTCGCGAGGTACGCCTCGCGGTACTGCTTCCTCTGGTACAGCGCGTAGGCCTTCTGGAAGAGGATGCGCTCGGTCAGCTCCAGGTTCGGCAGATCCCGCTGGAGCACCCTGTCGTAGGTCGCCACGGGGTCCCGGTAATTCTCGGCGCCCGCCATGTGGGCGGGGATCTTCAACCCCGGGCTCTTCACCCCGATGTTGGCCATGATCACGGCGCTTTCCAGGGCCTCCTTGGTGTCGGGATACTTCTCGATGACGGCGCTGAAGGCCCGGAGGGCGGACTCGTACTGCTTGAGTTCGGTGAGGGCGCGCGCGATCAGGTAACTCATCTCCCTGCGGAAGGGATCCTGCGGGTAGAGATTGATGTAGTAGGAAAAGACCTCGATGGCGCCGTCGAAGCCGCCCTGGCGGAAATGATGGAATCCCAGGCTCACGAGGGTCTCGCGGGGAATATCGCGGTAGTCGGGCCAGCGCCCGGCTGCCTCCTCGAAGGCCTCGTCGGCTTTTCTGGGGTCCTGCATCTGGCTGTGGCACTCGGCAATCCAGTAGAAGCACGCCTTGGACCGCGGGGCACCCGCGAACTGCCGGATGTAGGACCGGAAGGAGTCGATGGCCGTGCTGTACTTGCCCCTCCGGTAAAGGTCGACCGCTTCGGCATACAGGGCCTCGTCCTCCGACAGGCTTCCGCCCGCCCTGCCGTCGCCCGCCGGAGAGCCCGGGCCTGCCTCGAAGGGCTTGAACCGGAAGTGCTCCGGTTCCGGGAGGCCTGCCGTCACGGAGTCGCCCCCGGGAGGCTGCGGCTTCCGTGCAAACAGCGGGGGTTTCTTCCCGCTTCGCGGCGTTTCGGGCACGGAGGTGTCGATCTTTACCTGCGGGTGGATTTTCGTGTCCCCCAGGTTCGTCGCCTTGGCCGCCCGCGCAGCGGCGTTCTTCTCCGGCGTACCGGAGGCCTGGATCCGCCGGACGGCGAAGAAGCGGATGATCTTTTTCTGTTCCAGCTTCGCGCCCTCGCGGGCCGCCTCTTCCGGTCCGGCATAGCGGCCGACGAAGACACGATGCCGGCCGTCCTTCCCTTCCGGATTGAGGGAAAAGGCATCACAGCCCTTGCCTTGGAGGAGGGTGACCTGTTCGGCGGCCTTTTCGGCGCCGGCGTAGGACCCCACGTGGAGGCTGTAGGCGCCCGCGCCCTTCTCTGCGGGCGTCGCGGGTGCGGCAAGCGCGAAAACCAGGGCCAGCGTCAGGCCGGCAATGAGGCGATTTTTCATGGTCCCTCTCGGTTTGCAGGGTACGGGCCCCGATGGGCGCACCACCGCCTGACCGGAACAAAGCAATGGTTATGCCATGGAAAAGACAGGGTTCAGGGTTCAGGGGACAGGGTCCAGGGGAACATTCATTCCGAGATCGGGGACCTGTGCACTCTGACTGAGTGTCCGGGAGGTCTTCGCGGCGCGCTGAAATCGGCAAGTCGGGCGACCGTGCAGCCGGGTCCGCTCCCGGATGCGTCATGACCTGTCGAAGCCATGCTTGAAAACTTGAGGAGGTTGTCAAAATATTGACGATTGAAGCCGAAAGCCTCGAAGAAGCGGGGGAAGTGACCGGAGTGAAGGAAGTCGGAGAGGCAGGACTCAGGAAGCCCGATGCCCAGTATCCCTATTCCCCATTGCTGCCGCCTGGCGGCACGGCGGAACAGGCCGGATAGACGGGATGGACCTCTTCAGCTGATGTTGAATCTCTTGAGCTTTTCGACGAAGGTCGTCCGGTTCAGGTTCAGCAGCTTGGCGGCGCGGTTCTTCACGCCGCCCGTTTTCTCGAGCGCCTTGAGCAGCAGGTCCTTCTCGAACCGGTCGACCACCCCGTTGTATTCGATCCCGTCCTCGGGGATGTCGGTCACGCCCAGCACCTCGCTCTTGCCCTTTCCGACACTGAGGATCTTCGGGGGCAGGTCGTCGACCTTGATCATGCCGTCCTCCCGCATGACGACAAGCATCTCGATGAGGTTCTCGAGCTCGCGGACGTTTCCCGGCCAGGAGTAACGCATCATGTAGTTGGCCGCCTCGGGGGTGAGCCCCTTGACGTTCTTCTTCTTGAGCTTGTTGAACTTCTGGAGGAAATGGTTGACCAGCACGGGGATGTCCATCTTCCGGTCGCGCAGGGGCGGCAGGGTGATGGGGATGACGTTGATGCGGTAGAAGAGGTCCTCGCGGAACCTTTTTTCCTGGACGGCCTTTTCGAGGTCCTGGTTCGTGGCGCAGATGATGCGCACGTCGGCGTTGATCGTCTTGACCCCTCCGATCCGTTCGAACTGCTTTTCCTGGATCACGCGAAGGACCTTGACCTGGAGCGCGGGGCTCATGTCGCCGATCTCGTCGAGGAAGATCGTCCCGCCCTGGGCCAGCTCGAAGCGGCCCACGCGGCTCTTGATGGCACCCGTGAAGGCCCCCTTCTCGTGGCCGAAGAGCTCGCTCTCGAGGAGCTCCTCGGGGATTGCCCCGCAGTTGACCGGGACGAGCGGGAAGCTCCGCCGGTCGCTGTTGAAATGGATGGCCCGGGCCACGAGCTCCTTGCCCGTTCCGCTCTCGCCGTAGATGACGACGGTGCTGTCGGAGGACGCCACCTTCTCAATGTTGTCGAAGACCTTCCGCATGTTGTCGCTGAAGCCGATGATCTTGCCGAAGTCGTACTTTTTCTTCAGGTGATCCTTCAGCGTGATGTTCTCTTCCTTGAGTTTGGCGAAGGACAGGGCCCGGTCGACGGTGAGCTTGACGATGTCGTCCTTCAGGGGCTTGGTGATGTAGTCGAAGGCGCCGAGCTTCATGGCCTCGACGGCCGAGTTGACCGTCCCGTAGCCGGTGATCATGATGACGATGCTCTCGGGATTGACCTCCTTGACGAACTTCAGCAGGTGAAGGCCGTCGACATGGGGCATCTTGAGGTCCGTGATCACGAGGTCGAATTTGCCGTCGATAAAGACGTCCATCGCCTGCCGGCCGTCACCGACCCCCTTGACCTCGTAACCGTAACTCTTCAGCAGTTCCGACAGATTATCCCGACTCAACTCGTTGTCCTCGGCGATGAGGATCCGGATATTCTTCATGTCCTTCTTGATCTTGCTGTCTGCCATGACCGGTTTGTCTTCCGCTCCTCAAAAAAAGGGTCGAGTGATGTTGGGTAAAGGGTGATGAAGAGGCCTTCCGCGGGCCGGGCCGGCGCGGCGCTCCCGACAGGAACACCCCGGCGGAAGGGATCGCCTGCGTCGGTTGTTCGTCAAGCAACACGGGATGTTAACAAAAATCTGACATTAGTCAACCATTAATATCGGACGGGCCGTCCAGGCGGCCGGATCGGGCGCCGTCGGGCGGCACATTCCCCTAAAGTTTTGACCTGGGGGACCGATTTCCCTTATGACAAAACACGGGGCCGAACGATGACCATATCCACGTACCAGATCGACAACATCCTCAAGGCCTACAGCCGGCAGAACAAGGCCGCCTCGGCGCCCGTATCGCCGGCGGACGGCCGGACGGCCGGCCCGAAGTATGCCGACGTGGTCTCGCTCGGCGCCGATCGGCAGAAACCGGAGGTCTACGACAAGATCTCCTACAGCCTGATGGATGTCATCCTGAAAGGCAATAAATCCAAATAGATACCTTCGCGATTCGCTGAGCGGGGGACCGATCCGAAAGGGGCCGTAAGCCCCCATCACATGATCCCGGTACGCTTCATTCGAGACCGCATGTGACCGGCCTTCGCCTCCAAACAAGGCCGCCATGGCAGGATTGCCTCCGGCGGAGACAGCGGGCTCGGCGCGGGGGATGGAATGGAACGGTCGGGATGAACGGTACGCCAGCCTCGGGGCATGAATTCAGGGTCATGCCCGTGAATTCATACGAGAAAAAGACGATCCTCGTGGTCGACGACGACCCCGCCGTACGCAGCCTCATCGTCGAGGCCCTGCGGCAGGGAGGCGATTACATCGCCACCGAGGCGGCCGACGGCAGGGAGGCCCTGGAGGCCCTGAGCTCCAACCTCTATGATCTCGTCATCACCGACATCCACATGCCGGGCATGAACGGGATGGACCTCCTGGGCCGCATCCGCGAGATCCACCCGACCATCTCCGTCATCCTGATCACCGCCTTCCCCTCCGTCGGCCTCTCCGTGTCGGCCATGAAGACGGGGGCCGTCGACTTCATCACGAAGCCTTTCCAGGTCGACGAGCTGCTCTACAAGGTGAACATCTACCTGCGGGAAAAGTCGCTGCTGTCCGTCGACGGGCTGCTGAGCAAAGTCGATCAGGAAAAGCTGCGCGACAAGGTCCGCCAGATCTCGACCAGGGGGTTCATCTACGACTTCATCGAGCGGCTCGGGGTGAGCAACGACAACGTCTTCCGCGTCATCGCCGACCTGGCCCTGAAGGTCTCCAGCAGCGAGCACTGTGCCATTCTGCTCTACGACCGGGAAACCGGGGAGTTCCTGCCCAAGTTCACGGGCAGCGCCGACAGCGTCCCCCCGCGCCACACCGTGCCCTGGCCGAAGAAGCTGTTGCGGGAGGTCGTCGACAGGAAGGACGGGGTCCTCTTCAACGTCTCCGACCCCCGCGGCCCGGCCTCCATTCTCTGCGCCCCGCTCACGATCCGCAGCAACGTCTTCGGCATCCTGGGCCTGTGGAAGAGCTGCAGCGGCGTCTGCTTCACGGACCAGGACCTGCAGGTCATCCTGAGCCTCGCCCGGCGGGCCTCGCTCAACCTGGAGAACAAGGTCCTCTACGAGACCCTCTACACGAACATCGCCGAGACCTTCCGGGCGCTGGTGACCTCCATCCAGGCGCGGGACCAGTACACGGAGCGCCACTCCGTGAGCGTCACGGAGTTCGTCATCCGCACGGCGGAGATCATGGAGTGCTCGCCCGACGACATCGAGTGCCTCAAGATCGCCGCCATGCTCCACGACATCGGCAAGATCGCGATCCCGGACCACATCCTCCTCAAGCCCGAGGAGCTCACGGGGGAGGAGTACGACATCATCAAGACCCACTGCGCGATCGGCGATGACATCCTCACCCCGATCGCCCTCTTCGAAAAGGAGCGCAAGATCATCCGCCACCACCACGAGAACTGGGACGGCTCGGGCTACCCCGACGGGCTTTCCGGCGAGGCGATCCCGCTGCTGTCGCGGATGATCTCCGTGGCCGACGCCTACGACGCCATGACGACCAACCGCCCCTACCGCACGAGCATGAGTCCCGACGAGGCGGTGACGGAGCTGCGCCGCGCCGGCGGCACCCAGTTCGACCCGAAGGTGGTTGACGCCTTCATCGGCTCGCTCCGGCAGCCCTGCTCCCGCCGTCTCCCGGTCACCGCGAACCGCCCCTTCGCCGGTCAGCGGTGAGGGGTCAGAACAGCCCCCGGATCGTGTCCAGCGTCCTCTTCATCTTGTCCGTGGGGCTCCCGGGCCTCTCCCCGTCGGGCTGTTTTTCCTTCGTAGCGCCCTCCTGCCCCGCCCCTTCCTGGCCGAGCGGCAGCATCCCGGTGGACTTGTTCCGCAGCTTCACGGCCCAGACATACTCGTGAGGGATCTTCGGGTCCTTCGGTTTCGGCGGCCAGGCGATGTTGAGCTCGTCGCCGTACCCGATGAACTGCAGCGCCGCGCCCCCGGCCTCCTTGAAGATGCCCCGCGGGATCCGGCAGCTCGTGACGGCGGGCCCCATGACCACCCTGTCGCGGATGAACCGATTCACGTCGGCAGGCGGGAGATAGCCCATCAGGCCGTATCCCGGCTCCTGCGCGTCGCTCGAGGACCACAGGATCGTCTCGCCGGTCTTCTCGCTGTGCCCGACGGCCATGGCGAAGTAGCCGATCGCCGTGGGGATCGTCTTCCACTCGAAGGCAATGCTGTCCGCGAGTCCTCCCCTGACGGACGTGAACTCGACGGGCGCCATGAAGTCGTGCCTCTCGCCGACGGAGAATTTGATCTCGGGGCTGTAGTTTCCGTGGACGAAGTGCGCCCCCGTGAGGGAGCCCGACTTCGGCACGTCTTTTTGATCCTGCCTGTTCGGCCACTCCGCATAGGCCCAGCCAGACCTCGGAGACGGGGGGGCCGGTCCTGAGCCGGACCGGCCAGCCATGGCCCTGCCGAAGTCCGCCATGCTCATCTTCTCCGTGTCGAGCACCCGGGGCTGCCCGGGCCTCACCGCCTCGCCGCATCCCCAGTAGAAGAGCATGCGCGCCCTGGGCTTCTCCGCCTTGCGTTCCTGCGGCTCTTCACCCCGCGCCGGTCTCTCGCGCTCGGGAATCAACAGCGGGAGGGTCTTGCCCATCTCCAGGCCGGGCGGGATGTCGTGCGTGGCCTCGGGGGCGGCCGGCGGGGTCCCCGGCGCGCCGAGCTGCAGGAGAAGCGTCCGCTTCGGCCCGACCCCCGTCATCTTCCCCAGGATCATGCCCTGCAGCCCCGTCATCTCTCCCTGGGACATGCCCGGGATCGACAGGTTCTGCGTTGCCGCGCTCACCCAGTACTGGGTCAGGGGTTTCTTCGGCTTCGGCTCCGCCGCCGACGCCGGGGACGCGAAGCAGGCAATCATCGCCACAGCCGCCACCGCACAGGTTGTCTTTCTCAGAAGGCTCATGGTCCATACCTCCCCGGGAAATTTCTGTTTTAGAGGACAAGAGGGTTCGAAGGCGTGAAGGTTGGAGAAGCAGGCGCCAGGAATTGGGCCTCCGGCATCTCCAGCGTTCTTACCCTCTCACCCTCTTACCTTCTTCTTAATGCGCTTCGTCCCAGTTCTGCCCCGCGCGAATCTCCACCTTGAGCGGCGCGCGCAGCTTCATGACCCCTTCCATCTCGCGCTTCACGAGGGCCATGAGCGCTTCCTTTTCGGCGTCGGGAGCTTCGAAGACCAGCTCGTCGTGGACCTGCATGATCATGGATGCCCTCGGGTGACGCTTTTTCAGGAGGCCGTGGAGGTTGATCATGGCGATCTTGATGAGATCGGCCGCGGTGCCCTGGATCGGCGCGTTGATGGCGGTGCGCTCGGCGAACTGGCGCAGCGCCGCATTGGAGCTCGTGATCTCGGGGATGTAGCGACGGCGGTTCAGCAGGGTGCAGACGTACCTGTCCCTGCGGGCCTCCTCGAGGATCCCGTCCAGGAACCGCCGGACCCCTTTGTAGCGGTCGAAGTAGCTGTCGATGTACTCCTTCGCCTCGGCCTGGCCGATCCCTAGTTCCCGGGAGAGGCCGAAGGGACTCATCCCGTAGATGACGCCGAAGTTGATCACCTTCGCGCGCCTGCGCATGTCGGGGCTCACCATCTCGGGGAAGACGCCGAAGAGGGCCGAGGCGGTGCGGGTGTGGATGTCCTCCCCGGCCTCGAAGACCTCGATCAGGGCCTCGTCGCCCGAGAGATGGGCGAGCACGTGCAGCTCGATCTGTGAGTAGTCGGCCGACACCAGCACGGAGCCCTCCGGGGCGACAAAGGCCTGGCGGATGCGCCGGCCCTCGGGCGTGCGGACGGGGATGTTCTGGAGGTTGGGGTTGCTGCTCGAGAGGCGTCCCGTGGCCGTGACGGTCTGGTTGTAGGAGGTGTGGATCCGCCCCGTCTGCGGGTGCACCATCGCGGGCAGGGCGTCGACGTAGGTCGACTTGAGCTTCGCGATGCTGCGGTACGCGAGGATCTCGGCAGGCAGCTCGTGCGACCGGGCGAGCGCCGTGAGGGTGTCCACGTCGGTGGAGTAGCCCTCCTTGATCTTCCGTCCCTTCGCGAGCTTGAGCCTGTCGAAGAGAATGACCTGCAGCTGCCTGGGCGAGTTGATGTTGAAGCGCTCCCCGGCCAGCCCGTAGATCTTCTCCTCCGACCGGGACAGGAGGCGCTCGAACTGCCCCGACATCTCCCCGAGACGCCTTTGGTCGACCAGGACCCCCCTCTGCTCCATGGCGGCCAGCACCTCCACGAGCGGCATCTCCACGTTCCCGTAGAGATCCCCGAGGCCCGCCTCCCGAATCCTCTCCCCCGCGAGGGGACGGATCGCCAGGGCCGCCTCGGCGCGTTCGCCCGCATAGGGGGCCATGGCCGCCGGGTCCACGTCGGCGGGCGAGAGGGCCCTTGACCCGCTGCCCAGCAGTTCCCTGGCCGGGATGAGTTCGCGGTCCAGAAATTCCCGGGCCGCCTCGACGATGTCGTGGCTTTTCTTCGAGGGGTTCAGCAGGTAGGAGGCCACCATCGTGTCGTCGCCCGCCCCCCGAAGCGGAATCCCCAGCCGGGAGAAGGCGATGAGGGCGTTTTTGAGGTCGTGGCCGTGCTTGAGGACCTTCTCGCCGGACAGAACGGGCGAGAGTTCCTTCAGGGCGTGGTCCCGCCAGGCCGCCTGGCCTGCGGCCAGGGACACGTAGAACGCCTCCCCCGGCGAGCAGGCCAGCCCGAGCCCCACGAGTTCGGCATACATGGGGAGCTCCGAGGCAAGGACCGGGTAGAGCGCAACGGCTCCGGCTTTTCCGACGCCGCGAACCAGGCCGTGAAGCTCTTCCGCCGTCGAGACGAGGCGGACCTTGACGCCTGCCCTGCGGTCGCGGACGTCCAGGCCCTCGATGAGCGAGGTGAACTCCAGCTCCTTGAACAGGGCCTTCAGGGCCTCCCGGTCGGGTCCCGCGTAGTGCGCGCTCTCCAGGGACAGATCGACGGCGGCGTCGGTCTTCACCGTGGCCAGCTCCCGGGAGAGCCTTGCCTGGCCCGCGTGCTCGGTGAGGGCCTTGCGGATCCGCTCGTTGCGGACCTTCGCCGCGTTGCGCAGCACCCCCTCGACGGAGCCGTAGTCCTTGATCAGCTTCAGCGCCGTCTTCGGGCCCACGCCGGGCACGCCGGGGATGTTGTCGGAGGCATCCCCCATGAGTCCCAGCACCTCGGCCACCCGGTCGGGGCCGACGCCGAAGCGTTCCTCGACGCCTGCCGCGTCGTAGGTCTTGTCCTTCATCGTGTCGACCATGACGACCCCGCCCGAGACGAGCTGCATGAGGTCCTTGTCGCCCGAGACGATGACGACCTGCACCCCCTCGCCCTCGAACTTCCGGGCCAGGGTTCCGATCACGTCGTCGGCCTCGATGCCCGGGATCTCCAGCAGGGGGATCCGGTAGGCCCGCACGAGATTCTTCACCACGTCGATCTGGGGCTTCAGTTCGTCGGGCATGGGCTTGCGGTGGGCCTTGTAGGCTTCGAAGGCCTCGTTGCGAAACGTGGGCCCCCTGGCATCGAAGACGACGGCGATGTACTCGGGCTTGCGCTCCCGCAGGAGCCTGGCAAGCATGTTGTTGAAGCCGTAGACGGCGTTGGTGGGAAACCCGCGGGAGTTGGTCAGGCCCTGGATGGCGAAGAAGGCCCGGTAGACGTAGTTGCTGCCGTCGATGAGGTAGAGGGTGGGTTTCGGCTTCACGGTCATGGGGAGATCCCTTCCGGCCCGGTGAGAAGGCAGCCTTTCCGTCCGACCCAGAGTGCCCGGATGCAAGGCGCCCTCTCAGGCAGAGGGTAAGAGGGTCTGAACGTGAGAATGTTGGAGAAGCGGGAAGCAGGATTCCGACGGCCGGCTCATCCAACCTTCTTACCCTCTCACCTTCTTACCTTCTCCGTCTGATGTACACGCCTTCGGTCACGGGGGTTTACAACTCGAAGGCGGCGTTGATCTTAAAGGTCCTGACTGCGGGCATGCTGATCACGTCCTCCACGCCCGTCCTGCGGCGGATTTCGTCGAGACTCCGCTCGAGGGTTTCCGCATCCGGCGCGATGAAGGTGAACCAGACGTTGTACGCGTGCCTCCGGCGATAGTTGTGGGTCACGCCGGGGTAGCCGTTCACGGCCTCCACGAAGCCCCGCATTTTCTCTTCCGGCACCCTCGCGGCGCACAGGGTGCTGGCGTAGCCGAGCTTGCGCGAGTCGAAGACCGCGCCGATCCGGCGGATCACGCCGTCCGCCTTGAGCTTTCGCACCCGCTCGATGACCTCGTCCCCGGTCAGGCCGAGCTCCTCCCCCACGGCGTCGAAGGGCTCCGGCACCAGCGGAAAGCGCGTCTGAAGGATGTTCAATATTTTTTTATCGACTGTGTCCATGAAAAATGGCTTGTGGCGTAAGGCGTATGGTTTAAGGCGGGGAGAAAGACACAACGAGCAACTTCCCCTTCCCGGCCATAAGCCCTAAGCCTTTTGCCCTTCGCCTTTCCTCGGTTCATAAATACACAGCGGCTCTTCGGCCAGGTAGTCGCCCGTCTTCTCGTAGGCCCGTGCCCGGCAGCCGCCGCAGACGGTGACGAACTCGCAGCGGCCGCACTTGCCGCCGTACTTGCGCAGGTCGCGCAGGTCGCGGAAGACCTTCGAGTCCTTCCAGATCTCCTCGAAGGGCCTGTCCTTCAGCTGTCCGCAGTCGAGCTCGAGGTACCCGCAGGGCTGCGCCTGGCCCCGGTGGGAGATGAACACGAAGGAGCTCCCGCCCAGGCAGCCCCGCGTCATGGCGTGCAGCGGGTTTTCGGGAAGGGACTTCTCCGCCCGCTCCTTTTTGCGCCGGTGGTAGATCCGGTAGAAGTGCGGCGCGCAGGTCGCCTTGAGCTGCATGGGGCAGGACAGCCCCGCCTCGTAGAACCACTCCAGCGTCTTCTCGTACTCCTCGGCGGAGATGGCCTGGTGGGCCATCTCCTTGCCGCGGCCCGTTGGAACCAGGAGGAAGACGTGGTGCGCCGCAGCGCCCAGCTTCTGCGCCAGCGCCAGAAGATCCTCGACCTGGTCGAGGTTCATGCGGGTGACCGTCGTGTTGACCTGGAACTCGACACCGGCGCGCTTCAGGGCCTCGATGCCCGCAAGCGCCCCCTCGAAGGCCCCCGGCACCTGCCGGAATGCGTCGTGCCTCGCGGCATCGATGCCGTCGAGGCTGATGCTCACGCGCCGGATGCCGGCCTCGCGGATCCTCCGTGCCATGGCATCGTCCACCAGGGTGCCGTTGGTGGCCATGACCATCCGCAGGCCCTTCGCGTCGCCGTAGGCCGCGATCTCGAAGATGTCGGGCCGCAGGAGCGGTTCGCCCCCCGTAAGGATGATGACGGGCCGGCTGAAGGCGGCGATCTCGTCGATGAGGCGCAGGCATCGCCCCGTGTCCAGCTCCCCCTCGTAGGGCCCGTGGACCGAGGAGGCCCGGCAGTGGACGCAGGCCAGGTTGCAGCTGCGCGTCACCTCCCAGGCCACCATGCGCAGCGTCCCGGGAAGGACCATCCGGTCACCGGCCGGTTTCGATTTCTCCATATGTGCAGGACGACTCATCCCGGGTTTTCCCTTTGCCTTTAGCCATTAGCCTTAAGCCTGTTTTTGCAGCAGCTTCGCCGCCTCGGGCGCGAAGTAGGTCAGGATGATGTCGGCCCCCGCCCGCTTGATGGCCGTGAGAGACTCCATCATGGCCCGCTCGCCGTCGAGCCAGCCCATCTGGGCCGCCGCCTTGATCATGGCGAACTCGCCGCTCACGTTGTAGGCCGCGATCGGGTGATCGAACTCCTCCCGGGCGCGCCGGATGATGTCGAGGTAGGGAAGCGCCGGTTTGACCATGACGATGTCGGCCCCCTCCTCGATGTCGAGCCCGATCTCGCGGACGGCCTCGTCGCTGTTGGCAGGGTCCATCTGGTAGCCCCTGCGGTCGCCGAACTGCGGGGCGCTCTCGGCGGCCTCCCGGAAGGGCCCGTAAAAGCAGGAGGCGTACTTGGCCGAGTAGGCCATGATCGGCGTGTTCTCGAAGCCCGCCTCGTCGAGGCCGTCGCGGATGGCCTCGATCTGACCGTCCATCATGGCCGAGGGGGCCACGATGTCGGCGCCCGCCTTGGCCTGCGAGACGGCCGTCTCGGCCAGCATCTCCAGCGTGGCGTCGTTGTCCACGTCGCCGTCCTTCAGGCAGCCGCAGTGGCCGTGGCTCGTGTACTCGCAGAAGCACAGGTCGGTGATCACGAGGATGTCGGGCACCCTGTCCTTGATCGCCCTGACGGCCTGCTGGATGATCCCGTCCTTCCGCACGGCCCCCGAGGCAAGTTCATCCTTCTCGTCGGGGATGCCGAAGAGCAGGACGGCCGGGATGCCCAGGTCCTTCGACTGCTTCACTTCCTTGAGGAGGTGATCGACGGACATCTGGAAGTTGCCCGGCATGGAGTGGATGGGCTTCTTGACGCCTTTGCCCGGGACGACGAACAGCGGGTGGACGAGGTCGTCGACGGAGAGCTTCGTCTCCCGGATGAGCCTTCGCAGGTTCTCGTTTCGCCTCATGCGCCTGGGCCGGTATGCGGGGAAAAACATGGTGGTCTCCTCCTCGAAAAATGGCAGATGGCAAATGGCGAAAGGCTAAAGGCGAAGGGATGTCTCTTCCCGTTAGCCTTTTGCCGTGCGCCCTATGCCTGTATTTCTTCGTCCGTCAGATAGCACGCGGGGTCCGCCGCCCAGGCATCGCCCGTGACGGCCTCGGCCCGGGCCCGGAAGTTCCCGCCGCAGACCTCGAGCCAGCGGCAGGCCGCGCATCGCCCCTTGACGTGGGGCTTTTTGTCCTTCATCTTCGCGAGCAGCCCGTTTGACGTGTCGAGCCAGATCTCGCCGAAGGGCCGCTCCTTCACGTTCCCGAAGGAATGGATGCGCCAGAACTGGTCGGGGTGGACCTCGCCGTCCCAGCTCACGCACCCGATGCCGTGGCCCGAGCTGTTGCCCTCGTTCATCCGGAGCAGCTCCAGCACCTCGGCGGCCCGCTTCGGATCCTCGCGCAGGAGCCTCAGGTACACGTAAGGGCCGTCGGCGTGGTTGTCCACGGTGAGCACCTCCTTCTCGATGCCCCGGTCGAAGAGGTCCCTCGTGCGGTCCATGATCAGGTCGACGAGCTGCCGCGTCTGCCCGTGCGTGAGGTCCTCTTCGATGAGGGCCGAGCCCCGGCCGGAGTACACGAGGTGGTAAAAGCACACCCGCGGGATGTCCTCCCTCTCGATGAGGTCGAAGATGCCGGGGATCTCCTGCCAGTTCTTGCGGCTCACGGTGAAGCGGATGCCCACCTTGATGCCCTCGTCGCGGGCGTTGCGGATGCCCCTCATCGTCCGGTCGAACGCCCCCCGGACGCCGCGGAAGTGGTCGTGGACCTGCCGGAGGCCGTCGAGGCTCACGCCGATGTAGGAAAGGCCGATCGCGCTGAATACTCGGGCGAGCTTTTTCGTGATGAGGGTGCCGTTCGTGGAGATGACCACCCGCATCCCCCTGTCGACGGCGTGCCGCGCCAGCTCCGGCAGGTCGGGCCGCATGAGGGGCTCGCCGCCCGAGAGCAGCAGGACGGGCGACCCGAAGGCGGCCAGGTCGTCGATGAAGCGCCTGCCCTGTTCCGTCGTCAACTCGTCGCTGTAGAGAATGTTCTGCGAGCTCGAGTAGCAGTGGATGCACTTGAGGTTGCATCGCCGGGTGACGTTCCAGACGACGACGGGCCGCTTGTCGCTGGAGAACTGCAGCAGGTGCGAGGGAAGCGCCGCCGAGCGGCGCCCGTAGCGCAGGACGTCGGCGGCCTCCACGGCCCCGCAGTAAAGTTTCGAAATGCCGATCATCGGAAATTGCTCTCTTGTGATTTATTCTCTGACGAATGATACAAACTCATTCAGAAATCCCCCTCAGTCCCCCTTTGTCAAAGGGGGAAGGGTTGATTCCCTCCTTTGGAAAAGGAGGGCGGGGGAGGATTTTGCCAGTCGTTGTCACTTCCTTGAAAAGTAATTGACCAGCGCCTCCACCATTCCCGGGATCGTGAAGGTCTCCTGGTAGACGTCAATCGCAAGGCCCTGTTTCCTCGCCGCTGCGGCGGTCACGGGACCGATGCAGGCGATGCGGACCTTGCCGGGCAGGGGCTCGCCACCCATGATCTTTTTGAAATTAACCACGGTCGAGGGGCTTGTAAAGGTAACGACGTCCACCCGGCCGGCTTCGAACAGGGCCTGCAGGTCCTCTTTCCTGCTCTTGGAGCGAACCGTCCGGTACGCGGTCACCACGTCCACCTCGGCCCCCATCTTCGCGAGGCCCTCGGGGATGACGTCCCTCGCCTCCGCGGCGCGGGGAAGCAGCACTCGCTTTCCCCGGAGGTCCACGGCCTCGAAGGCCCTGACCACGCCCTCGGAGACGTACTCGTCGGGGACGAGGTCCACCCGGATCCCCTTCCCCTCGACGGCCGCCGCCGTGGCGGGCCCGATCGTGCAGATGCGAATGCCCTTGAGATCCCGAATGTCCCCGCCCCTTTCGCCGAGCCTCGCGAAGAAATGCTTCACGCCGTTTGCGCTCGTGAAGACGATCCAGTCGTAGCCGTCAAGGCCGGCGAGGGCCCGGTCCACGTCGCCCCATTTCAGGGGCGGCGCGATGCGGATCGTGGGGAACAGGATCGCCTCTGCGCCCTCGGCGGCAAGCAGACACGCGAACTCCCCCGCCTGCTCCTCGGGCCTCGTGACGACGATGCCCTTCCCGAAGAGGGGCCTCGCCTCGAACCACTCGAGCTTCGGCCGCAGCGAGACCACCTCGCCCACCACGAGGATGGACGGCGGCTTGAACCCCCGCTTCTTCGCCGTTGCCGCGATGCCGGCCAACGTCCCCGTCAGCGTCTGCTGCCCGGGGGTTGTGCCCCAGCGGATGAGCGCCGCCGGGGTGCCGGGGGCCTTTCCGGCCCCGACGAGATTCCGGGTGATGTTCGCGAGATTCCTGACCCCCATGAGGAACACGAGGGTGCCGATCCCGGCGAGCGCCGTCCAGTCGATGTCGCTCCTGCCCTTCGTGGGGTCCTCGTGGCCCGTGACGAAGGCCACCGTCGAGGTGTAGCCCCGGTGCGTCAGCGGGATGCCCGCAAAGGCCGGCACCGCGATGGCCGACGTCACGCCCGGGACCACCTCGAAGGGAATCCCGGCTTCCCGCAGGACCTCGGCCTCCTCGCCGCCGCGGCCGAAGATGAAGGGGTCCCCCCCCTTGAGGCGGGCCACGGTGCGGCCCTTCAGGGCCTCGCCGGCGAGGATCCGGTTGATCTCGCCCTGGGGAAGCGTGTGGTCCCCGCCCTTCTTGCCCACGTAAATGAGCCTCGCGTCCTTCCGGGCCCGGCTCAGGAACTCCTCGTTGGCCAGGTAGTCGTACACGATGACATCGGCCTGCCCGATGCACTCGGCCCCCCGCACCGTGATGAGCCCCGGGTCCCCGGGGCCCGCGCCGATGATGAAAACTTTCCCCTTTTTCGACAAGTCGCTCTCCCGATTCCGGTCGTAAGCCACCCGGTCAACGTTTCGCCGGCCAGGCACCCGGCCGCGGAAAAGACAGGCATCCGGGTGGTTCTGTTGCTGTTGCCTGCTTTTACGAAAGCCGCCTGTAGACTTCGTCCATGATCTGCCTGCCCCCGGCGGCCAGGATCCGCTCCGCCAGGATGCGCCCCATCCGCTCGGCCTCGGCGACAGGCCCCCGGACGCGGTCCTTGACAAGCATCCGGCCGTCGAGGCTCCCCACGAGCCCCGTCACGGTGATCGAGTCCTTCTCGACCTTTCCGTAGGCCGCCAGCGGCACCTGGCACCCCGCGCCGAAGACGGCCAGGAAGGCCCGCTCGGCGCTCACCTCGGTAAACGTCCTCTCGTGGTTCAGGACGGAGACGATCTCTCCGACGTCCTCGCCCTTGCGCACCTCGACCCCGAGGGCGCCCTGCCCGATGGCGGGCGTCATGATCTCGGGGGGGATGAACTGCGAGGCCTGGTCCTGCCAGCCCATGCGCTTCAGGCCGGCCGCCGCCACGATGATCCCGTCGAGGCGGTCCCGTTCGATCTTTTTGATCCTCGTGTCCAGGTTGCCGCGGATGGGGACGATCTCCACGTCCATGTAGATGTTTTTCAGCTGGCATCCCCGCCGCAGGGACCCCGTGCCGATCCGGGCGCGCGGGGGGATCCGTTCGAGCTTGAAGTTCCCCTTCGAGATGAGGACGTCCCGCGGGTCCTCCCGCTCGAGCATGGCGGCGATCTCGAGGCCCTCGGGAAGCAGCGCCGGCACGTCCTTCATGCTGTGGACCGCGAGGTCGATGCGCCGCTCGAGCAGGGCCTCCTCGAGCTCCTTCACGAACACCCCTTTGCCGCCGATCTGGGCGAGCGCTACGTCTTGCATCCGGTCGCCCGCCGTCCTGATGACGTGGACATCCAGGGTGAGGCCCGGCCGTCGCCGGCGGAGCTCCTCCATGACCATTCCCGCCTGCCTGAGCGCGAGCCGGCTTCCCCGCGTCCCTACCCTCAGTACCCGTCCGATGTCCGTTCTCCTTTGCTCATTCGTTTCCCCGCGCCGACCGGGCAACCCGATGCGACTGCCACCCGCCTTCCGCTTACCGCAGGCCCGATGCCCGAAACATGCGCGATCCCCTCGGCATCACGGCTCCCCGCCCTCGAGGCGAAAGAGTTTCCGGATCGCCGCGACGTACGGCATGGCCCCGTTGGACCGGCTCTCCTCCTTGAGCCCCGTGACGGGATCGTGGAGGATCTTGTTGATGATCTGAGCGGCCAGGATCTCGACGTTCTTCCGGTCCTCCTCGCCGAGGCCTCTCAGCCACGATCCGGACCGCTCCAGCTCGGCCCGCAGGATCGACTCCGCCTTCTCCCTGAGCGACACGATCGTGGGGACCACCTCGAGGGTGTTGTACCACTCGGCGAATCTCAGGACTTCCTCGCCGATGATGCCCTCGGCCTTCTCGGCCTCCCGGTGGCGGTTTCGCACGTTCTCGTCAACGACGCCCTGCAGGTCGTCGATGTTGAAGAGAAAGACATTTTCGATCCGGCCCGTATCGGGATCCACGTCGCGCGGGACGGCAATATCGATCAGGAAGAGCAGGCGGTTCTTCCGGCGCCGCAGGGCCGTCCGGACCATGGGCGGCGTAATGACGTAGCCCGCGGCCCCCGTGGAGCTGATGACGATGTCGGCCTCCTGGAGCTTCTCCTCGAGCTGCTCGAACCCCACGGGAGTCCCCTGGATCTCCCCGGCGACCTGCGCGGCCCGCGCGTAAGTGCGGTTGGCCACGATGATCCTCCCGGCCCCGTTTTTGAGCAGGTGCCGGGCGGCAAGCTCGGACATCTCACCCGCCCCGACCAGCAGGACCGTCCTGCCCTCCAGGCTGCCCAGGATCTTCTTGGCCATCTCCACGGCGGCATAGCTCACCGAGACGGCGTTGCCGGCGATGGCCGTCTCCGTCCGCACGCGCTTGGCCGTGCGAAAGGCGTGGTGGAGCAGCTTGTTGAGAATGATCCCCGAGGCCTTCTGCTCCACGCAGTCCCGGTAGGCGTCCTTCATCTGGCCGAGGATCTGGGGCTCGCCCATCACCATGGAGTCCAGGCTCGAGGCGACCCGGAAGAGGTGGCGCACGGCGTCGCTGCCGCAGTGAACGTAGAGGCACTTCTCCAGTTCGGCGGCATCCAGGTTGCCGTGCCGCAGGATGAAGGCCTTCACCCTCGCGACGGCCTCCTCGACGTCCCCGGCCCGGGCCACGACCTCCACGCGGTTGCACGTCGACAGGTAGAGGGCCTCCTGGACCGCCTCGACCCTGAGGAGCTCCTCGAGCGGGTGCAGGCCCTCCCCGCAGGAGAGCGTGAGCCGCTCCCGGATCTCCAGGGGCGCCGTCTTGTGATTCATGCCGACGAGGATGACATTCATAGAAACGATTCATCTCCTCTGTTCTCCTCCCCTCGCGGGAGGAGGAAATGGAGGAGGGGGACCATCCATTTTCCTTTTAAGTAAATTTGTGCACCCCGCTCAGGAAGTTGACCCCGATGAACGCCGAGATCAGCACGACGAGGGCCGCGATGGACAGCACGGCGATCCTCCTGCCCTTCCAGCCGATGGCGAGGCGCTGGTGAAGCAGGAAGGCATAGAAGCACCACACGGCAAACGACCACAACGTCTTGGGGTCCGTGACCCACTGGCTCCCGCCCCAGGCCGTCTTGGCCCAGACGGACCCGGCGATGAGCCCCAGGGTGAGCAGCGGGAACCCCCACAGCAGGCCCGCGTGATTGATGCTGTCGAGATCCCCCAGCGACGGCAGGTACCGGGCCAGGCCGCCCATCCTGCGCCGGCGGATCTGGCGGTCCTGGATGCAGTACATGACCCCCGCCAGCGAGGCGAGGGCGAAGAGCCCCTCGCCGATGATCGAAAGCGTCACGTGGACGGGCACGAGCCTGCCCTGCAGGGCGTCGGGGATCGCGAGGGTCCCTTCGGCGCCCAGCGACGCGAGCATCATGAGCATCACGGCGAAAGGCGCCACGATGGCCCCGAGAACCCTTGTCCGGGTCCGCAGCTGGAATACGAGATAGGCGCTCGAGACGATCCAGGCAAAGAACGAAACCGCCTCGAAGAGGTTCACGGCCACGTTGAGCCCCCGTTCGGCGCACATCTCCAGGAAGTGCACCGTGTGAAGGGCCACGGCGAGGCCGAGGATCCACGTGGCGATCCGCGCCATCACGACGCGCCGGGCCACGAGCGACACGAGGTATCCCGCTGTCGCGGCGAAGTAGGCTGCCAGGGCCGCCTTGAAGAACAGCGTATCCATCACCTTCCCCCCGATTTGCGGGAGGGGCGTCCCGCGGCCTCCCGCCGGATGGCGGCGAGGTCGAGATCGACGCCTGCCAGCTCTTTCACGGCCTGCCCGACCTTTCTCCAGTGCCCCCTGCGGATCCGCTCCAGGATGTCCGAGTCGACCAGGGCCTCGAAGGTCGCGCGATTCTCGTCGGATCCTTCCCCGCGCTCGATGATCCGGCCGCGGAGCTCGCCCATGATCTTCAGCAAGACGCCGTACTCGGGCCCGTAGCGCTCCTCGAGCTCCCGCCGGAGTTTCTTCGCCAGGGCGGGGCTCCTCCCCCCCGTCGCGACGGTGATCACCAGGTCCCCCTGCCGGCACAGGGCGGGCAGGATGAAATCGCAGCGGCCCGGTTCGTCGACGATGTTGGCGAGAACCTTCCTCCGGCGGGCGTCGCGGAAAATCCGGTCGTTGACCGCGCGGTCGTCCGTCGCCCCGATGACAAGAAAGGCCCCCTCGAGGAGAGCCTCGCCGTAATCGGCCGCCTCGTGGCGGATGCGCCCCTCCCGCACGAGCGCCTCCAGGCCGGGCGTCAGCGTCCTGTCCACGATGGTCACGCGGGCCCCGCATTCGAGGAGGCGCTCGGCCTTCCTCTGCCCGACCTCGCCGCCGCCGACGACGAGGCAATGCCTGCCCGTGATGTCGAGCCCGACCGGGTAATACCTCATGAAATCTACAGTTTTCTCCCTTTGAACCGGCTGAGGTTTGAAGCTATCACGACGGGTATCAAAATTCAAGCTGCTTGAAATCTCTCGAAAAACAGGCTATACAGCCAGTCTGAAACCTTCCGGGGGCTTCCCCGCTGTGGGCTTCCCCGCTGTCCCCTGCGCGGGATGCCGGAAAGACAGGAAACCAGCCCCCGTGTTCCGCAGGATTGCACCGCAAGGAGGTGTCATGCCGGGCAGCATGGATCAGTCCGCCGCACCGAAAGAGAAGTGGGTCCGTTTTCGGCTCCACGTCCCGCCGGAGTTGGACGAGGCCCTGTCCAACTTCCTCACCGAGATGGGGGCCCAGGGGGTCTTCGAGGAGTACCTAGAGCCGGGGATCTCCGACCTTCCCGAGCCCGAGGCAAAGGACGAGCATGTCCTCAACGCCTACTTCCCCTCCGATGCCGGCGACGCGAAGCGGGCGGCCCGGCTGCAGGCCTACATCGACTCCCTGGCCGAGCTCTTTCCCGACAAGGAGAAACCCGTCTTCGACACGGAGGCGATCGTCGACCCGCAGTGGAGCGAGGTCTGGAAACGCTACTTCAAGCCCCTGCGGATCAGCAAGAACATCATCGTCAAGCCCTCCTGGGAGCGGTACTCCGCCACGGGCCGCGAGACGGTCATCGAGATCGACCCCGGCATGGCCTTCGGCACGGGCCAGCACCCCTCGACGAGCATGTGCCTCGAGGCCATGGAGGAGATCCTTCTGAAGGACCGATCCTTCCCGAAGTGGCGCGTCCTGGACGTGGGCACCGGCACGGGCATCCTGGGCATCTCGGCCGCCAAGCTCGGCGCCTCGACCGTCCTGTGCGTCGACATCGACCCGCAGGCCGTGGAGATCGCCCACAAGAACGTGGCCGTCAACCACGTGGGCGACCGCGTCGTGATCATCAACAGCGACGTGGCCCGGATCAAGGGGACCTTCGAGCTGATCGTGGCCAACCTCACGGCGGAGACGCTCATCAGGATCCAGTCGCATCTCGTCAGGATGATGGAGAAAGGCGGCTATCTCGTCATCTCCGGGATCATCGAGAAGAACTGGGACGACGTGGAGAAGGCCTTCACCCGCGACGACCTGACCCGGCACAAGTTCATTGGCGACAAGGAGTGGGTCTGCTGCGTCTACCGAAAGTCGCCGAAGGCCTGAGGGATGATTCCCCGGATCTATTCCCCCCCGGTCCGAGAAGAGAGGGACACGGTCGAGCTGGCCGCGGACACGGTGCGCTACCTGCGCACGGTGCTCCGCCTGGGACGCGGCGACGAGATCCTGCTGTTCGACGGGACGGGCTGGGAGTGCCGCGGCGTGATCGACCGCCTCGAGGGCCGCAGGGGCACGGCAAGGATCACCGCCCGCCGGCACAAACCCCTTGAAATCCCCGTGCGCATCACGCTCGCCCAGGCCGTGCCGAAGGGCGACAAGATGGAGTTCATCGTCCAGAAGGCCACAGAGCTGGGCGCGGCGCGGGTCGTCCCCTTCCTTTCCTCCCGGACCGTCCCGAGGCGGACCGAGGAGAGGGCGGCCCGGAGGCTCGAGCGCTGGCGCCGGATCGCCGCCGAGGCGGCCGAGCAGTGCGGCCGTCCCGACGTCCCCGATATCGCGGAGCCCCTCCCTTTCCGGGAAGCCCTGGGAAGCGCCGAGTCGGGGGCCGTGAAGATCCTCTTCTGGGAGTCCGAGACCGAACGCTCCATCCGGGAGATCCTGCAAGACGCGGGAAACCGGTCGGCGAAGGAGTTCTTTCTCGTCGTCGGCCCCGAGGGCGGCCTCTCGGCCGAGGAGGCCGACCTTGCGCGGCAGTCCGGGTTTCTCACCGCGAGCCTCGGGCGGCTCGTCCTGCGGGTCGAGACGGCGGCCCTTGCCATTCTCGCCATTTTCCAGTATGAATGCGGGCTGATCGGCGCTCTCGAGAGAAAGGGTCTCGATGGATAGGCAATACGGCGGGTTCTGGCGGCGGCTCTACGCCTTCACGATCGACAAGGTCATCCTGGGTTTCCTCGGCATGATCCTGCTGATCTTGGGCTCGACCGCCTTCGGCCTCGGCATCTCCGCTTACGACATGGCCGCCGATCCGGAGGCCCTGATGGCCCTGGGGGGGAGGGTCTTCCTGCTCTACCAGGCCGTCACCCTCTTTCTGGACATGGCTTACTTCACGTACTTCCATGGCACGACGGGGCAGACCCCGGGCAAGCGCCTCATGGGGCTTCGCGTCGTCGAGGAGACGGGCGGGCCGATCGGTTTCGGGACGGCCTTCCTGCGCTGGGTGGGCTACATCGTCTCGGCCCTGCCCATGCTCATGGGCTTTCTCTGGGCGGGCGCGGACCGGCGCAAGCAGGCCTGGCACGACAAGATCGCCGGCACCGTCGTCATCGACCTCTACCAGGTCGTCGAGGTGGAGATCCCGCCAAAAAATGCCTTGACAAATCAAGGCAATTTATTTACTTAATGCATCTTCAAAAATCGTGGGTCGGTAGCTCAGCAGGTAGAGCATCGGACTGAAAATCCGAGTGTCGGCGGTTCGACTCCGCCCTGACCCACCAGGAAAGCAAGGGGTTGGCCTGACAAGGCCGGCCCCTTTTTTGTTCTCCCTCCCCGCTTTATCCCGCGTTGCAGTCAACGAGCAGGACTATAACACTTGACATTACAAGTATCTCATATAATACATGTCATACATATTATACATAGACGGAGAGAATAGCCATGGCGAAGACTTTGAATGTCCGGATCTCGGACGATATCGAGCAGAGACTCGAAAACCTGGCTGAAAAGACCAAGAGGCCCAAGAGCTTCTACATCAAGGACATGCTGGAGAAATACCTTGATGAGTATGAAGATGCTTACCTGGCCCTCGAGCGCATCTCCGAAAAGAATGCAAAATATTACACGAGCAAGGAGGTCAAAAAACTCCTTGAGCTATAAGGTCGCCTGGCATGAAGATGCGTTGGGGGAACTCAGGAAGCTCGACAAGGCCAGGGCGAGTGAGATCGTGGGCAAGGTTGATGATCACCTTTCGGAACACCCCATCGTGCTCGGAAAACCCCTGAAGGGGATCTTCCGCGGCCTTTTTCGTTACGGGTGCGGAGATTACAGGGTCATTTACTCCATCGACCGCCGGGATGAAGTGATGCTGGCGCTGACCGTGGGGCACAGGAAGGACGTGTACAGGAGGCCGAGATGAAGATCGAGATCAGCAAAACCCACTACAAGACGCTCGTGAAGGCCCTGTTCCTGGCCAACTGGGTCGTCAATTCATGCAAGGAGGAAAGGCCTGACGACGAATTCGAACGGCTCGAGCAGTACATCCTCTCCCAGGGGAAATTCTTCGACCTCAAGAACGTCGATCTCGATGAAAAGGACGGCAAGTACTACCATGACAGGGAATTCGAGCAGAAAATGCTGGAGCTTATCGACGAGTTTATGGATGTCTCCTTCTGGGACGAACTGACCGAACGATTGGGGGAACGCGACTTCGTCCGGGCCCTGGGAGAAAAAGCGATCAGGACGATGTCCCCCATCGATCGCGTCACCAGGTTTTACGAGTTCGCCGAGCCCTACGAGGCGGAGTTCGCCGAGCACGGGATTGACAATCTCGTGCTCCGCTCCGACGCGAAGGAATAGCGAGAGGCAGGCACACCGCCGAAGTACTCGAAGGCGCCGCTCAGCCGGGAAATCGATAGC
>ERZ1026800.234-NODE-234-length-50908-cov-4.454757_pt1 | contig 50908 bp, 42 predicted proteins | sample MGYA00520873_ERZ1026800 | MGnify/ENA primary metagenome ERZ1026800 (study PRJEB33270, sample SAMEA104284475) | anaerobic digester metagenome | biome: Anaerobic digester microbiome; feature: mesophilic sludge digester; material: Anaerobic digester biomass | place...
ATATAAGGTATGTAACCCTTGCCGCCACTCTCATCGGAATTATCACCCTTTTCGGAGCTGCAGTCGGCCTGATGAACATCATGCTTGTCTCGGTAACTGAACGGACCCGTGAAATAGGGGTGAGGAAAGCCGTGGGAGCAAAGCCCAAAACAATAAAATTCCAGTTCCTTTTTGAATCGATACTGATAGGCCAGATGGGAGGGATTTTCGGTATTATCCTTGGAATAATAATTGGCAACGCGGTATCCACGATGCTACGGTCAAGTTTCGTAGTTCCATGGCTGTGGGTTTTCATGGGAATACTGGTTTGCTTTATTGTCGGGGTCGTCTCAGGATACGCCCCGGCAGTAAAGGCTGCCAATGTTGATCCTATTGAGGCTCTCCACTACGAATAGGGCGGGAGAGAAACAAAACAGGAGGAAAGCTTTATTTTCCTCCTGTTTTTATTATATATAAGGTACTGTTATTTATTTAACAGTGTCCATATGGGCTACCAGGTCGAGAAGCTTGCATGAATAACCCCATTCATTGTCGTACCAGGCTACTATTTTTACGAAATTGTCATTAAGCGCTATACCTGCCTTGGCATCGAAGACAGAGGTGCGCGGATCACCCATGAAATCGCTCGAAACAACGTCTTCCTCGGTATATCCCAGGATTCCCTTAAGAGATCCTTCCGAGGCATCTTTCATTGCCTTCTTAATATCCTCGTATGATGCTGCCTTCTCAAGACGGCAGGTAAGGTCGACAACCGATACGTTGAGGGTGGGAACCCTGAAAGCCATTCCTGTCAGTTTTCCCTTAAGCTCGGGGATAACTTTTGTTACAGCCTTGGCTGCGCCGGTCGAAGAGGGAATGATGTTGCCAGATGCTGCGCGGCCGCCTCTCCAGTCCTTGCTCGACGGTCCGTCAACTGTCTTCTGCGTGGCTGTAGTAGAATGAACGGTTGTCATAAGACCTTCAACGATTCCAAATTTGTCGTTAAGAACCTTGGCTACCGGTGCAAGGCAGTTGGTGGTGCATGAGGCGTTTGATACAAACTGCATGTCGGCCGTGTACTTCTCATGGTTGACTCCCATAACGAACATCGGGGTGTCGTCTTTCGAGGGGCCTGACATTACAACGTGCTTCGCACCAGCTTTGATATGGCCCGTGGCGGCCTCTTTAGTGAGGAAAAATCCTGTGCATTCAAGTACATAGTCGGCGCCGACTTCATTCCACTTCAGGTTGGCGGGATCTTTCTCGGCCGTTACGCGGATGTTCTTCCCGTTAACTACCAATTTGCCGTCTTTAACTTCAATCGTACCGTCGAACCTGCCATGCATGGTGTCGTACTTGAGCATGTATGCAATGTAATTCACGTCGAGGAGATCATTTATACCAACAATATCAATATCATTCCTCTTACAGGCAGCCCTGAAAGCCAGTCGGCCAATCCTGCCAAAGCCATTGATTCCTACTTTAATCTTTGACATAACTATATCATTAAGGGTTAATAATTTTTAAACGCACGAAGATACTGATTTTTTCCGTGCAAACGACCCCATGTTAATAATTTGCAGTAGTTCTCTTCCTTCTGAAGATATAGGATATTTTGTTGGTTTCGGGATTCAAGGGATCAATAACCAACCCGAATCTGTAACTTACAAACAATGAGAAATATATAGATTTGTTATCGGCTGTTGCCATGATCGGGATTTCTTTCGGGTAGGCTGTTAAGGCAAGCCCGGCTTCAACAGCATGAATAAGCTTTTCTTCCTTGCTGTACTCAAAATTAAGGCCTCCCTTCCCGTAAACACCGGGAATGAGCTTCAATTCACTGAGGCCTTTTGTAAATGACGCCCTGCTGTATACATCGTAGGGAGGATGCAAATTGACATCCAGCTTTTCCTCCACTATTTGAAGCTCGAAGTTCGATATGGGATAAAGGACTTTGTAATATATGGGCTTGTAGATTGCCAGGGAAGGCCCTCCCGATATGAAGTACCTCACGGCAACACCTCCCAGATCGGCTTTCTGGAACATCTCGCGCTGGAAACCATAGCTGCCCCTGAGATAAAGCGGGAAATTCATCTTCCCGTAAACAAATGTGCCGGGCGTCTGGTAATAGGGATTCCTATCCCTGTATTCCTTGGGATGCTTGATGGTTCCAGCCTCGATCTCGAAATATTTTTTATTCCGGTAATTGAGCCTCTTCGCTTCTCGGAAGCTTATGCCGAAACCATCGGAATTGAGCAGAAAAGCGAACGACCTCTCATTTCTGAAAAAAATCTTCTGTTGCTCGTCAATTTCACCCTGCCCGAATATGGGAATTATACCAAGTCCAACAAAAATAATAATAAGCAGCTTCTTCATTGCCATATGCTAACTCACAGGACCAGAAACCAGGCTACTACGGTTTTCAACCGATGTTCCCTGCCTGCTCCGTCTTAGCTTCAGCATATGCCGGGCACGATTTTTTATTACAGGCTCCGGCAAAAATAGCCGTGATCACACAGACGAGCAGGATTACAGCAAACTTTTTCATAAAACCTTGCTTTTAATAAAACACAAAAGTAAAACAATCATTTAATAAACAACTTCCATGCCGGAATATTTTGTCCGCGTAATTAAATGCAAACAAATTATGACATGATTTTGTACAATATACTAAACATATTTTTTGCATTTTTGTTGTATGAATCACATGATCATTTGTGATGAAGGAACTATTAATCATATTATTATTAGCAGTATTCATGAGCATGACCTCTTTTTCACAGGAGAAGCTTTCGTACAACAGGCTGTCGGAACAGGAAGCACGGGTAATTGAAAAGAAAGGGACGGAAGCACCCTTCACCGGCAAATACAACGATCATAGCGCCAGGGGCAGCTATATCTGCAAAAAATGCGGAGCAGCTCTTTATAATTCTTCTTCCAAATTTAAATCAGACTGCGGCTGGCCAAGTTTCGACGATGAAATTGAAGGGGCGGTCAGCAGGTTTCCCGATCCCGACGGGAGGAGGACCGAAATAGTATGTGCCGGATGCGGGGCTCATCTCGGACATGTTTTCACGGGTGAACGCTTTACCGCGAAAAATACAAGGCATTGCGTCAATTCTGTCTCTCTCGATTTTGTTCCGTCGGAACTTGAACCCGGGAGATACGGGACCGCGGTGTTCGCGGGCGGCTGTTTCTGGGGAGTTGAGTATTTTCTCCAGAAGGCTCCCGGCGTCGTTTCAGTCACTTCGGGCTTTATGGGCGGACATGTAAGAAATCCCTCATACCGTGAGGTCTGTACCGGGAAAACTGGTCACGCGGAAGTGGTAAAGGTGATTTATAACCCGAAACTTACGTCCTACGAAACACTACTCAAACTCTTCCTTGAAATTCACGATCCCACCCAGGTGGGCGGCCAGGGACCGGATCTTGGCGACCAGTACAGGTCGGAGATCTTTTATATGAATGATGAACAGAAACAGCTTGCCGTCAAATACATCGGAATTCTCAAATCGAAAGGTCTCAGGGTTGCCACGGCCATCACCGAGGCTTCCGAGTTCTGGGATGCAGAGGATTATCATCAGGACTACTATTTCAAGAACGGCAAAACGCCTTACTGTCACGGATATACAAAAAGATTCTGAACGGGAAATCATATCATCGGATATAAATGAAACAGCCTATGCCTTCAAGTATCATCGGAGCCATTCATAACAGTACAATACTGGTTTCAGTTATTGTACTGCTTTTTGTAGTGCTGACCGCCGGTTATTTCCTGCTTCGCAGAAAGCGAAAATAAAAACCGGCAGCCTTTCTGTCCGGCTGCCGGTATAGCGTTTAAAACGGCACTTCTGCTGCCTGGCTTTCAGTCCGGTTTCAGATACTGACCCAGACGTTGCCTTTTTTGTTTGAATCAACAACGGCGTGGATGAATTTCATTCCCCTGACCCCGTCGTGAACCGTGGGAAACTCACCCGGATTGAATTTTTCTCCCCTTATCGATTTTGCAGTTCCCTTATAGATGTTGGCAAGAGCTTCATAGATACCCTCGGGATGCCCGGAAGGCATCGTGTGGCTTTCCTCGGCCAGTTTCTCATTGTAACCGTGCGCGGGCTTGTAGATCCTGGTGGGTTCGGTGTCGCTAAGCATATAGAGGTAATTCGGATTTTCCTGGCTCCATTTCAGACTGGCCTTCGATCCGTAAATGGCAATTGTCAATCCGTTCTCTTCGCCTCCGCATACCTGGCTGGACCTGATGACTCCCTTCAGCTTTCCCCCGAACCTGAGAAGAACTGTACCGTCAAGGTCAAGACTTACATCATCCTTTACACTGCTCAGGTCTGACAGTATCTCCTTAACCTCGAGCCCCGTGGTGTATTCAATCAGGTTGAAGGCATGAACTCCTATGTCGCCCATGCAGCTGCTTACCCCGGCATGCTTGGGATCGAGCCTCCATACACCTGTAATCCTGCTGTCCGTGCCATGGATTATAGAATTGATCCATCCCTGGTAGTACTGGGCATCAATGCGTTGTATTGTTCCCAGCACTCCTTTGGCAACCAGGTCCCGCATCTGCCTTACCATAGGATACCCGGTATAGGTGTGAGTAAGTGCAAAGGTCAGCCCCGTTGAGGCAACAAGCCTTTCCAGTTCCTCAGATTCCTCCACGGTCATGGTCATAGGCTTCTCACAAACAAGATGGAATCCATTCTGAAGAAACTTCTTTGCAAACGGAAAATGAAGGGCATTCGGCACTACAATTGATACAGACTGCATCCTTACATCGGCTGGCAGTTTAAGTTCGCCTTCGATCATGGCATCGATATTTTCATAACAGCGGGCCGGATCGATACCCTCTTTCGCGGCAAACTCCTTGCTACGCTCATAATCAACATCAAAGACGCCGCAAACAAGTTCGAAATCGTTGCATATGCGCGAGGCTCTGCGATGGGCATCTCCAATGAATGCTCCAAAACCGCCTCCGGTCATTCCCATTCTGATCTTTTTCATATTCATTTACTTTTATTCGTTTTTTTATTGTTGTGCTGTTCCGTGTAATTCTTTTCTTTCCCTTATTTGTCAAATGCTGAATCAAAAGCAATATCCGAGGCAGGGAAATCAATCGATTTCACAAACTCGCAGGCTTCAGCCGCGCCATACTCCCTGTCCATACCGCTGTCTTCCCATTCGATTGAAAGCGGACCATTGTATTTTATCCTGTTCAGGGCCCTGATAATCTCTTCAAAGTCGATGTTGCCCCTTCCCGGGCTCCTGAAATCCCAGTAGCGCCCTTTTGTGCCGAATTCGGTGTGACCTCCGAAGACACCTGCCTCGGTGGGTTTGTCGGACCAGCCGACATCCTTCATGTGTACATGGAAGATCCGGTCGCTGAAGGTGTAGATGAATTCTATATAATCAACTCCCTGGTAGCCGAAGTGGGAAGGATCATAATTGAAACCGAAAGCAGGATGATTATCCAGGGCTGCAAGCGCTTTCCTGGTTGAGGCTATATCGAATGCAATCTCTGTAGGATGTACTTCAAGGGCAAACTTTATTCCCAGATCCTTGTAAGCATCAAGAATAGGTTTCCACCTGCGGGCAAATTCCCTGAAACCGTCATCAATCATATTTGGAAGGTTTGGCGGAAAGGAATATGCAAGATGCCATATAGGACTTCCCGTGAAACCGTTAACAATGGAAATTCCAAGCCTCTGTGCAGCTTCGGCCGTTTTTATCATCTCAGCGGCAGCACGGGTCCTGACACCTTCAGGATCTCCGTCTCCCCAAACCCGGGCCGGAACAACAGCCTTGTGCCTTTCATCAATGCGGTCGGCAACAGCTTGACCTACAAGATGATTGGATATCGCGAATACCTTCAGCCCGTACTTGTCGAGAACTTCCTTCTTTGCCTTGCAATAGGCCGCATCGGCTTTGTCTATTTCAAAATGGTCGCCCCAGCATGCAAGCTCCAGTCCGTCATATCCAAACGACTGTGCCTTTTTGCAAACTGTTTCGAAAGGGAGATCTGCCCACTGGCCTGTGAAAAGTGTTACTGGTCTGCTCATATTTGTTGTTTTTTAAACTGTTGAAATTATTATTGAATGTATACAGTTGCTAATATAGCAAATTCATGCTCAACTGCCCAATCCTTTACGCGAGAATTTGTTTACTTTGTGAATAATCTGAAACTTATTATGATGAAATTCAATACCGATACTCTTCTTCAAAGGAGAACAATAAGGAAATATACGGATCAGGATGTTGCCGCTGAACTTCTCGATGAGATCATTAAAGAGGGATGCAGAACATCCACAACAGGTAATATGCAGGTTTACAGCATAATAATTACCAAGGACAAGCATGTTAGGCAGGACTTGCTTCCGCTTCACTTCAATCAGAAAATGATCACGGAAGCACCCGTGGTACTTACTTTCTGTGCCGATTTTAACAGGTTCAGCCGCTGGTGCCGTCTGAACGATGCCCTGCCGGGCTACGACAACTTCCTGTCGTTCACGACGGCAGCCATAGATGCCCTTCTCGTGGCCCAGACAATTTGTATCTCGGCCGAAGCCAGGGGACTTGGAATATGCTATCTCGGCACCACGACCTATATGGCTCATAAGATTATAGAGGTGCTTAAACTGCCGCGGGGAGTGGTTCCTGTAACCACTATCACCCTCGGGTGGCCGGCAGAACACCCTGAACAACCCGACCGTCTCCCCGTTGAAGCAATAGTCCACAGGGAGGTCTATTCCGATTACAGCGATCAGGAGATCAGGGATTACTATACCGAAAAGGAAGCCAGGGAGGATTCAAAACGCTTCGTAAGGGAAAACAATAAGACGAGCCTTGCACAGGTATTTACAGATGTGAGGTATAAAAAGGAAGATAATGTGAACTTCTCCCGGATCCTGCTGAAAGTACTGGAGGACCAGGGATTTATGAATCAATAGCACGGAAGTTCAGCCGGCACATGCATTATCTGAACGGGATCCCCAGCGATTTTGCAACTTCTTCGAGGTCCTTTTCAATTGCCGGTACAAGGCTTATGCCTTCAGCCATGATTCTCTGTTCGGCTTCACGCTCCGGGTCGCCGGGAATCAGAACCTTTTCCTGACCCTGTGCCGGCGTGGCTGAACGGAATGTCTCGATCCATTCATCCATTTTTGCCCTGAAAACTTCTGCAGGCTGAAAGGCATCTATCCTCATGGCCCCGAAGAAATGCCCGGTTCCTTTACCAACCTTTTTGTCGAGAAGAGGCAGATACGCGACACTCGGAGGAACGAAAGGCCCGAAATTTGCCCCGCTGAATACCGCGGAAAAAATATCCACCAGCGATGACAGGCAGTAGCCTTTATGGCTCCCGTGAAGCCTGTCGCCGCCCAGAGTCAGCATCGATCCTCCCGATTTGAGTATCGAGGGATCATCAGAAGGATTCCCTAATTTGTCCTGAACAAAACCGAAAGGCACCTTTTCACCCTTCTTTTCAGCAACGGCCAGCTTGCCCCTGGCAATGGGCGTGGTGGCAAAGTCAGCAACCAGCGAGGGCTGCTTGCCGGCAGGTATGGCAACCGCTATAGGGTTGGTTCCCATCATCCTGCTGACTGAAAAGGTGGGAGAGACAAGGGGATTGGCATTTGTAAGACAGATACCCGTCATATCATGACTGAGCGCCATCATGGCGTAGTAACCGGCAATGCCGAAATGATTGGAGTTGCAGGCAGCCACCCATCCTGTACCTGCTGAACGGGCTTTTTCTATAGCTATTTCCATCGACCTGCGCGCAGTTATCATGCCAACGGCATTGTCGCCGTCAACAACCGCCGTGCTCGGCGTTTCATGAACCACCTTTATCTGTGGATTCACGTTGATTCGCCCTGCCTTCCAGAGTTCATGGTAATCCTTGATCCTGATCATCCCGTGTGATGCATGACCCCTGAGCTCAGCGGCAAGAAAGACATCAGCAATTATGACGGAGTCAGTCTCGCTGCATCCCATCTTCATGAATACCCTTTTGGTAAAATCGAACAGAAAATCCTTTGTATACATTAGGTTATAGCTTGCTTGGTTTTGAACGATCCGGTCCGGAATAAATTATCGTTTATCAATAAAAAATTATCGAATTACAGCAAATTAATATCGAATTACAATAAATAATTATCGTTTTTTACAGTTTATATGTCTGTCTGAGTTCGTTATAAAGCTTGTATCAGAGTTCAGTTATAAAGTTTTGTACTGCTGATACAATATGCTGTTTATCATACTTTTCTGTTGAGATGTCCTGTTCCGGCCTGCTGGGTTGGTGTAATCGTAAGATCGTTTATACAGACATGACCGGGCAGGCTTGCGCAGAACCAGATTACTTCCGCGATGTCTTCAGCAGTCAGGGACTTGACGCCCCTGTAAACGGCATCGGCCTTTTCCGTGTCGCCCTTGAACCTGACGATGGAGAACTCCGTTTCAGCCATACCGGGTGCAATGTTGGTAACCTTTATGCCATGGCTTAGCATGTCGATCCTCATTGCTTTTGAAAGTGCATCAACGGCATGCTTTGATGCGCAGTAGACGTTTCCGTTCTCGTAAACCTCCTTTCCGGCTATGGAAGATATATTGAATACATGTCCGCTGCCGCGTGCAACCATCAGGGGAGCAACAGTCCTGGTAACATATAGAAGCCCTTTCACGTTGGTGTCTATCATCCGGTCCCAGTCGTCGGTGTCACCTTCGTTTATACGCGAAAGCCCGACAGCCAGTCCGGCGTTGTTAACCAGAATGTCGATGTCTTTCCATCCGGAGGGAAGACTATTGACAGCCGATTTAACCGAATCAAGGTCCCTGACATCAAAATTCAGTGTCAGGACTTTGGCGCCCGAATCCGATAATTCCTTCTGGAGTTCGAGCAGTCTTTCATTCCTGCGCCCTGTTATTATTACTTTATATCCACCGGCAGCAAATTTCGCTGCAATGGCGCGGCCGAATCCGGCTGTGGCGCCGGTTACCATTATTGTCTTTTCCATATAGCAGTTCAGCATTAACCGTGGGTAAAAGTATTAATAATATTTGTACTTATATTTGCGGCAACATTTAATAAATGAAAGAAAGGAAGGAAAGGGAAGAAGCTGACGAAAAAGGAACAGGCCGGATGTTCGACTCCATCGCGTGTCGTTACGACTTTCTGAATCACCTCCTTTCGTTTGGAATCGACAGAAGCTGGAGAAGAAGGGCAGTAAGGGAAATATCGAAGCGCTGCATAAATCCCCGTATAATAGATGTGGCATCCGGCACGGGTGATCTGGCCATTGAAGCTTCCCGGATGAGTCCTTCCGGAATTACAGGTATCGATATCTCGGAAAAGATGCTGGAGATCGCGAGGAAAAAAATCGCGGATAAAAAGCTCGACTCAGTTATTCAATTTGTGAAATGTGAATCTGAAAACATATGTTTTGAGGATGAAAGCTTCGATGCGGCAATGGTGGCCTTCGGGGTAAGGAATTTCAGCGATCCGCTGAAAGGACTCTCTGAAATGAGGAGGGTGATCCGCGAGGGAGGAATAGTTGTCGTTCTTGAATTTTCCCGCCCTCACGGAACTATTTTTAAACATTTTTATAACATCTATTTCAGATATCTGCTGCCTTTTATCGGATTCTTGTTTTCCGGGCACGGGGAGGCTTACAGGTATCTTAATGAGTCGGTTATGAACTTCCCGGAAAACGGGGAATTCATAGGAATAATGACATCAGCCGGGTTTTCAGGAATCAGCCAGACCAGGATGACGGGCGGAATTGCCTCCATTTACACCGGGGTCAGAAAATGAAAACAATAAACGGAAACCAATCAAGTTATATCATAGTCAGCGCCTGTTCCCGGCGAGAATCGGCTGAAGGCAGGGCTGTGAGGGCCGCAACGTTTGATTAATCAGATCACTGCAACAGAAAGTTGAGAAAAGAATTCCTATATCTATTTATTGCAGGTTTATTCCTATTGTTTCCCCGTGATATTTACGGTCAGAAACAGAAACCCAAGAACGATTCATGGTACGATGACAAGCCGCTTCATTTTGGCTTCAGCCTCGGGATGAACCTGATGGATTTCGACATCATACCGTCACAGACCCATCTTGAACAGGATGGCTATTTCCCGGAAGTAAGCATCCTTAATCCCGGAATCAACATTCAGGTTGTAACAGATTACCGGCCGGCACGATACCTCGATCTTAGATTTCTGCCCGGGGTCGCCTTCGGCCAGAGAAATGTCAGGTACTATGATTACCATACCGGTACCTTGCTCGATGAAAGCCAGCGGCTGGAGTCCTCCTTCCTCGAATTTCCCTTGCTTCTGAAATACAAGGGAGAGAGGATGAACAATGTAAGGCCTTATGTAATCGGCGGACTTAATTACAGATACGACCTTGCCGGTAAAAAGGATTATGATGAAGACAGAAAGATATACCTGCGACTGAAAAGATCGGACCTGTATTACGAGGCAGGAGCCGGACTTGACTTTTACCTTCCCTTTTTCAAACTTTCTGTAGAAATAAAGACATCAAGGGGTTTGCGCGATATAGTGGCGCATGACGAGGGTTATCCCGGTTACCCGCAGTACATCAACGCGATCGAAAAGATGAAGTCGAGGATCTGGATAATTGCATTTCATTTTGAATAGAACACGGGGCAGAGTCATTGCTCCGGAGAGAGAATTATCAGTATCACTCATTTTCTTCTTCTTGCAAATTCGGAAAGCACTATCGAGGCAGCCATCCCTACATTCAGAGATTCAACTCCATACTTTGAAACCGGAAACCCGGGTATGAAAAGCTTTTTGCTCACAAAAGGTGCCAGGTTTCCAGATATCCCCTTTGACTCGTTGCCGAAAAGGATAATTCCTTTTTCTTCAAGTTCAGCTTCATATATCGCTTCCCCCTCAAGAAAGGTTCCGTAAACGGGAAGCCCGGCCTTCACAGCGTCCTGCAGGATAAGTTCAAGCTCAGCATAATGAACTTCCACATTCAGAATGGCTCCCATTGAGGCCTGTATCACCTTGGGATTGTAAACATCCACCGAATTTGCCGAGCATATGATGGTTCTGATCCCAAACCATGCGGCAGCCCTGATTATGGTTCCCAGGTTACCCGGATCCTGCATCGATTCGAGGGCTATGCCCGGGCCCTGCAGCTTATCTGTTGCCAGGGGAGGCCTGTCGGGTATGGGAACTACAGCCAGGGCATTGTGGGGAGTGGTCAGGCTGCTTATCCTTTTGAGTTCTTCATAGGAGACGGGAGTTATTTCGCCGATAAAAGCCCTTTCGGCCTGCCCCAGGGATGCAATGAATTCAGGCTTGGCTGCAAGAAGACTTATCCTCTTTCCGGCTGCCAGGTATTCCCTCACCAGCTTGTCACCTTCTATTGCATAAAGCCCTTCTTCTTCCCTTGCCTTCTTCTTCTGAAGCGACTTAATAAGCTTTATGGTGTTTCTGCCTATCATCAGCTTATAGTTATTATGTTCATGCAGTTGGAATATTTGTGGAAACTATTAATGCCTGTGCCGCTTAATAGTTGTTTTTTATATTAATATATTTGCTTCAGGCTTTGAGTTGCAAATTTTGGAAAAAAGCGTTTCAAATAAAAATATAATACACGGGGGGAAGCTGTTTTTCCTCTTGCTTCTTATGCCCCTGGTCTTCTCCTGCAATCCGGTCAAATATGTTCCGCGGGATCAGACTCTCCTGAATAGCAATTACATCGAGATTAACAGGGAGGGAATGAAGAAGTCGGATCTTTCGCCCTACATCAAGCAAAAACCCAACAAGAAGATATTCGGAGCCCGCTTTCATTTATGGCTGTACAACCTTTCCAATATAGAAAAACAGAAATGGCCCCACGGGTGGCTCAGGAGAATAGGGGAGGAACCGGTAATCTTCGACAGTTATTCGAAAGATCAGAGCCGGAATCAACTGAACGAGTACATAGCTTCGAAGGGCTATTTCGACAGCAATGTTACCGACTCGGTAATGACTCAGAAAAGGAAATCGGATGTGTACTATAACGTAAACCTGAAAGAACCCTATACAATAAGAAATATTTTCTATGAGATTGACGACACTACGATAAGGGCGCTGTTCTACTTCGACTCCCTTTCGTGTCTCATTCAAAGGGGTAAACCATACGACGTGGATGTGCTTCAGGCAGAACGGACACGTTTTGAGCGCTTTGTAAAAAACCACGGGTTCTATGGCTTTTCGTCCGACCATATTTCGTTCAGGATCGACAGCACAATAGGAAACAGGCAGGTAAACCTGTATTATGATGTCAGAAAAGCACAGAGGATTGACCAATACAACAGGATCACCCAGGGGGCCCACCAGGTTTACCAGATAAGGAATGTCTACATCTATCCCGAATACGTCCAGAAGTTGGCGTTAGAAGAGGGGATGTCGTATATGGAGCGGCTTGACACTACATATTATGAGGGTTTCTATTTCATTACCGAAGGCTCAAAGCCACCGGTCAAGCACGACCTGATACTGAAATCGATGTATGTCAGACCAGGCTCCAATTACAGTTTGACCGATGTGGAACAAACCCAGAGTCACCTGCTTACCTTAAAGACCTACCGTCTTGTAAATATTTTCTTCAATGAAACAAAGCCTCCCGAAGAAAATCCAGGCCTGATGATGTACCTCGATTGTCATGTTCAGCTTACCCTGCTAAGCCAGCAATCGTTCAATGTAGAACTTGAAGGCACTAACACTGCAGGCAATTTCGGAGGTGCCCTTAACCTGGTGTACCAGCACAAGAACCTTTTCCGCGGCGCCGAACAGTTCAATATGAAGTTAAAAGGCGCCTTTGAGGCAATGTCGCAGCCTAAAACCAAGCACAGAAGAGCCCAGGAATACGGAGTGGAGACCTCCCTGAGGCTTCCCAAGTTCCTTATCCCTTTTTTCAAACCTGAAGGATTCATCAAAACCATGAATCCGACAACGACCATACTCGCCGCCTATAACTATCAGGACCTCAGTTTCTTTACCAGGACCATGGCCAATGCCACCTTCGGGTACAGCTTTACGGCACGCGATTACAGAACCCATTTAGTGAATCCGGTTCAGCTCAACCTGGTGAACATGATAAAGATCGACTCTGCTTTCCAGAAACTTATCAATGTCTCCTCCTACCTCTCCAACAGCTATAGGGATGTGCTTATACTTGGCGGAAACTATTCATTTATTTTCAATAACCAGAAGATCCAGAAATCGAGGGATTATCTGTTCCTCAGGGTTAATGCAGAGGCAGCCGGCAATATGCTTGCCCTTGGAGGAAGTCTTGCCGGGGCTCAGAAAAAGAATGAGCACTACTATTTCCTGGGACAACCTTTTGCCCAGTATCTCAGGCTGGATGCCGACGCGAGGTACAATCTCCTGATCAACGATATCAGCTCGGTAGTTTACAGGGTTTTCACAGGCATAGGGTTTCCCTATGGAAACTCAAGGGCAATTCCTTTCGAAAAACAATATTTCGGCGGTGGTTCCAACGGCATCAGAGCCTGGCAGGTGCGATCCCTCGGTCCGGGATCGTATCAGGCACCGGATAATATCGATTTTATAAACCAGACTGCAGATATCAAGATTGAAGCAAACGTGGAATACAGGTTTAAGTTGTTCTGGGTGCTTGAGGGCGCTTTATTCGTGGATGCCGGGAATATCTGGACTTTCTATGATGATGCTTCCCGCCAGGGTGCCAGGTTCAGGTTCGGAAAATTCCTCAATGACATTGCAGTGGGTACCGGAACCGGCTTCAGATTCGACTTCAGCTTTGTTACTGCCAGGGTTGACATGGGAGTCAAACTTCGGGATCCTGCCATCAGCCGCAGCTCAAAATGGATTCTGGCCTCCCGACCATTCGATTTTGGCGACGATATCACTTTCGTGTTTGGTATTGGCTACCCCTTCTGAAACAAAAAACAAGGATATTTTATATTTTTTTACAGCTTCTTTTCAGCTGACCCCGGGATTTACTATATTGCAAACCGTCTCGCTTGCTTTGTTAATATATGGATACGTTCAGGGAATTCTTCAGGGACTGGTTTGGTTATTCCAGGAGGGAAAGAAGGTCAACCTTCATCCTGCTTAATATCATCGTCCTGATAGCAGGGATCAGGTATTTTTTCCCGATTCATCAGATGACCTGTACAGAACTGCCTCTTTCACGGGAATGGATAGCGGCAGACAGTGCCGCGACTGTTGAAGCTGAACGCGGAACTTATTCCTCAGCGCCGACCCAGGATCCAGTCAAACGCTCTTCCGCACGCTACAGAATACTGGATCTGAATACCTGCGATTCAACTTCCCTTGAAGCCCTCCCGGGCATAGGACCGGTGCTGTCGGCCAGGATAATAAAATACAGGAAACTCCTGGGAGGCTATGCTTCAGTCGGCCAGCTCAGAGAAGTGTACGGACTTCCGGAAGAGACTTTTGAACTTATTTCGGGAAGATTGTCTGCCGATTCACTCGATGTGGCAAGAATCAGGATAAATTCTGCAGCTTACAGCGACCTGGGCAGGCATCCCTATTTTCAAAAGAACGAGATCAGGGCCATATTGAAGTACAGGGAGCTTTCAGGCCGGATTACCGGAGTGGAAGAACTTGTAAACAACGGAGTGATATCTGCCGAAACGGCACGGAAAATAGTTCCCTACCTCGAGTTCGACTGATATTTTAACTAATATTTAACACCATAATTATTTGGTGTCGCGGAATAAATCACGTATCTTTAGTAGATAGTAAATCGTCATCATTTTCAGCTTCCGTATTCAAAGTACAATAATGTTACATATTTAAACAGTGAACAAAATGATAAAAATATGGCCTTAATGTTTTGAAAAAGTTTTTAATGTTTCTACATTTGCGCCTCGTTAAAACTGAATAATAATTATGATCATCGTACCAGTAAAAGAAGGCGAAAATATTGAGAGAGCTCTAAAGAAGTTCAAGCGGAAATTCGAGAAAACAGGAGTGATCCGCGAACTGCGCTCCCGTCAGGCTTTCACCAAACCTTCGATACGCAGAAGGGAACAATTGAAGAAGGCAAAGTATGTCCAGAAGATGCAGGATAGCGAAGAATAATCCCAGCGCCTGATTCTTTTTTTTTACAATAACGGATAAGGGGGTTCCTTTATGGATCATAAGGAATCGTTCTTACGGTTTCTCAGAATAGAAAAACGGTATTCACCACATACCGTCAGATCCTATATAAATGATCTTGAACAGTTTATTCTTCACCTCAGGCTGAATAACAAGCCGGGGGCTGAAAATGAAATATCTTCCCATGACGTCCGCTCATGGATCGTTGCCCTGATGGAAGAGGGCTATTCCCCGTCAAGTATTCACAGGAAAATTTCGTCGCTCCGGGCTTATTACAGGTTTCTCAGAAAAGAAGGCCATGTAAGGGGCGATCCTTTAGAAAAGGTGGTTCTTCCCAAAACTGCAAAAAAACTTCCGGTTTTCGTAGAGGAGAAAACCCTTGACAGGCTGCTGGACGACTGCGAGTTTGAAGAGGGTTTCAGGGGAATCAGGGACAGGGCCATTATCGAGATGCTTTATTTCACGGGGATGAGAAGGGCAGAGCTTACCGGCCTTCGAAACAGCGATGTCGACCTTGAATCGGCTACCGTCAGGGTTACAGGCAAAAGAAACAAACAGAGGATAGTCCCCCTTTTTAACCACTTTGCCCTGAAACTGAAGAATTATGCCAGGGAACGGGATGCTGAATTCGGGATTCCTGCAGAATGGTTTTTTGTTGATGACCGAGGGAATAAGTTGTACGACAAATACGTTTACAATACTGTACGAAGATACCTGTCGATGGTTACCACCATTGAAAAGAAAAGCCCGCATGTACTGAGACATACTTTTGCAACGCATATGCTCAATAGGGGGGCTGACCTTAATTCAATAAAGGAATTCCTCGGCCATGCAAACCTTTCAGCCACGCAGATATATACCCACAATACATTTGAAAAGCTTAGTAAAATATATAAACAGGCTCATCCAAGAGCTTAATTATTAATTAATTAAACAGGAGGGACCAATATGAACGTTCAGATTCACTCAGTACGGTTTGATGCCGATAAGAAACTAATTGATTTTGTTCATCAGAAACTGGATAAGCTTACCCAGATCGATGATGGAATTGTTAAAGCTGAAGTGTACCTGAGGCTGGAAAAGGATCAGGAGCGTAAGAATAAGGTTACTGAAATCAAGCTCGATCTGAGGGGAGCGCCCTTGTTTGCCAGAAAGCAAAGCAAGACTTTCGAAGAGGCCACCGACCTTGCCATTGACGCCCTTAAGAGGCAGATTACCAAGCATAACGAGAAGAAAAGAGGTGTCTGAGAACCTTCGGTTCAAAAAAAAATTCGATTATTTTGATAAATGAAATTTTAATTCATACATTTGCAAACCGATTTTTAAGGGTATCTAATAGCCTGTCGGGACGTTCTTTAAATTGCCGATGTAGCTCAGTTGGCCAGAGCAGCTGATTTGTAATCTGCAGGTCGGGGGTTCGAATCCCTTCATCGGCTCTTGAGAGAGTTGCATTTGTATATCTTAGGAGAACAACTCTGTTTAATGGGGAGATACCAAAGCGGTCAACTGGGGCAGACTGTAAATCTGCTGGCAAATGCCTTCGTAGGTTCGAATCCTGCTCTCCCCACGTAAACAGGGAATCCCGTATCAATGGCTGATGCTCTTGCCCCGGTACGGAACTCTATGGATGATATTAAGCGGGAGTAGCTCAGTTGGTAGAGCATTAGCCTTCCAAGCTAAGGGTCGCGGATTCGAGCTCCGTCTCCCGCTCACTTTTTTGAGGCCAGAGTAGCTCAGGGGTAGAGCACTTCCTTGGTAAGGAAGGGGTCGGGGGTTCAATTCCCCCCTCCGGCTCAATGAAAACAAAAGATGTAAAAAAACTGATATAATAAACTTAAATTTAATAAGCTTGGAGTTATGGCAAAAGAAAAATTTGACAGGTCGAAACCGCACGTGAACATAGGTACTATAGGTCATATTGACCATGGTAAGACCACCCTGACAGCAGCAATCACCATGGTGCTTTCTAAAAGAGGTCTCTCTGAAATAAGGGATTTTGATTCAATTGATAATGCTCCCGAAGAAAAGGAAAGGGGTATTACTATCAATACTTCTCACGTTGAATACCAGACAGCAACACGCCATTATGCACACGTGGACTGCCCCGGTCATGCCGACTATATTAAGAACATGGTTACCGGAGCTGCCCAGATGGACGGAGCTATTCTTGTTGTTGCGGCAACCGATGGCCCAATGCCGCAGACTCGTGAGCATATTCTTCTTGCCCGCCAGGTTAACGTACCACAGGTGCTGGTATTTATGAACAAAGTCGATATGGTTGACGACGAAGAACTTCTCGACCTTGTTGAAATGGAAGTCCGCGACCTGCTGAATTTCTACAAGTTCGATGGTGACAATGCACCGGTTATTCGCGGTTCGGCTCTCGGGGCAATGAACGGCGAAAAAGTATGGGAAGACAAAGTGATGGAACTCATGGATGCAGTCGATGCATTTATCCCCGTTCCTCCGCGCGACAACCAGAAGCCTTTCCTGATGCCCGTCGAGGATATCTTCTCGATCACCGGACGCGGTACAGTTGCTACCGGACGTATCGAAACTGGTGTTGTTCATACAGGTGATGAACTTGAAATAGTGGGGCTCGGTTCTGAAAAACGCAAAACAGTTTGCACAGGTGTTGAAATGTTCCGCAAAATTCTCGACAGGGGTGAAGCAGGCGACAATGTCGGACTTCTTCTCAGAGGCGTTGACAAGAAAGAAATCAAGAGAGGACATGTCCTTGCAAAACCGGGAACCATCACACCTCATACCAAGTTCAAAACTGAGATTTACGTTCTGAAAAAAGAAGAAGGCGGACGCCATACTCCATTCCATAACAAGTATCGTCCTCAGTTCTACATCAGAACCCTCGACATAACAGGCGAGATCATGCTTCCGGAAGGAAGGGAAATGGTAATGCCGGGCGACAACGTGTCAATCACGGTTGAACTTATTTACCCCGTCGCTATCAACGTTGGTCTCCGCTTTGCTATCCGCGAAGGCGGCAGAACAGTCGGAGCAGGCGCCGTAACAGAAATTTTGGAATAAAAGTTTTGGATATATCAGTGCAGCATCGTTCGGGTAATGATGCTGCTTTTTCACACACGGGTGTAGCTCAGTTGGTAGAGCACTGGTCTCCAAAACCAGGTGTCGGGAGTTCGAGTCTCTCCTCCCGTGCTAATTAAAATGTTGATCCGACTTTTAAAATTATATACGGATGAATATTAAAGCATATTTCAAGGAGTCTTATACTGAACTGGTCCACAAGGTAACATGGCCAACATGGAGCGAACTGCAGAACAGTGGCGTGCTCGTGCTGGTGGCTACCCTGATAATAGCAATTATCGTGGCTATTATGGACCTCGCTTTCAGTAAGATTATGGAATTTATTTACAGTTTGTTATATTAAATCAAGAGGTCAATCCCGATGAGCGAGAATGTTAAGAAGTGGTATGTACTTCGTGCTATTGGAGGGAAGGAAAAGAAAGTTAAGGAGTATATAGAGAATGAAGTGGCCCGCCTTAAACTTGAAGAATTTGTCTCTCAGGTTCTGATCCCAACCGAAAAAGTATACCAGATACGTTCAGGGAAAAAAATCAGCAAGGAAAGGACTTTTTTCCCGGGTTATGTTCTGGTTGAAGCTGTCCTTACCGGTGAGATCCCTCACCTTCTGAGAAATATTCCGAATGTTATTGGTTTCCTTGGCTCACAGGACGGGGAACCCGTACCTCTCAGGAAATCTGAAATAAACAGGATTCTGGGAAAGGTAGATGAACTAAATGCCAGCGATGAGGAACTGAATGTTCCTTTCTTCGTGGGCGAAACAGTGAAGGTTATTGACGGTCCGTTCAATAGCTTCACAGGCATCATTGAAGAAGTAAATGATGAAAAGAAAAAGCTCAAGGTTATGGTTAAAATATTCGGAAGAAAAACCCCCCTTGAACTCAGTTTTATGCAGGTAGAAAAGGAAAATTAACTAAGGATATTTGACGGTTATAATATTTATAATGCTTCCTGAATAACCGCCAAGCTTTCGCAATAAATACGCAAATTTTAAACTATGGCAAAAGAAGTTGCTGGTATTATCAAGTTACAGATTCGTGGCGGAGCAGCTAATCCATCTCCACCGGTAGGACCCGCGCTGGGCTCCAAGGGTGTGAATATTATGGATTTTTGCAAGCAATTCAATGCCAGGACCCAGGATAAGGCTGGAAAAGTGATACCGGTGGTGATAACGGTTTATGCCGACAAATCATTTGATTTCGTCACAAAAACCCCGCCGGTCGCGGTTCAGCTTCTCGAGATTGCCAAATCGAAGAAGGGCTCCAAAGAACCCAACAGAAATAAAGTGGCATCCGTTTCATGGGACCAGGTCAAGGCAATTGCTGAGGAAAAAATGGAAGACTTGAACTGTTTTACGCTCGAGTCGGCCATGAACATGGTAGCTGGTACCGCCAAAAGTATGGGAATCGCCATCAAGGGCGCCCCAGGTAAATAATTAATAAACAGAAGAAATGGCTAAACTTACCAAAAACCAGAAGCTTTCCCAAAGTTTAATAGACAAGGAAAAGCTTTATACGTTGACAGAGGCATCGGCACTGGTTAAGGAAATAACCAAAACGAAATTCGATGCTTCCGTCGATCTGGATGTAAGGTTAGGTATCGATCCGAGAAAATCAAACCAGATGGTCCGCGGTGTTGTCTCCCTTCCTCACGGAACAGGAAAACAGACACGCGTGCTCGTGCTTTGCACACCCGATAAGGAGGCTGAAGCAAAAGAAGCCGGAGCAGACTATGTGGGCCTTGACGAATTTATTGAAAAAATCAAGGCTGGTTGGACGGATGTCGACGTTATCATAACCATGCCATCCGTGATGGGCAAAGTCGGTCAGCTGGGTAGAATACTCGGTCCGAGAGGACTGATGCCGAACCCGAAAAGCGGAACTGTCACCATGGAAATTGGCAAGGCTGTTAAGGAAGTGAAACAGGGTAAGATTGATTTCAAGGTTGATAAAACCGGAATCATTCATACCTCTATCGGAAAAGTCTCTTTCGAGCCACAACAGATCGTTGAAAATGCCAGGGAGTTTATCAATGTGGTAAACAAACTGAAACCGGCTGCTGCTAAGGGAACATACATCAAAAGCGTGTACCTCTCAAGCACAATGAGCCCGGGTATTAAAATCGATCCTAAGGGTATTGACGATTAATCAGTAATGTAAACTCGAAAAAAACATGAGACGGGAAGAAAAAAATGCTATCATAGACAGCCTCGCTGAGAAACTAAAGGAGTACAGTCACTTTTATCTGACTGATACCGCTCAGCTGAATGCCGCTGACACAAGCGCACTCAGAAGGAAATGCTTTGAAAACAACATCAGGCTTATAGTTGTTAAAAACACCCTCCTGAAAAGAGCGCTCGAAATGTCCGAAGGTAATTTTGAAGAACTGTACCCGGTTCTGAAAGGTACTACATCCATCATGTTCTCAAACACTGGAAACTCCCCGGCAAAACTTATAAAGGAGTTCCGCAGACAACATGATAAACCTGTCCTTAAAGGCGCTTACGTTCAGGAATCAGTCTTTATCGGCGACCAGATGCTCGATGCTCTCGTGGCCGTTAAGACAAGAGAGGAACTGATAGGAGATATTATTCTCCTGCTCCAGTCCCCGGCCAAAAACGTTATTTCAGCTTTACAGTCAGGTGGAAATAAATTGCACGGTGTTCTGGAAACACTATCAAAAAAAGAAAACTAATTAAGTAAATCAAATTAAAATTCAATAGAAATGGCAGATCTTAAGAAATTTGCAGAAGAACTGGTTAACCTGTCTGTTAAAGAGGTAAACGAACTGGCTAAAATACTCAAGGAAGAATACGGTATCGAACCGGCAGCAGCAGCAGTCGCGGTTGCACCCGCTGCCAGCGCGGAGGCACCCAAGGTTGAGGAAAAAACCAAATTCGATGTTATCCTCAAAGCACCGGGAGGTCAGAAACTACAGATAGTAAAACTGGTTAAGGATATCACCGGCCTCGGACTGAAGGAAGCTAAGGCAGTTGTCGACTCAGCCCCGGCTCCGGTTAAGGAAGGTATATCAAAAGAAGAAGCAGAAGCTATTAAAGGTCAATTGATTGACGCGGGAGCTGAAGTTGAACTTAAATAAGCTATACCTGATTCTCGGGTTCCAGGTTTAGTCCCGGCTTTTCGGGACTAAGCCTTTTCGTTCTTTTAATTGTAAGTTCACTTAATCCTTTTATAAATGTCTTTAAAAAGTACTGAAAGAATTAGTTTTGCATCCAGGAGCAACCTGCTCGATTACCCCGATTTCCTGGAAGTTCAGCTGAAATCATTCGGTGAGTTTTTCCAACTTGGTACAACCCCCGAAAACAGGAAGAAAGAAGGACTATTTAAGGTCTTTACAGAAAATTTCCCGATAACCGATACAAGAAATAATTTCGTTCTCGAATTCCTTGATTATTATATCGACCCCCCACGCTACACAATTGATGAATGCATTGAACGCGGACTTACATTCAGCGTTCCCCTTAAGGCAAAGCTAAAATTATACTGCACTGACCCGGAACATGAGGATTTTGATACCGTGATCCAGGACGTATACCTCGGCACCGTACCATATATGACCGAAAGAGGTACTTTCGTCATCAACGGCGCTGAAAGAGTTGTGGTGTCGCAGCTGCACAGATCTCCGGGCGTATTCTTCGGCCAAAGCATCCATGCAAACGGTACAAAACTGTATTCGGCCAGAATAATCCCTTTCAAGGGATCATGGATAGAATTCGCTACCGACATCAACAATGTTATGTATGCCTATATCGACAGAAAGAAAAAACTGCCGGTAACAACACTCCTCAGGGCTATCGGTTTCGAGAGCGACAAGGAAATACTCGAGATATTCAAGCTCGCCGAAGAACACAAAGTGTCAAAGACAAACATCAGAAAGCTTGTAGGACGTAAACTCGCTGCAAGAGTGCTTAAAACATGGATTGAGGACTTCGTTGACGAGGATACAGGAGAAGTGGTTTCCATAGAAAGAAATGAGGTGATCCTCGACAGGGAAACCATAATAGAGCCCGAACATGTCGACCTTATAGTCGATTCCGGAGCAAAGGCAATTCTTCTCCACAGGGAAGACACTACTGTCTCCGATTACGCCATTATATACAATACCCTCCAGAAAGACCCCTGCAACTCCGAAAAGGAGGCAGTTGTTTATATCTACCGCCAGCTGCGGAATGCCGAACCGCCCGACGAGTCAACCGCAAGAGATGTCATAGAGAAACTTTTCTTCTCCGACAAGCGCTACGACCTCGGGGAAGTGGGCCGCTACAGGATCAACAAGAAACTGGGACTCGAAACCGATATGTCGGTCAAGATCCTTACAAAGGAAGACATTATAAAGATCATTGGCTACCTGATCGAACTCATCAACTCAAAGACAGAAGTTGACGATATCGACCACCTTAGCAACAGAAGGGTACGCACAGTGGGCGAACAGCTATATGCCCAGTTCGGCGTCGGTCTGGCACGTATGGCACGTACAATCCGTGAAAGGATGAACGTAAGGGACAACGAGGTGTTCACCCCCGTTGACCTTATCAATTCAAAAACACTTTCATCGGTAATCAATTCATTCTTTGGTACAAACCAGCTCTCACAGTTCATGGACCAGACCAACCCTCTGGCCGAAATGACTCACAAGCGCCGAATGTCGGCACTGGGCCCCGGAGGTCTCTCGCGCGAGAGAGCCGGATTCGAGGTGAGAGACGTGCATTATACCCACTACGGAAGGCTTTGCCCGATCGAAACTCCTGAAGGTCCGAATATCGGACTTATTTCGTCGCTCTGTGTCTATGCCAGGATAAATGAACTTGGTTTTATTGAAACTCCTTACCTTAAGGTCAAGGATGCAAAGGTTGATCTCAGCAGAGACGGTGTCATCTGGCTAAGTGCCGAGGAGGAAGAAAGAAAGATGATCGCTCAGGCCAATGCCCAGATACTCGAGGACGGTCGTTTCGCGGATCCGAGGGCAAAATGCCGTTACGAAGCCGATTATCCTTTCGAGGAAGTGGAAAATGTCGACATGATGGACGTGGCTCCAAATCAAATCGCCTCAATAGCCGCTTCACTTATCCCTTTCCTCGAACACGACGATGCCAACAGGGCCCTCATGGGTTCCAACATGATGCGCCAGGCAGTGCCCCTTATCAACCCGGAAGCGCCTATAGTGGGAACCGGTCTCGAGGGAAAGGTTATCAGCGACAGCAGGATTCTTTATACCGCTGAAGCCGACGGAGTGGTAGAATATGTCGATTCAAACGAAATAGTTATCAGATATACAAGGACGGATGAAGAAAAATTCGTCAGCTTCGACGATGATACAAAGCGATATATCCTTCCCAAATACAAAAAGACAAACCAGAATACCTGTATAAACCTTGTTCCTGTTGTCAGGAAAGGTGAGAAAGTCACTAAAGGACAGGTGCTGACCGAAGGCTATGGAACCAAGAACGGTGAACTGGCCCTGGGACGAAACCTCAAGGTGGCATTCATGCCCTGGAAAGGCTATAACTTTGAAGATGCCATAGTGATATCTGAACGGGTAGTGCAGGAAGATATGTTCACATCAGTCCATATCGACGAATACCTTCTTGAAGTACGGGATACAAAACGCGGCCTGGAAGAACTTACCTCGGACATCCCGAACGTGAGCGAGGAGGCTACAAAAAACCTCGACGAAAACGGCCTTATAAGGATAGGAGCCCATATCATGCCGGGCGATATCCTTATTGGCAAGATAACTCCCAAGGGAGAATCAGACCCTTCGCCCGAGGAAAAACTCCTCAGGGCCATCTTCGGCGATAAAGCCGGTGATGTCAAGGATGCTTCACTTAAGGCCGGCCCTTCACTGGAAGGTGTCGTTATAGACAAAAAGCTCTTTACACGTGCAATAAAAGACAGGAAGGCAAAAGCCATAGAGAAACCTATTATCGACAAGATAGAAGCCGATTTCCAGAAAAACTCCGATGAACTTAAGGCAAGACTCGTCGATAAGCTTTTCATTCTTGTAAATGGAAAAACTTCACAGGGAGTGAAGGATTATCTGAATGTCGATGTGATACCTAAGGGCAGTAAATTCACCCTTAAACAGCTTCAGGACATTGACTTCCTCAATGTCAACCCCAATAAGTGGACCACTGACAAGAAGAAGAATGACAGTATTAAGCAGCTCCTTCATAATTATATTATCAAATACAAGGAGATCGATGGTACATTCAAGCGCAAGAAGTACAATATTACCATAGGTGATGAGCTTCCGGCAGGAATCGTACGACTGGCCAAGGTTTACGTGGCAAAGAAACGCAAGGTGAAGGTAGGAGACAAGATGGCCGGCCGTCACGGAAACAAGGGTATCGTGGCGAAAATAGTCCGCCAGGAAGATATGCCCTTCCTTGAAGACGGAACTCCCGTCGACATAGTTCTGAACCCGCTCGGCGTTCCTTCGAGAATGAACCTGGGACAGATTTACGAGACAGTTCTTGGATGGGCCGGACAGAAGCTCGGCTTGCAGTTTACCACACCGATCTTTGACGGCGCTGAAATCGAAGATATTACCGAATATACAGAAAAGGCAGGACTCCCGAAATATGGAAAGACCTACCTCTACGACGGCGGTACGGGCGAAAGATTCGACCAGCCTGCAACAGTCGGTGTGATCTATATGCTTAAGCTCGGTCATATGGTTGATGACAAGATGCATGCCCGTTCAATCGGACCGTACTCCCTTATCACACAGCAGCCACTGGGCGGAAAAGCACAGTTCGGAGGACAGCGCTTCGGCGAAATGGAAGTATGGGCGCTCGAAGCATTCGGCGCTGCACATATTCTTCAGGAAATACTCACAATCAAGTCGGACGACGTTATCGGACGTGCAAAAGCTTATGAAGCAATAGTAAAGGGTGAACCGATGCCTCAGCCGGGTATCCCCGAATCACTGAACGTACTGTTGCATGAGTTGAGAGGACTGGGACTGAGCGTCATTCTTGACTAAGCGGCCTCTTTATATAATATTAATGGAAAAATAAATTACAGTATATGTCATTCAGAAGAGATAACAAAACAAAAACAAGTTACTCAAAGATCTCCATTGGTCTCGCTTCACCCGAGGAGATACTCGATCGTTCAAGCGGCGAGGTGCTGAAACCTGAAACAATAAATTACAGGACCTACAAACCCGAACGTGACGGACTCTTCTGTGAAAGGATCTTCGGACCGGTCAAGGATTACGAATGCCACTGCGGAAAATACAAAAGGATAAGGTACAAGGGTATAGTGTGCGACCGCTGCGGTGTTGAGGTCACTGAGAAGAAAGTACGCCGGGAAAGAATGGGACATATAACGCTTGTGGTTCCGATAGCCCATATATGGTACTTCCGCTCGCTTCCAAACAAGATCGGATACCTCCTGGGGCTTCCAACCAAAAAGCTCGATTCAATAATCTATTACGAAAGATACGTGGTTATCAACCCGGGAATCAAGGCAGCGGACGGTGTTAAATACCTCGACTTTCTGACCGAGGAAGAATATCTTGAGATAACCGAGTCGCTTCCCAAGGAAAACCAGTATCTCGAAGATACGCATCCTGACAAGTTCATAGCCGATATGGGAGCCGATGCTCTTCATAAATTGCTCTCCAGGCTCGATCTCGATGACCTGTCATATTCGCTGCGTCACAGAGCAAATACTGAAACCTCGCAGCAGCGTAAGAATGAAGCCCTTAAGAGACTTCAGGTTGTTGAGGCATTCAGGGATTCGAGAAATGTAAACAAACCTGAGTGGATGATAATAAAGGTGGTTCCGGTGATTCCGCCCGAACTCAGACCTCTTGTCCCGCTCGATGGCGGTCGTTTCGCGACCAGCGACCTTAACGACCTTTACAGAAGGGTTATCATCAGAAACAACAGGCTTAAGAGACTTATAGAGATCAAAGCCCCGGAAGTAATCCTCAGGAATGAAAAAAGGATGCTTCAGGAAGCTGTCGATTCATTGTTCGATAACTCAAGAAAGGCCAATGCAGTTAAGACCGATGCCAACCGCCCCCTGAAATCGCTCAGCGACAGCCTTAAGGGTAAACAGGGAAGGTTCCGTCAGAACCTGCTTGGAAAAAGAGTCGACTACTCAGCCCGTTCGGTAATCGTGGTCGGACCTGAACTTGACCTTCATGAATGCGGCCTTCCAAAGGACATGGCGGCGGAACTCTACAAACCTTTCATTATAAGGAAACTTATTGAGCGGGGAATAGTAAAAACCGTCAAGTCGGCCAAGAAGATTGTCGATCGCAAGGATCCGGTGGTCTGGGATATTCTTGAGAATGTTCTCAAGGGACACCCGGTACTGCTTAACCGTGCACCTACACTGCATCGCCTCGGGATACAGGCCTTCCAGCCGAAACTCATTGAAGGAAAGGCTATTCAGTTACACCCGCTGGTATGTACCGCATTCAACGCCGACTTCGACGGCGACCAGATGGCTGTTCACCTTCCGCTTGGAAATATTGCCACCCTTGAGGCTCAGATGCTGATGCTTGCTTCGCATAACATCCTGAACCCTGCCAACGGGGCGCCGATAACCGTTCCTTCACAGGACATGGTCCTCGGACTGTATTACATTACAAAGGGAAGAAAAAGTACAGCCGAAGGGAAAGTAAAGGGAGAAGGACTCACTTTCTACTCACCCGAGGAGGTCAATATTGCATACAACGAGAGAAAGGTCGACCTTCATGCCTATATTAAGGTGAAAGTCAACGATATGGTTGATGGAAAGCTTGTCAACCACCTGGTAGAAACCACCGTGGGAAGAGTGATATTCAATCAGCTGGTTCCTGAAGAGGTTGGTTTTATCAATGAGTTACTTACAAAGAGATCGCTCAGGGACATTATAGGTAAGGTGCTGAAGCTTTCAGGCACTGCCAAAACAGCAGCTTTCCTCGATGCAATAAAGAACCTGGGGTTCAACGCGGCATTCCGCGGCGGGTTGTCTTTCAACCTCGATGATGTGATCATCCCCGAGGAAAAGGCCAAATTTGTGACAGAAGGCTATGAGCAGGTGGATGAAGTGCTTAATAACTACAGCATGGGCTTCATAACCAACAATGAACGCTATAATCAGATAATTGATATCTGGACGCATGTCAATGCCCGACTGACCCAGTCGCTTATGAAACAGCTGTCGAACGACAAGCAGGGATTCAATTCCGTTTTCATGATGCTCGACTCGGGAGCAAGAGGTTCAAAGGAACAGATCCGCCAGCTCTCAGGAATGAGGGGGCTTATGGCAAAACCCCAGAAATCGGGAGCCACAGGTTCGGAAATTATCGAAAACCCTATCCTCTCCAACTTCAAGGAAGGTCTTTCGGTTCTCGAGTACTTCATCTCCACACACGGCGCTCGTAAAGGTCTTGCCGATACCGCCCTCAAGACAGCCGACGCCGGTTATCTTACACGCAGGCTGGTCGATGTTTCGCAGGACGTCATTATCAATGAGGATGACTGCGGAACCCTCAGAGGTCTGGTAGCCGTCGCGATAAAGAAAAACGAGGAGGTCGTTGAATCGCTTTATGAAAGAATCCTGGGCCGCACAACCGTCCACGATGTTTTCCATCCTCTCACGGGAGAGCTTATTATTGAAGCAGGACAGGAACTCACTGAAGATATTGCAAAGAAGATTGAGGATTCCCCGATCGAACAGGTTGAGATTCGTTCGGTGCTGACCTGCGAATCGAAAAAGGGCGTTTGTGCAAAATGCTACGGACGTAACCTTGCAACCGGGCGAATGGTACAGAAAGGCGAAGCTGTCGGCGTCATCGCTGCACAGAGTATCGGCGAACCGGGTACACAGCTTACACTTCGCACATTCCACGTTGGAGGTACAGCGTCAAATATTACCACTGAATCGCGTCTTGTTGCCCGTTACAGCGGTATTGCCGAAATAGAAGAGCTCAGAACGGTAGCCAGAAAGGATGCCGAAGGAAACGAGGTCGATGTAGTTATCGGGCGTCTTGCTGAAATGAGGATTATTGACAAGAAAACCGGAATCGCTCTCACAACCCATACAGTACCTTACGGATCAAAACTGTATATCAAACCCGGACAGGAAGTTGAGAAGGGCAAGCTGATCTGCGAATGGGATCCCTTCAATGCCGTTATCATTTCCGAACTCAGCGGAAAGGTAGTATACGAACACCTTGTTGAAGGTGTTACCTACAGGGAGGAATCTGATGAACAGACCGGCTTCAAGGAAAAGGTCATCATCGAGAGCAGAGACAAAACCAGGAACCCTGCAGTTAATATTGTCGGCCGCGACAACGATATGACAAGGGTTTACAACCTGCCGGTGGGAGCTCACCTGGTCATCGAAGCAGGCAAAATAGTTGAGGCCGGAGAAGTTATCGCCAAAATCCCGAGAGCTGTCGGAAAATCGGGCGATATAACGGGAGGTCTGCCAAGGGTAACAGAATTGTTCGAGGCACGTAACCCCTCCAACCCGGCAATAGTTTCGGAAATAGACGGAGAAGTAAGCTTCGGCAAGATAAAGAGAGGAAACAGGGAAATAGTGATCAAGTCAAAGACGGACGAGATAAAGAAATACCTCGTTCCGCTTTCAAAACAGATACTTGTTCAGGAAAACGACTATGTGAGAGCCGGCGTTCCCCTTTCTGACGGCGCGATAACTCCGGCGGACATCCTTGCCATCAAGGGCCCCACGAAAGTACAGGAGTATATTGTCAATGAGATACAGGAGGTTTACAGGCTCCAGGGTGTAAAGATTAACGACAAACACTTTGAGATCATAGTCCGCCAGATGATGAGAAAGGTGGAGATTGTTGATCCGGGTGACACTAAGTTCCTTGAACGTCAGGTTGTTGATAAGCTTGATTTCATGGATGAGAACGACTGGATCTATGGCAAGAAGTATATTGTCGAGGCCGGCGACTCCCAGACCCTGCGCCCGGGTATGATTGTAACTGCCAGAAAGCTGAGGGATGAGAATTCGATGCTGAAGCGTCGCGACCTTAAGACTGTTGAAGCAAGGGAGGCCGTTCCTGCAACATCAAACCAGGTACTTCAGGGTATCACCAGGGCAGCGCTCCAGACAAACAGCTTCTTCTCGGCAGCTTCATTCCAGGAGACTACCAAGGTACTCAACGAAGCAGCTATCCTTGGAAAGGTTGACAGACTTGAAGGACTGAAGGAAAACGTTATTGTCGGGCACCTCATACCTGCTGGAACGGGACAGCGTCAATACAACAGCATAATCGTCGGATCGCTTGAGGAACTCGAGTCTCTTACAGATACACCGGTTGAGGAAGAAGAGGAAGTAAGATAGTAAAACCAATATTTGAATACCATGTCAGATCCTAAAAACCCCAATCAGATCAATATCGAACTGAGTGAGGAAGTGGCTCAGGGAATATATTCAAACCTGGCAATAATCACACATTCTGCATCCGAATTCGTGATCGACTTTGTGAGGATAATGCCCGGAATCCCGAAAGCTCAGGTAAAGTCAAGGATAGTCCTTACACCTGAGCATGCCATGAGGCTGGTTGATGCACTGGAAGACAACATAGCCAAATATGAAGCTGTTCATGGCAAGATAAAGGATGTCAAGGGCTCGGCACCTGCTCTGCCCCTGACCTTCGGAGGGCCGACGGCACAGGCCTGAGGAAGGTAATAAACATATATAAAGACTCTGATGACTAACTTTAAGGAAGACCTGATCAGGGTTAAGGCTTTTGTGTTTGACATCGACGGGGTCCTTTCACTTCAGACTATAAGCCTTAATGGCCGCGGTATACCCAGGCGTACTGTTAATCTGCGCGATGGCTATGCAATCCAGCTGGCAGTCAGGAAGGGTTATCGCGTGGGTATCATTTCAGGCAGCAACGCGAAGGATTACATCAAAAGACTAAAGAGCCTCGGTGTAACCGATGTTTATCTCAACAGCCGGGTGAAAACAGAACACTTCAATGACTTTTGCAGCAAATATGATATTAAGCCTTCGGATGTGATGTTCATGGGCGACGATATTCCCGATTATGGCGTTATGAAAATTGCAGGTGTCCCGGTATGCCCTGCAGATGCCGCCAGTGAAATAAAAAATGTTGCTTCATACATTTCTGACAGGAAGGGAGGAGAGGGCTGCGTCAGGGATGTGATAGAACAGGTTTTGCGATTGCACAATAAATGGATGGATAAAGATGCATTTAGCTGGTAAGGAATGAAAACGTTTCTAAAGCTTGTCCGCTGGCCCAATCTGCTCATTGCAGCCTTTACAATGATACTGATGCGCTATGCCGTTATAGAGCCGGTCATCAGCAAGATTACCGTTTCGCTTTCCGGAAATCCGGATGAACTGGTACCCCTTTCACTCAAGTTACCCTGGTACGACTTCCTGATACTGATCATTGCAACTGTCAGCATTATGGCAGGAGGATATGTGATTAATGACTACTTCGATATCAGGGCCGATCTTATAAACAGGGGCGAGGTTATTGTCGGTACAAGAATCCCCAGAAGAAAAGCCTTGCTGTGGCATAATATCCTCAATTTTATTGGAGTGTCCTGCGGATTCTATATTTCCTGGAGAGCCGGTTACTTCTGGATGGGAATACTCTTCCTGATAGTCTCGGGTTTGCTTTACTTCTATTCCGCAAGCTACAAAAGGCAGTTTCTGGTCGGCAACCTTGTGGTGGCAGCACTTATTGCCATGGTACCTCTTCTGGTAGTGCTATATGAGTGGCCCGCGCTTTACAGATACTATGAAGTAAACGCCGTTTCAGCACCCGATATAAACATCATCTTTTACTGGGTGGGCGGTTTTGCGCTTTTTGCCTTTATAACCACACTCACAAGGGAAATAATCAAGGATATTGAGGATTTTGAAGGCGACCTGGCTTATGGAAGAAATACCATACCCGTGGTGACCGGTATCCTTACGGCAAGAATCATTGCCATTGTTCTGATTGCCGTAACAATTATCATGCTTTATGTTGTGTGGAAAATGTTCCTGAATGACAATATAACGCTGCTTTATATTTCACTTGCCATAGTCATTCCCCTGATCGTGGTTATCCGGATCCTGGCTGCCAGCCCGGGCAAGAGCCGGCTTCACAAGGCAAGCACTCTGATGAAAATTACCCAGTGTACCGGTGTCCTCTATTCGGTTGTGGTAAAATTGATCCTCGATCTTAAGCTGGTATGACATGCTGATAGATGAACTCAACAAATACAGGATAATACTTGGTTCAAAATCTCCCAGGCGACAGGAACTTCTCAGAGAACTCGGCCTTGAATTCAAGGTTCAGACAAAGGACTGGGAAGAGGATTACCCATCATATCTGAAAGGCGCAGAAATCGCTCTTTATGTAGCCGGGAAAAAAGCAGAAGCGTTTTTGCAGGAACTGAAGGACAATGAGATAGTAATAACCGCCGATACAATAGTCTGGTGCGACAACGAGCTGCTTCCCAAACCTTCCGGCAGGGAAGATGCGTTCAGGATACTCCGGAAAATCTCAGGAAATACCCATGAGGTGATAACCGGAGTATGCATTCTTTCATGCCTGAAATCAGTATCCTTCCATTCAGTTACCAAAGTCACTTTCTCTGAACTTACAGATAAGGAAATAGATTATTATATTACTAAATTTAAACCCTGGGACAAAGCTGGTGCATATGGGATTCAGGAATGGATCGGAATTGCCGCATGCAGCAGAATAGAAGGCTCGTATTTTAACGTGGTCGGCTTGCCGGCCGAACAGGTATATCACGAATTGAAAAAATTTGTATGATGAAGAAAACTCTGCTAACACTCATTCTTGTTCTTTCATTCAATGGCCTTTTCGCGTCAACACCTCCCGACGAAGGGATATGGATTCCCATCCTGATAGAAAAATACAACATCAAACTGATGCAGGAGAAGGGATTCAGGCTGACTGCCGAGGATATTTACAGTGTAAACCGGGCCAGCATGAAAGACGCCATTGTTAATTTTAACGGTGGATGCACGGCTGAATTCATTTCAGGCAGCGGACTGCTTATCACTAACCATCATTGTGGTTACGGCCAGATACAGAATCACTCCACGCTTGAGAACGACTATCTCACCAACGGCTTCTGGGCTATGTCGCGCGAAGAGGAACTTCCCAATCCGGGTGTCACGGTAACACTGCTGAAATATATGGAAGACGTGACGGAAAAGGTACTTAAGGATATCAGCGACGATATGCCTGCAGAGGAACGTGATAAGCTTATTTCATCACGTATTGCCGACATACAGGCGAAAGCGGAGCAGGGAACGGACTACAGGGCGGTGGTCAGACCCTTCTTTATGGGCAACCAGTATTTTCTTTTTGTAAATGAGACCTTCAGGGATGTCAGGCTCGTTGGCGCCCCGCCTTCAGCAATCGGTAAATTCGGCGGAGATACTGATAACTGGGTATGGCCAAGACATACAGGCGACTTTTCATTGTTCAGGGTTTATGCCGGAAAAGACAATAAACCGGCTGACTATTCTCCGGATAATGTGCCTTACAATCCGGCCTATTACTTCCCGGTGTCGCTGAAGGGTGTTCAGGAGGGTGATTTCACAATGGTGTTCGGTTATCCAGGAACCACTTCCGAATATGTGCCGTCATATCATATCGATATGGTTAAAAATCATATCAACCCTGCAATGGTGAGTATCAGAACCAGTAAGCTTGAAATTATAGACAGGGCCATGGAATCGGATCCTCTTATCAGAATCCAGTATTCGTCAAAGAAGGCCGGTATTTCCAATGCATGGAAGAAATGGACAGGTGAGATACTGGGACTCGAAAAAATGAACACCATTGGGAAAAAGCAGGAATTTGAAGCAAGACTCACTGACTGGATAGAAGCTGATAATCAGAGAAAACTCAGATATGGTGATATACTGCCGAAATACAGCGAGGTTTACGAGGGTCTTAAGGAATATACGCTGGTAAACAATTACACCGGCGAGGTATTCAACGGCATTGAGGCAATTGTGCTGGCACGCCGGACCTATGAACTTGCATCCCTTTTTCAGGGAGGAAAGACTCCTGACCAGAAGACTGTTGAAAGAACAAGGGAAGTCCTCAGCGCTTATGCTGAAAGATTCTTCAGGAATTACGACAGAGCAACCGATCAGGAACTTTTTTCCACTCTGCTCAGCCTGTATGGCGAAACACTCGATCGTAAATGGCTTGCACCAGAATACCTGAAGCTTAAGGCAACCGCGAACGGCGATTTTAAAAGTTTGGCCCCGAAATTTTACGACAGCTCGGTGTTTACCGACAAGCAGCGGTTTGATTCCTTCATTAATGGTTTCGGGAAATCATCCCTGAAAAAGCTGGAAAAAGATCCGTTTTACATGCTGGCGATAGATGTTTCACGCTTTCTTGGAGCAAACGTACTTCCTGAACTGACGCGTCTTACAAACGAACGTCAGACACTGAACAAGCGCTATATGACTGTCCAGATGGAATACGACAGCACCCGGATCTTCTATCCGGATGCAAATTCCACTCTCAGGGTTGCTTTTGGAAATGTAATGGGATATGAATCCAGGGATGCCGTCTGGTTTAAACCGGTTTCAACCCTGAAAGGGATAATGGAGAAGGATAATCCGGAAATTTACGACTACAACGTTCCTGCCAGGCTGAAGGAGCTGTATGCAAACAGGGATTACGGACGTTACGGTAGTAGCGACGGGGAGATGCCCGTGTGTTTCATTGCCAGCAATCACACCACGGGTGGCAACTCGGGAAGCCCGGTCATCAATGCCGACGGCTTTCTGATAGGAATTAATTTCGACAGGGCCTGGGAAGGCGTGGCCAGCGATATGGCTTTCAATCCTGAACAAAGCCGCAACATTAGCATTGATATTAGATTTGCCCTGTTCATCATTGATAAGTTCGCGGGTGCCGGTTACCTGCTTGATGAAATGACTATAGTTGAATAACCCGGAGATCAACCGCTTTATCCGATTTGATTCTGAATGGTGGCGGTTAATCTCCGGGTTGGCCTGACGGGCAAGGGAATCAATATGCCCTGATTCTCTTCAGTTTTTCAGCATATTCCTGATAAACTGCTTCCTGTGCAGCTATCTGCTCCTTTACCTTTTCCTGCATCCTTTCATTCCTGGGAATATCGCCGGTTGCACGGTCAATATTTGTATCGGCCTTGCCTATCTTCTTCTCGGCTTTCTTTATGTTTCTCTCAGCAGCTTTTTTGCGCTTCTCAAGCTCCTTTATCTGTTTTGCCAGTTCATCCTTTGCAGGTCCTTCCTCCATGGTTAACAGCAGGCGGTTCTGCTCCATGATGGAGGCATTGACAGTGTTCAGTTCATTGGTCTGAAGCGTGATATTCTCATTCTCGGAAGATATCGTGCTGCTGCCTGACTGAATGCTTTTATGCATCTTCGATTTATCCTTTTCAAGTGATGACAGTTCCTTCTGGAGGTCCTTCAGCTTCTTTTCCTCAGCATCAGCCTGACTCTTTGCCACGTCTATATACTTGTTCTTGGCAAATTCCTTAATGAATTCCTGGGCGCTGATAAAAGCCGGGCTTCCCTTTGCACTCTCGATATACTCATCTTTCTTTAACTCAAAGGACGCGAACAACTGAAGCTCTGAATCGAGCTTTGCAAGCTTGCTGTAAACATTGATGTTTCCGGGATCTATCTTCTTGATCCTGGCTCCGAATATCGACATCTCACCATTCTCGTTGACCACCTTTGATTTGGTGCCCGATTCGAGCTGCTTGATCCAGTCCTTGAGAACAACATCAAAATCCGCTTCAGGTATGGTCACCGACAGGCAGGGAAGAACAGACTTTCCTATCTGGATAGAGTCCTCTCCAAGGATTATGGGCTTCTGTGCATTTACTGCAAGAAAGGGCAGTAAAAGAAAGAACAAAATGCTAAATTTTATTTTCATCATAATATAATTTTGATTTTAATGGTATGATAGCCTGCCCCGCTCAAGCGGGGGAACCCACATGTTTGAAAATTATATAAATACGTGTTTGTGTATGCAATACATGTGGGTTTCATGGTTTTAAGGTTTATAACGCAAACATAACTATTTTCTAAATATCCAAATAAACAGATAAAAGCATAAGCAAAGATAACAAAATATTAAAAGCGGTATCTGCACACCTTGATGTTTGCAAAAACCGGACCGCAAAACCTGCGCCCTGTGCCCTGCGCTAATTGTTAATTGCTAATTGTTAGTTGTTCATTGACAATTGCTATTGTAAGCGTTTTTTAGTCGACCTTGCGTCTCGCGCTATTTACAAATTGCCAATTGTTTATTCTAGTCTATCTCTTTGATTTGCTTTTCCAGGATAGGTATATCTTCTGTAATAGTTCTCCATACAACCTCAACATCTACTCCCAGGTAGTCATGGATGAGCTTGTCTCTCATTCCGGCAATTTCTCGCCAGGGAATTTCGTAGAATATCTGTTTGGTATCAGAAGATATCTTCTTTGATGCTTCTCCGATAATTTCAATGTTTCTGATAACAGCATCCTGTACTAATTCATTGACCGAAAAATCTTTCAATGATAATCCATTGGTGAACTCCTTGATTTTTCTTATACAATCGAGGATGTGCTCGATATATACCAGATCGTCTTTTTCCATTACAGTATGCTAATCAGGTCTTTTTTGATGCTTTTCCGGACTCTCTTGTTTTTAATAGCACCAGTTGTGATCAAATCTACTTTAATTCCAAGTAAATCCGAAAGTTCATTTTCAAGTTTTATTAAAGTTAGCAGTGAAGGTGCTACTTTAAACTTAACAAGGATATCAATATCGCTTTTTCCAGTGGATTCGCCTCTTGCAAATGAACCAAATATTCCTACACTGACAGGTTGATAATCTTTTAAATGACTAAGGATAATATTTTTAACATTCTGTTGGGTCATAATTGTGTTTTATACAAAGCTACTAAAATTACATCATCTGTGGTGCAATTACAAGTTGAAAGTGAAAAGTCGAAAGTTGAAAGTTGAAAGAACGGCACGCGGCTAGCGGTTCGGGATTGAAAGTTCGAAGTTCGGGGTTCAAGGTTCAAAGATTAATATTTAATTGAATTATAGCAGTTCAGGGTAAAGCGTTTAGGGTTTAGGGTTTAGCGTTCAGGGTTTAGGGTTTAGCGTTTGGCGTTTAGGGTTCAGGGTTTAGCGTTTAGAGTCAGTTAAACATCTCATTATAAGAGACTTGCATGATCCCGCGGAGCGGGACTTCGTCGTTTCACTCCTCAGCTTGCAGGACCTGCAAGACCTGTCACTGCCCCCTGCGCCCCGTGCCCTGTGCTCTGTGCCCTGTGCCCTGTGCCCCGCGCCCCGCGCTATATTCTGCCCCTGGTTCATAAATATCGTATTTTAAGCCGGATTAGACTTAATTTTTATTACCTTTCAGCGATAATCTGAGCCAATGATCAGGATAATTGCAGATAACAAGATTCCCTTTCTGAAAGGAGTGCTTGAGCCCTGGGCTAGCGTTGAGTATCTTCCCGGCAGTCAGATTGACAGAAATGCTGCCATGCAAGCAGATGCCTTTCTGGTAAGAACCCGGACGAAGTGCAACGCGGATCTCTTGTCAGGTACGCCGGTAAAGTTCATCGGTACCGCCACAATTGGATTCGACCATATAGACACCAGATGGTGCGAAGAAAACAATATCCGCTGGACAAATGCCCCGGGTTGTAATTCGTCCTCAGTTATGCAGTATATCGCCTCCGCGCTGATGCAAATTTCGTTTGAATCGGAATTGTCGCTAAGCAGGCTTACTTTAGGTATTGTTGGTGTTGGAAATGTTGGATCAAAGGTCATGAAACTGGCTCAGAATCTTGGAATGAAGGTTTTGCTCAATGACCCTCCCCGGCAAAGAAAGGAAAATAACGAAATCTTTGTTGATCTCGACCAGGTTCTTGCGAAATCGGATATTGTCACTCTTCATGTTCCTCTTAACAAAGGAGGTATTGACAATACATTCCACCTCTTCGACGGAAATGCTTTCAACAGGATGAAGGAAGGTGCCTGGCTTATCAATTCCTCAAGGGGAGAGGTGGTTGATACGGATGCGGTCAAGGAAGCCCTTGCTGAAGATAAACTGGCCGGTGCTGTTCTTGATGTCTGGGAAAAGGAACCGGAGATCGATATCTCTCTTATGCATATGTCTTTCATTGCTACACCGCACATAGCAGGTTATTCAGCCGACGGCAAGGCCAACGGAACTTCAATGGTTGTGAATGAGCTTTGCAGGTTTTTTGACATTCCCCTGAAAGACTGGTTTCCAGCCGATGTCCCTGCTCCTGAAGAACCTCTGCTGGTGATTGACTGTTATGGGAAAAACCCTGAGGAAATTGCCCGCAGAGCCGTCTTCCATTCATATAATATTATGGAAGATGACGTCAGACTGAGATTCGATCCCTCACGTTTTGAAATGATACGGGGGAACTACCCGCTGCGCCGCGAATTTCCAACTTACTCTGTTGACCTAAGAGACTGTTCGGAAAAAGCCAGAACACTCGTCTCATCGCTGGGATTCAGACTTGTACCATGAGATTCCGACGGAAATCATGTTATAACATTGTTATAACGGAACGGCACGCGGTTAAAAGTAGAAAGTAGAAAGTTAAAAGTAGAAAGTTAAAAGAATGGCTTGAGGCTAAAAGTTAAAAGTTCGAGGTTAGTCAAAAAAAAGTCATTCAAGGTTCGAGGTTCGGGGTTCAAGGTTCAAAGTTTTGTTAAGCGTTAAGTGTTCAGGGTTAAGCGTTTAGGTGATATTGTCTTGCGGTCTTGCGGTCTTGCAGTCTTGCGGTCTCTTCTAATGCGGCACATCGCCTATAATACATTATACATAATACATTGTCATGCGGTCATGCAAGTCTTGCAGGTCGTGTAAGTTGTTCGGGTAGTGTTGCTTATGTGGCTCGTGCCGGATGTGTGATTAGCGCCCTAACTGATAATTGCTAATTGCCAATTGCTAATTGCTAATTGTTTATACATCGCCTATAATACATAATACATAATACATTGTCTTGCGGTCTTGCAGTCTTGCAGTCTCTTCGTCTCATATTCCCCGCGTTTTGCACATTTTTTTAAAAAAAATCAATTTTCCTGTCACATTTTGTAATTTCGATTCGTATATATGTTGTATGATAAACCCGAATCCGGAACTCTTAAAAATCATTGAAATGAAAAACAACAGAAAACACCCGGTCTTAATGCTCCTGGCCATCGTTTTAATGGCGTTAATAAGCACACATGGTTGCGGATTGGACGACCCCGCTGATGCCGATTTATTACTTGAAGAACAGATGATAAAAGATGGCACGCACCCTATTCTTGGCTCCTGGAGGCTCTACGCTTTTGTGTCTGCCGACGGAAGCTCTAAAGTTGCCAAACCAACAGTCGAAGAATGCAAAACTTGTTATACCATCGTTATCAAACAGGACAAAACTATCGAAGGAAGAGCGTCAGCTAATGAAATATCCGGTTACTTTGATTTAAAAAACAATACTATTAAACTGGGGTTGGCTACATATGCTTTAGCTATTTCACCTGAAGATGCAGTCCGTATTGAAGAAGAAATAATACCAAAAATCAATAAATTCAAAATAGAAGACGATCAATTGTTTTTATTCTATCCCGGGAATAATCACTTGTTATTTCACCGTACAATTGAAGAGCCATGAGGACAATAATACATATGTCAATCGCGGCCATCATCATGATGGCAGTGATATCACCATCGGGGTTCTCACAGATAACCACGAACGAACTGCCGGTCAGTTTTAACCTAAATGAGATAAAAGATCCCCCGATACCAATATTCGTAGATCCTCCCGATATGGATAAAATACGCGCGGAAGATGCTGCTAACGATACTATTGTAGGAGGGATCCAAAGAATAGCTGTTCCAATTAATATCAATACAAATACTGATTCAGATGGTCAGTGGGAAAAGCTTTCTGATGGAAGCGTTTTGTGGAGAATCTCATTTATCGCCAGTGGTGCAGATGCTCTTTTCTTAACTTACGACAGGTTTTGGCTGCCTGAAGGAGGGAAATTGTTCGTGTACGGACAAGATAACAGTGATGTTATTGGCGCGGTTACACATGAATACTTGCAGGGAGACCAGGATAACCCTGCACCTTTTACTACAGGAATCATCTCAGGTGATGCTATTACAGTAGAATATTTTGCACCATCGTATGTTATATCGAAACCGATAATCAGCATTGAAAACATTTATTATGGCTATAGAAATATCAGCAAATACGGTTTAAAGGATTTTGGTGATTCAGGCAACTGTCAGGTAAATATCAATTGTTCCGAAGGACAGAATTGGCAGGATGAAAAACGGGCAGTGGCAAGAATCCTTTTAACGTTTCCTGATGGGGTAGGATGGTGTTCCGGAGCATTGATCAATAATACTTCTGAGAATTTTAGCCCGTATTTGTTAACAGCGAATCATTGTTTAAGAAATTATTATGATGCAGTTTCAAATGCCTCGGCACCGAACTTGATTTTTTATTGGGACTACGAGTTTAGCGGATGTGACAATCAATCCACGCAGCCCACTATAAAACAAACAATTGGGGCAACTATTGTTGCCAACAACAGCATAAGCGATTTTGCCTTGTTGCAGCTGACTCAAAACCCTAGGAATCTGACTAATTTTAACCCGTACTATTTGGGATGGGATCGTTCCGGAAGTACCGGTGGTTCATGTGGTGTAGGGATTCATCATCCCATGGGAGATGTAAAAAAGATTGCAACCCATAATTTAACACCTGTAAATTCGAATTGTTACAATAACAACTACTGGAAAATAAGTAATTGGTCACAAACTTCGAATGGATGGTCTGTGACAGAAGCAGGTTCATCTGGTTCTCCTTTGCTTAATAATAATCATCATCTCATTGGACAATTAAGAGGTGCGGGTACTTGTTCAAATGAAAACTGTTTAAATCCTGCAAGAGATGTTGCCAACTATGGCAAATTCAGCGTTTCCTGGACGGGCAATGGTGCAACGGATAATCGAAGAAGACTCAATCACTGGCTTGATCCCGCGGGAACAAATCCCGGTACTTTAAATGGAATAAGTCTGTATAGAATCTCCGGCCCATCCATCGTCTGCTCTTCAGGAGCCTCATTTACTGTTAACAATCTTCCAACTGGCGCGACTATTACATGGAGTCAGGGACCCTACCTCACTCGTACTTCCGCGCAGGGAGCCAATCCCTGTATTTTTTCTTCCACCGGCTCCGGCAGCAGCTGGATAAGAGCTACACTGGTCATTGGCAGCAACACTATTACACTGACAGATAAAGTTGTATGGTCGGGAGTACCACAGGTTACAGTAACAGGACCTTCTGTAGGATATATTGGCGGTTCCTATACTTATTACGCGAATACCGCTCCGGGAGCGCAAATAACTTCATACCAATGGACTTTAACTCCTCCTTACGACGGCAACAATATTTACGGTTACGGTTATTGGGCAAACACATCGTTTAATAACCCAAACGGAGGGTACTTCCAGATTGGCTGCACGGTATCCAATAACTGTGGCAGCGGCATAATGGGAACAACTTATATTTCAATATCTGAAACCAAGAATGATTACATTGTTTCACCCAACCCGGCATCGACTATTATAACTATATCTGTTGTGCCGGCAGTACCCGGTGCGAAAGGACTTACTGATTTTAATGCTGTTTATGATGTATCCATTCATGATATGAACGGAGTACTTCAAGGCAGGAAAGAATATTCCGGAGACTGTTTCACGATTCCTGTCGATAACCTGAAAGATGGCAATTACCTGATCAGGATTGATAACGGGAAATTTGTATCGGTTAAGCAAGTTATCATAAAACGCTGATCTGCTGATCGCAGTGGACTTAAAAATAGAACGATAAGCGGGTATTGTTTTACGATAAAAATTCGTGAGTTCTTAAAGCCGACCAGTTGTCTGCTTTTTGTTAAAGCCTTATTGCAAGAGACTTGCGCGATCCCGTGGAGTAGGACTACGTCGTTTCACTCCTCAGCCTGAATGATTTGCACGACTTGCAAGACCGCGACCGAAGGGAGCAAGACTTAAAAGACCTGAGCTCTGTGCAGTTCTTACGCCCCCCGCTTTTTGCAGGGCAGACTCTTCAGGGCTTTACATTATATGGGAGCCTCCGGTTGCACCGGAGATTATTAAAATTGAACCGCTTCACGGTTTCTTTCTTTAACCACTGTCGCGGTTCACCGTACCAGTAACATATCTGCTATAAATATATGTCGTGGATTCTCGTTAAAAGCACTTTTCTGGTTTTTTCCCGACATCGACAATCTGTATTAACTCCCTTTCGTAATACATTGTCTCGCGGTCTTGCAGGTCATGCAAGTCGTGCAGGTCTTGCAGGTCGTGTAAGTTGTTCGGGTAGTGTTGCTTATGTGGCTCGTGCCGGATGTGTGATTAGTGCCCTAACTGATAATTGCCAATTGCTAATTGCTAATTGCCAATTGCTAATTGTTTATACATCGCCTATAATACATTATACATAATACATTGTCTTGCGGTCTCTTCGTCTCCCGTTCCGTCCCGATAGCTATCGGGAGCTATCGGGATTTCTCCCAAGTGAAGGAGCAAGAGGATTCTGCTAATATTGGGAAGAAATATGAACTATATTATTTGATGTAACAAATTGAACAGCAGGGGCATTTCCCCCTTGGGGGAAACGGGAAAGGGGGTAAGTGAATGCAGGGGGATCCCGATAAATATCGGGAGGGAAAGGGGGTGAATGAAAGTAAGAGGTTCAGCGTTTAGCGTTCTTTACCCGTTAACATCCGACGAATCAGGCAGGGTTATGGTAAAGCATGTTCCTTCTCCTTCAGTGCTTTCCACGTTCATGGTTCCGCCGTTGATCTTTACAAGTTCATAGCAAAGCTTCAGGCCTAAACCCGTTCCTTTCTCATTCTCCGTTCCGGGAGTGCTCTCAATCCCCGCGGATGTGAACAGTTCCTTCTGCTTATCCTCAGGAATCCCTATCCCGTTGTCACAGAACCTGAGAAAGGTTCCTTCACGTGTCATTGACATGTCCTTCAACAGTATGCTTACCCTGCCACCCCTGGGAGTGTATTTCATGGCATTGGAAAGAAGATTCCTGACAATAATGTCCATCAGGTCCTTGTCGAAAAAGGCCTTCGAATTGCCTATCTGGGTGAAATTGATTTTTATCGCCTTCTTGTCTGCCGTCTCCCTGAATATGCTCAGGTTGGTAAGGATAATATCTGCAAGATCATGCTTCCCGGGTGAATATTTTATTTTGTCTTCCTGGCCTCTTCCCCACACAAGCATGTTTTCGAGCAGGTTGATAACCTGCTGCGAGTACTGAATGCTCGCGTCTGCAAAAGTATTGTATTTGTCCCTGTATTCTTCCTCCTTGAGCAGATTGAGCATGTAAAGTATATTTACCACGGGGCTCCTGAGGTCGTGAGCAATAACTGAAAACACCTTGTTCCTGAGCTGGATCGTTTCTGAAAGCTTTTTGTTCTGTAACGCTATTTTGGCGTTCTGTTCCTCTATCTCTTCCTTTCGTGCATTGATTTCTTGAGTACGTTCATCGACGATCTGCTCCAGATGCCGGTTCAGATACTCATATTCAAGCTGCAGCTTCTCCTTTTCAGAATATGCCTTCACCCATTTGTAAAGTATGAGTACCGCCTGTATGAAAACGAACACAACTATTGCCTGGGTAAGTATGTATCCGGAGAAGAAAGCCTGATTGCCCAGTGCAATCCTGACATCATTGACGGCAGCCAGAGCCAGCATTGTACAGGTCAGGAAATAAAAGAAATCGACGATGTTCCGTTTCAGTATACCCTTTAGCGATTCGAAAAGCGCGGTTGCGAAAAGAATTATCAGCAGGGGATGTATAATAAATGTCATGTAACTGAATATTCTCACCGGAAATACAATTGTTATCACGGCGGCAAGGACAAGGATTACAGTGACTCCAATTGTTATTATCCTGAAGCACCTGGAGCGATACTGGTAAAGGGTAAACCAATACCATGCGGTCAGTATAGTGCAGAATACAATGTACTCCCATTTTATTATCCAATCCCAGCTTACGGACATTATATTGTGTATCAGAAAATTGGATGTAAAGAGCGGCCTCAGGGCAAGTCCGGCGGTACCCACGCTGAAAAATGCCGTCTGCTTGTCTCTTTTGAATATGAAAAAGAAAAATAAAAAAAGCAGTGAAAAAGCGAGAAGAAAACTCATTGATGCCCAGTCTACTGCCCGGTTAAATGCAACACTTTTCTGTATCTCGTTGAGAGTGCCGGCGCGCATCGGCATCCAGAATCCTCCCTTGCGATGATGAAAGTTGGAGACATTCAGTACTATTTCGATGGTGTCGGAATCGGGGCTGAACCTGATCAGGCGCTTTTCATAATAAGGTTCCGTTTTATTTTCAGTTACATCGGGTATACCATTCCTGTCCATCTTGTTGCCGTCGATATAAACTTCATACGAGGAATCGAACACCGGCATATCAAATGCCATGGAGTTCCTGAATCCCGGTGGGAGAAGCACCCTGAGACGGTAGGTGGCAAATCCTGTTCCCGTGGGCTTCAGCGATGCGGTCTTGTAACTGGTCCAATAGGAGGGGACCTGCCCGTAAATATCGGGAACGGGAGGATTGTCAGACTGAAAATCTTTCGGGCCCAGCATCCTGGACCAGTAGAACTCCCATTCCCCGTTTAGTTTGACAATGAATTTATTGCCGACTGATTCGCGGAGATCAATAATTCCTTTTTCGGCAAGGGGTTCATCGCCATGGGCCGGTATGGCAGGAAAAGAAAAGAGTATGAATGCAAAAAAGATATAAAATACTTTTCTCATCCGAACATGATTTTTAGAGGCCGGCGGGTTTCATTTAAGTCCTCTGTTTTTCAGAAGGGCATCAATTCCGGGCTCTTTCCCCCTGAATGCAATGTACATATCAAGAGGATCTCTGGTTCCGCCTTTCGAAAGGATCTCATTTTCAAATCTTGCAGCAACTTCCCGGTTGAAAATGTCGCCTGTTTCCTTAAATGCAAGGAATGCATCGGCATCAAGCATCTCACTCCAGTAGTAACTGTAATACCCTGCGGCATAACCGCTGTTCCAGATATGGTTGAAATATGTCGACCTGTATCTGGGTTTGATCTCCGGTATCAGACCATACTTGTCGAGCACTTTCTTTTCAAATTCCCGGATATCTATATCAACCGGTTCGGTAATAATGTGGTATTCCATATCAAGCAGGGCGGCGGCAAGGAACTCGACTGTCGTGAAACCCATGTTGAATTTTCCTGCCTTGTCGAGCTTGTCTATGATCTCGGCGGGGATTACTTCTCCTGTCTGGTAATGCTTCGCGTATTCCCTGAGGACTTCCGGTTCAAGAACCCAGTGTTCCATTATCTGCGATGGAAGCTCAACAAAATCCCTGGCTACCGAGGTTCCGGAAACGCCCGGGTATGTTGAATTGGAGAGCAGCTGGTGGAGGGCATGTCCGAATTCATGAAAAAGGGTGTTGGCTTCATCGGGTGTCAGCAGCGACGGCTTGTCGGCCGAAGGAGGAGTGCTGTTGGTTACCATCGTCACCACGGGATGTATCATGTTCCCGTTCTTGTCGCGGCTCTGACCCCTGTAGGCTCCGCACCATGCACCTCCCCGCTTTGACGACCTGGGATAATTGTCGATCATCAGCACCCCAACATGTTCATTGTCGCGTGTCACCTCAAAGGTCAGAACATCGGGATGGTATTTGGGGATATCGGTTCTCTTAGTGAAATCGAGATTGTAAAGCCTGTTTGCCACGAAGAACATACCTTCAATAACATTCTCTATCTGGAAATACGGCCTTGTCAGTTCATCGTCGAGATTATACTTTTCCTTCTTTATCTTTTCGGTGTAGTACCACCAGTCCCAGGGCTCAAGTTTGAATTTCCCGCCTTCCTTGTTTATTATCTGCTGCTGGGCTGCAACTTCGGCTTTGGCAACCGGAAGGGCCGCTTCCCATACCTGTACAAGGAAATCAAGAACCCTCTCGGGAGTTTTTGCCATGTTCCGCTCGAGAGCAAAATCAGCATAGCTTCTGTAGCCGAGCAGATTAGCCCTGTCGAGCCTGAGCCTCGCGATCCTGGCAATAATCTCCTTATTGTCGTATTCATTGTCATTATCACCTTTCATGAAGTATGCTGTGAAGATCTGCTTCCTCAGTTCCCTGTTTTCCGCGTATTTCAGGAAGGGTTCCATTATAGGATACTGGATGGTAAATGCCCATTTTCCTTTCTGATCCATCTTTTCGGCAGTTGCAGCGGCCTGGGCTACAATACCTTCGGGAAGCCCTGCCAGATCCTCTTCCTTGTCGATGAGCAATGTGAAGTTGTTGGTCTCAGCAAGAAGATTCTGACCGAATTTTACAGTCAGAAGAGACATCTCTTCATTTATCTTTCTCAGTTTGTCCTTGTCGGCGGGCGACAGTTCGGCGCCACTCCTTACAAATCCCTTGTAGGTGTCGTCGAGGATTTTCTTTTCCTCGTCGGTCAGATTGAATTTGTCCATATTCTCATACACCGATTTAACTCTGAGGAAAAGGGTATCGTTGAGGTTGATGTCATCCCTGTGCTTGGAGAGCAGGGGAGCCATTTCCATGTTGATTGCCTGAAGCGAATCGTTGGTGTGGGCCGAGTTGAGAGCCCCGAATATACGGCTTACTTTCGTGAGCAGCGTTCCGCTGTATTCAAGCTCCTTTATCGTGTTTTCGAAAGTAGCTTCCTCTTTGCTTGTCACTATCTTCCTTATGACAGCCTTTTGTTCTTCAAAGGCTTTCAGATACGCGGGCTTGTAATGTTCCGGCTTTATCTGTTCAAAGGGAGGAACGCCAAAGGGTGTGTCAAATTCATTCAGAAGCGGATTGTCGCTTTTTTCTTTCCTGTTGCATGAGGTGAAAATGACTGAAGCCATAATGATAAGAAAAGCTAATTTTTTCATCATAATTTAGTTTGAATTTTAAACCCACATGACTGGAAATTATATAAATACATCTTTGAGTATCTCATACATGTGGGTTTTATATAATGTTAAAGATTGGTTGGTTATTACACCGACCGGTAAGATACAAAGATTAAAAATTCTGTCAATATTAGCCAATTATCCCTGTTTTTTCTTCCTTGGCTTTCTTTTTTGTTCCCTGATCTTGAAAAGAATATCTCCCTTGTTGACGTCGGCTCCCTGGGTTACAATTACCTCTGCAACCTCCCCTTCCCAGGGACATTTTATTTCATCGATGTAGGAATTGGTCTGGATGTAGCAGATCCTCTCTCCGGCATTTACCAGATCGCCCTGCTTCGCCGGCTCTGTCTGCTCACCGTAAAGGTTATAGTAGATCTTTCCCTTTGCCGGGGAGGTCAGGGACTTTACCGAGGGATCATCCTTCGCGGCAGCCGCGGGTTTAGGGCTTGGGGCAGCGACAGTTACTACAGTCTTGGCATTTCCGGCCATTGATTCCTGTTCTTTGGCTTTTGCAAGCTCGGCCTCAAACCTTGTTTTGGCAACTCCGCTTTTGTAATCGCGGTATTGCCTGTCGTGCATGGCAAGTTCGAAGAGTTCTTCCTCATCCTGACCTGGATCCCATCCGTTCTTCTTCATCTCGGCCCTGAAGGAGGGAAGTTCGTCGGGATAGGCATCCTGCGGATTGCCGGTGTAGAATTCCTTTCCCAATTTTTTAGCAAGGCTCACGATCTCGCTTCCCAGCTCACCCGGAAGCTTGCCGGCCTTGCCAAGGATCATGTCCCAGGTATTGTTGTCTATCATCCCGTACCTCTCCTTGCCGCTTGTCATCTGAATGATGTTCATCAGGGCAACATTCTTCACATACTGGCTGAAAGGTGTAACCAGCGGCGGATAACCAAGCACAGGCCATATGGTTTCAACTTCCTGGAAAAGCTTTACCACCAACTCGTCTTCGGTCAGCTCCGGAAGTCCTTGTTTTTTTAAAGAGGAATTTATCCCCTGGTGCACTCCTTTGAGATCAGCCATCATGCTGCCCATCATTCCGCCCGGCAGACCGCTGTTTAGAAGCAGCGATGATACCTGCCTGTTCCTGGGATCGATGAAATATCCCAGGAAATCATCGATGAACGACTGGGTAAGAGACCTTACTTTCATATAGGCATCCATGTTGATTTTCGGGACATCAAAGCCGGCATCATCCATTATAGCCCTGACGGCTATTACATCGGGATGAATCGTGCCCCAGCTCAGCGGTTCCATGGCTACATCTATATAATCGGCTCCGGCCCTTGCAACTTCGAGCATTGAGGCCACTGACAATCCCGGACCGGAATGACCATGATAATCAACCACGATACCCGGGTATTTCTTTTTTATCTGCCTTACCAGTTCCCCCAGGGTGGCAGGTCTTCCAATTCCGGCCATATCTTTAAGGCATATCTCATCAGTGCCGTAGTCGACAATATGTTTTACAACATCCATGTAATAGTCTACAGTGTGAACCGGTGAATGGGTTATCGAAAGGGAAGCCTGGGAGATCATTCCTGCCTCTTTGGCATATTTCACCGACAGTTCCAGGTTCCTGTGGTCATTCAGGCCGCAGAACGACCTTGATATATCAACCCCCTGGGCTTTTTTCACCTTGTACATAAGCCGGCGCACATCGGCCGGAACCGGGTACATCCTGATACCGTTCAGTGCACGCTCGAGCATGTGCGTCTGAATGCCCGCCTGGTTGAATGGCAAGGTCCATTCCCTCACTGCCGTATTCGGATTCTCACCATACAGGAGCTGAACCTGCTCAAAGGCTCCCCCGTTGGTCTCAACCCGGTCGAAGCATCCCATTTCGATTATATGAGGGGCAACAGCTTTTAGTTGTTCAACGCGAGGCTGATATTTTCCCGACGACTGCCACATGTCGCGGTAAAGCAGACTGAAACGGATCTTTCTCTTCATATCGTGTTTGGTTTTCAGGGTTTGCAGGCTGACCCGGAAATGTCATTCTGCAACCGGTTATAAATACAAATTAAGCTCAATTATGGGGGACTACAACTGATTAAAGTCAGAAAAATACATTGTCTTGCGGTCTCGCGGTCTTGCAGTCTTGCGGTCTCTTCTAATGCAGCCCATCGCCTATAATACATAATACATAATACATTATAAGTCTTGCAGTCTTGCGGTCTTGCAGTCTTGCGGTCTCTTCTAATGCAGCCCATCGCCTATAATACATAATACATAATACATTATAAGTCTTGCAGTCTTGCGGTCTCTTCTAATGCAGCCCATCGCCTATAATACATAATACATAATACATAATACATTATAAGTCTTGCAGGTCGTGTAAGTTGTTTACGTAGTGCTGGTTATGTGGCTCGTGCTGTTTGTGTGGTTAGTGCCCTAACTGCTAATTGCCAATTGCCAATTGTTTATACATCGCCTATAATCCATAATCCATAATACATTATAAGTCTTGCGGTCTCATATTCCCCGCGTTTTGCACATTTAAAAAAAATTCAATTTTCCTGTCACATTTTGTAATTTCGATTCGTATATATGTTGTATGATAAACCCGAATCCGGAACTCTTAAAAATCATTGAAATGAAAAACAACAGAAAACACCCGGTCTTAATGCTCCTGGCCATCGTTTTAATGGCGTTAATAAGCACACATGGTTGCGGATTGGACGACCCCGCTGATGCCGATTTATTACTTGAAGAACAGATGATAAAAGATGGCACGCACCCTATTCTTGGCTCCTGGAGGCTCTACGCTTTTGTGTCTGCCGACGGAAGCTCTAAAGTTGCCAAACCAACAGTCGAAGAATGCAAAACTTGTTATACCATCGTTATCAAACAGGACAAAACTATCGAAGGAAGAGCGTCAGCTAATGAAATATCCGGTTACTTTGATTTAAAAAACAATACTATTAAACTGGGGTTGGCTACATATGCTTTAGCTATTTCACCTGAAGATGCAGTCCGTATTGAAGAAGAAATAATACCAAAAATCAATAAATTCAAAATAGAAGACGATCAATTGTTTTTATTCTATCCCGGGAATAATCACTTGTTATTTCACCGTACAATTGAAGAGCCATGAGGACAATAATACATATGTCAATCGCGGCCATCATCATGATGGCAGTGATATCACCATCGGGGTTCTCACAGATAACCACGAACGAACTGCCGGTCAGTTTTAACCTAAATGAGATAAAAGATCCCCCGATACCAATATTCGTAGATCCTCCCGATATGGATAAAATACGCGCGGAAGATGCTGCTAACGATACTATTGTAGGAGGGATCCAAAGAATAGCTGTTCCAATTAATATCAATACAAATACTGATTCAGATGGTCAGTGGGAAAAGCTTTCTGATGGAAGCGTTTTGTGGAGAATCTCATTTATCGCCAGTGGTGCAGATGCTCTTTTCTTAACTTACGACAGGTTTTGGCTGCCTGAAGGAGGGAAATTGTTCGTGTACGGACAAGATAACAGTGATGTTATTGGTGCGGTTACACATGAGTACTTGCAGGTCGTGTAAGTTGTTCGGGTAGTGTTGCTTATGTGGCTCGTGCCGGATGTGTGATTAGCGCCCTAACTGATAATTGCTAATTGCTAATTGCTAATTGCTAATTGCTAATTGTTTATACATCGCCTATAATCCATAATCCATAATACATTATAAGTCTTGCAGGTCTTGCAAGTCGTGCAGGTCTTGCAGGTCGTGTAAGTTGTTTACGTAGTGCTGGTTATGTGACTCGTGCCGGATGTGTGATTAGCGCCCTAACTGATAATTGCTAATTGCTAATTGCCAATTGCCAATTGTTTATACATCGCCTATAATACATTATACATAATACATTATAAGTCTTGCAGTCTTGCGGTCATGCGGTCTCTTCTAATGCAGAACATTGCCTATAATACATTGCCTATAATACATTATACATTGTCCTGCGGTTTCTTCGTCTCCCATTCTCCCATTCCCCCATTCTCCCCTTCATCCTCTCCACGCCGCCGCTTGCCGTTCTTTCCCTGTGCCCTGCGCTCTGTGCCCTGTGCTCTGTGCCCTGTGCTCTGTGCCCTGTGCCCTGTGCCCTGTGCTCTGCGCCCTGTGCCCTTTGGCCGCGTGCCGCGTGCCACTCGCCGTTCATTCAATCCTTGATACAACGAACAGAATATCCATGTGATAGGGATGTTGCTGGGACAAGCCCTAAGCTAGAATAGTCATATGAAATTATATAAGACCATGCCCACGGAGTACGATTTTTAGAATCTCCCATTGATGGGGTCCAAAGATAAAGCAACCGTCCTTTCCTGAAAAAACCTCCATTGTCCCCCCATCGCAAGCCTGCAGGAAGACCGGAAAATCCGCTTGAATTGGTAGCCCCGGTGTTTGGCGGATCCCAGAACTGGGTGCCGGGAACCTTCATTTTCCCGCCGGCGACATCTTGTCCTCCCAGGCAGATGGTTAACTTCTGGATTTCGGCACTATCCGGAACATGCCATCCTGCAGGACAAAGCTTTCCTGTGCTAACCGCGTACCAGTTGTACAAAGCGCCATAGGTATTCCTGCCGCTTTCCTCATCATTATCGTACCAGCAGCAGGCCGGTGTCCATGTGGTACACCAGGCATCGTTTGCACT
>ERZ1026800.236-NODE-236-length-50578-cov-4.242176_pt1 | contig 50578 bp, 52 predicted proteins | sample MGYA00520873_ERZ1026800 | MGnify/ENA primary metagenome ERZ1026800 (study PRJEB33270, sample SAMEA104284475) | anaerobic digester metagenome | biome: Anaerobic digester microbiome; feature: mesophilic sludge digester; material: Anaerobic digester biomass | place...
TACCGCCGGGGACTCATCATCACCGATGGTGTGTTCAGTATGGACGGCGATGTTGCCCCCCTGGATAAAATCTGTGAAATTTCCAATGCCCATGATATTCTTTTAATGGTGGATGATGCCCATGGTGAAGGTGTACTGGGCAGGGGTGGACGCGGCATCGTGGATCATTTCGGCTTGCACGGCAAGGTTGATGTGGAAGTCGGAACCATTTCCAAAGCCTTTGGCGTGGTGGGTGGGATCGTCGCCGGTAAAGCCATCATCATCGAATGGCTGCGTCAGCGTGGACGACCTTTCCTGTTCTCCTCGGCGGTCACACCGGCGGATGTCGCCGCCACCATCGCCGCCCTGGATATCCTGGAAGAATCCACCGAACTGGTGGACCGGCTCTGGAAAAACACCCATTATTTCAAGGGTGAAATGAAACGCCTGGGCTTCGATATCGGTCAATCCGTAACCCCCATCACCCCCGTCATGCTGGGGGAAGCTCCCCTGGCACAGCAATTCAGCCGGGAATTGTTTGATGCCAATGTCTTTGCCATGTCGCTGGGCTTCCCAACGGTTCCCCGGGGCAAGGCACGCATCCGCGTGATGATCTCCGCTTCCCATGAGCGGGAGGACCTGGATGCCGGTCTGCAGGCGTTTTCCAGTGTGGGACGCAGACTGGGCGTCATCCAGTAATTTGATTTCCATCGATAAGTAAATCCCCCTCCTCGACAGGCGGGGGATTTTTAATTATTCAACCCGTCCGCCTGGGCATACCAGTTACTTGTGCTCCAGGCGGAGTATATCGCCAATATCATACCTCAGAAGGTATATTTCACCGTCCGCATCCCGACCAAAGGAACTGATGCGTCCCCCCACATCCTCGAACAATAACCTGGTCTGCCAGCTTCCGTCCGGCATTCGCAGCAAACCCCAGACTTTCCGGCTGCAATAGTCACCCGCCAGGTAAATGCCCTCCCAATCCTGCAATTGTTTTCCCCGGTAGACATATCCGCCGGTGATGGAACAGCCCTGATCATGCCCATATTCCCAGACGGGATCCATCAATGTCACTCCTGCCGGCGGGGTTTCTGCGAATGGATGCATTCCCTCGCGGAAATTCCAACCAAAATTAACCCCGCCATCCACCGTCCAGTGAAGATAATTTACTTCTTCAAATGAATCCTGTCCCACATCCGCCAGGTAAAGATCACCGGACGCTCTGTCAAAGGAAAATCGCCAGGGATTACGCAGCCCATAAGCCCAAATTTCAGGAAACTCACTTTTTAAGTCTGGATTATCCGGCGGGATGGAGTAGTATTCCCGGTTGATCACATCAATGCGCAGCAGCTTTCCCAGCCGGGTATCAAGCGATTGACCGTTCCCCTGTGGATCCCCATGGGAGCCTCCATCTCCAACCCCGATATAAAGACAATCATCCGGACCGAACGCCAGCCCGCCCCCATTGTGATTTTCAAATGGCTGGGTGATGAAAAGAAGTTGAACCTCACTTCCCGGCGCTGCCTGGAGAGCACCGGGAGGGGATGTAAAACGCGAAATGTTGGTATTACCATCCTGGTCGGTATAGTTGACATAAAACCGTCCGGTGGAAATAAAATTGGGTTCCAATGCCAGCCCCAGGAGACCCTGTTCCATTCCCTGCGAGCCAACTTGATTGCTGATATCCAGGAAAGGAATCTCCTGCAGGATACCATCCACAGCCAGACGGATGACACCCTTCTTTTCAACGAAAAACATGCGACCGTCACCTGCATCAGCCATATCCAGAGGGTTTGTCAATCCAGTCAGTACCACCTTCCATTGATAATCCACCGGGTTGGGAAACGAGGAAACATTGCGAAACCAGCCTTCGGTGGGAATCAATGTCCTGGTTGGGGTCAGGGTCATCGTAGGGGCAACAACCCGGGTTGGGGTTGAAATCATGGTTGAAACAACTGCTGAGGTACAGCCAGCCAGGGTTATGAAGAGGAAAACCAACGAAACAACCAAAGCAATTCCATATCGTCGCATTGGAGTCTCCTGCCTTTTTTACCTGCCCAAGGGGCGAAAACCTGCCTACTTCACATCCTCATCCAGGGGTTGGAACTCACCTTCTATCACCTGTTCGTCATCATCCAGTTTTGGTCTGGATATTGGGTGTGATTTTTTCAACCGTTGGAAATGTTCATCCACAACCTCGTCCGGACAGAACTTGATGAACAGATAACTCACCAACCAGAGTATGGCGATATCATCAATCGGACCAATGCCCAGGTCGGGAATGAAAAAATATGCCAGACCGGCAATTGGAATTAATTTAAGGAAAAAATTGACCCGCTGATCCCCCATCAGGTGCAACACAAGCTTGACACGTAAAACGATCTCTTGAAAAAATCCGCTGCCTGGATCTGAAAATTGTGAAAATGGGGAATATGGCTTATGGATCATGGGTCACCTCTCCACCGGATTCCTTTTGAACATGCGTCTTCTCCGCCAGTTTATCAACGGCGCAGCCAGACGCCGCAGCCAGTACTTGAAAACAATCACACCCAGCCGGGAACCGCCGTCCCGGTAATGCACTCGCAACATCTCGGGCCAGCAGCGGTCATCCGCTACAATTGTCTTGGCATCCGAATGCAATCGGAAATTCGCCCATACCGGTCCAGGCAGATACACCAGAGGTGCCAGTTTCGCCAGCCGCACCCAAAGGTCATAATCCATTGCAAAATAAAATGTTGAATCCAGCGGACCCACCTGCCGCCAAAGGGAATTGCGGAAAAATGTCGCCTGCTGGGGGACATGCACATAGCCCTGCCTCAATTTGCGGTAATCCGTCTGTGCGGCTGGGAATTTACCAATCCGGCGGTCGTTCTCATCAATAAAATTACAATCCGCATACACCGCCGCAGCTTCCGGATGCTGCTGAAAAGCCTTCACTGCAGCCGTCACTGCACCGGGTTCGTAGGTGTCATCCGAGTTAATCCACGCCAGGATGTCACCCTGCGCTCTGGAAAATCCCTTGTTGATGGCATCGGTCTGCCCGCGATCCTTCTCAGAAATCCATCCAGCAAGTCTGTCAGCGTACTTTTTGATGATCTCCACCGAGCCATCCGTGGAACCTCCATCCATGATCAGGTACTCCAGGTTTGGATAATCCTGATTTAACACGGATTGAATGGTCCGCTCCAAAAATACCTCATGGTTGAAGGATGGGGTGACAATGGTGACAAGTGGCTGCATCATGGCTTCCTATCAGGGGTTAAGGGGATGTTGAAGATCATAAATCCAGAAATCAGCTTCCTGGCGGATCAGGGGATAATTTTGGGCAAGTATTTCCTTCAGGGCTGGCTGTTTGTCCAGTTCTCCAAAATTGGTAATCAGGAAGTAGTCATTTCCCGCGGTTTTATTTGTAAATTCCGACTTGAAATCAATGGTTTGACCTGCCAGTTCCCGCATGGAAACATCCGCCGCGTATTGCCAAACCGTAATTGACCGCCAGCCCCAGTATTCCAGAGATGCGCCATAATTGGAGGTCAATCCCACAACTCCATCTTCCGGGGCAAATTGGGAACCGATACGCTTCCAGGCTGTGGCTTCCGATCGGTAATCAGCTTTTTTTAACGTGGTGCGGGCATCATATGCCGGGAAAACAATACCTGCCAATAGGACCAATGCTGCAGCCGCCTGCAGCCAGCGGGAACTGCTGCGCATGCGGGCAAGCAAAGCTTCACCGGCTGAGCCAATCCCCAGCGCCGCTGCCGGCACAAGCGGCAGGGTGTAATAATCATGTGTGGAGATGTGATATGCGAAGACCATCCCATAAATCACATATCCAATCCACCAGCCCAACAACCCGGCCCGCAAGGTCCGATTCCGGACGACCAGACTCCCCAGCAAAGCCGTCAGGAGCCAGCCAAACCCGATCACCCCCTTCACCTCGCCCAGCCAGCGCAAATAAAAAGCCGGGTCCTTCCAGAGTTGTGGAAAAAACCGCAGGGAAAATTGTCCCTGCAGCAGATGCACCACCAATGTGCCGTACAGGTAATAAACGATGGACGGCAGAACTGCCAGAAAAACAATCACCCATACCTGGGTGGACTTAATGGCGCGTTTCAATCCAGGTCCGGTTAATACCAGACCCATCCAGATGAACAACAGAAAAAATCCTGCCACCGACTTTGTCAGCATGGCAATGCCGGTAAGAATTCCAGCCGCAACCGCCCAACCCCAGCTGCCCCTGCCATTATTATTCATCGAACGCAGCCAGCGCGTTGCCGCCCAGAAGGAAAAGATCATTAACATGACCATCATTGGATCGGGCATGAAGGCGCGGGACGCCTGGACTGCATAAGGGGACAGGAAGTAAAACATCAAGGCTATCACTGCCCCCATTCCGCCAGCCAGGTCCAACGCCAGCAGAAGCAAAGCCACACCCCCAAGTGTCCAGAATAAAATCGAATACAGACGGGGAATCCAGAGGTAGTCACCACCAGCCAGGCGATAAGTGAGGGCTGTAAGCGATTCCAGTATTTGTGGTTCAATGAGACCTTCCGCCTTCCACTGCCGGACAGCCAGTTCCCGCTGCCAATCCGGGGCTGTTTCCAGGTTTTGATAATACATCCCCCGCGCAATCAAGGCGGAATGAAGCTGGCGTGTGGGATGAAAATCAAGCGGCAAATCCGTCAAATCATAGAGGCGGACTCCAATCCCAACTGCGAAGATCAGGGCAACCACAATTCCCAACCAAAAACGCTGCCAGGTGCCCCCGGTTTGTGGATGAACAGAAATATTTGTCATTCTTTTTCCCTCCCCTTGTTGCGGGCATCAAATCGCCGCTGTCGCAAACCATAATAAATCTTTCGCAGACTGCCCAATCCCAATAGACTCAACACAGCATAGATCATCCGGTGGCTTTCCGGTAGAACGGTCACAGGATTGAGTTTTAATCCCTGCCAGTAAGCTTTCAGCGCTGCGAGCGGCTGGTGTCCATCCAATAAATATCGGGCATTCATGCGATGGGCACCCGCCCAGACCTGCCGGTGAAGTTTCGGGAAAAAAGCTGCATACACCGGATCGGTTTCCAACCACTCCGCCAGGCGGTACGCCTCCTGCCCAAAAAGCGCCGCCTGTGCACGGTTTTTTGCAGCCGGGTGAAACCGGGCACTCGCCTGGGTTTCAGGTTGGTAAACCATGGGCGCCAGTGCAGCCATTCGCAGCCAGAGATGATGATCCAGAAGAAAATGATAACTCAAATCCAAACCGCCAGTTTTTTCCAAAATGGACCGGCGGAAAAACACACCCGGTTGACCAATGATATGAAATGTCATTAAGTCCGGCAGACCCCAATTTCCATATTTCATCAGGTTGATCGCCCTGCCATCACCATCTATTGCCAGGACATCCCCAAAGACCATGCCCGCCTCCGGATGCGTCTGGAAACACTCAACAGCACGCCGGATGCTGCCGGGTTGGTAGAGGTCATCCGAATTCAACCAGCCGATATATTCTCCGCGGGCGCGTTGAAAACCCTTGTTCACAGCATCCGCCTGCCCCCGGTCAGGCTCTGAAACCCATCCCGTCAGCCGGTCCGCATACTTTTGAATAACCTCCACACTGCCATCCGTTGAACCCCCATCCATGACAAAATATTCCAGATCCGGATAATCCTGATCCAGCACGGAATGCATGGTTTTTTCCAGGAATTTCATCTGGTTGTATGAGGGGGTGATCACGGAAACAAGCGGCATGGCTGCTCCGCTATTGGAAAAGGCTCAGGTAATCGACTTTGGGAAATACGGTTAATTTCCCGTCCACAGTTGCATCCAGCACGATACGACCTGCATCCTCATACGCCGTGCGAGCCATCCGGTAAGCCCGTTCCGAGGTTTCCAGGTCGGGAAGCTGCCAGCGGAAACCTTTGCCAAAATAACCCGGGTGGAAATGATTGGGGTCATCACCCTGGGAAACAACTGTCTCATTGGGTTTTCCCTTTGTGACAAAATTATGATCCACACCGATGAGAATCACGGTTTTAAAGCCCAGGAAAAACGCCAGTTGCAATGCCACATAAGTGACCGTCGCACCCTCCCACAGCCTGCCGCGCACATCACGGGCAAACCGCGGACCGGTGTAAGTGGTGTACAGAAAGTACATATCCTGGTCCGGCTGGATATGCCGGTGGCTGCGCCAGGAGAAAAATCGCGGCATGCCCAGCGCCTGTAATTCAAGGGATGATTGTTCAATCACCAGATCATTGACTGAGACAAGATAGGAAGTCTCGAAACCCAGTTCATCAAAAGCCAGGAAAATGCGGTTCAAGCCGATCGTGGTCTCCCCGCGTAATTTCGTAAGGTCTGTCTGACGCAAACTGGGACCATTGCCAATGATAAAACAACGTTCTCCTTTGTGTATGTCGCGCAACGCTCCCAGACGGTGGATGGTATCGCGCCGCCAGGGATGAAACGTGGCTTCCGGCAGATCCTTTAATCGGTTCAATGTATCCAGAGTATTCCGGGCTGCACTCATCAAACCGGGTGGCGTGATTTTCTTAATGGAGTTCTTCAATGTACTCATTCGGTGCTTAACCTCGCAGTCGCTCCCCCGTCAACCACCAGCGCCTGCCCGGTCATGAACGAGGACTGGTTGGAATCAGCCAGGAAGTAGATGGCGCGGGCAATTTCCTCCGGCTGCCCAACCCTGCCGTTCACGGTTTTGGACGCCAGGTTTTCCAATCGATCCAGAATCGTCGCTCCGGAGACATGATCCCGTTCCATGCCGGCACGCAGCATGGGTGTATCCACTGCACCGGGCAGAATTGCATTGACGCGGATATTATCACCCGCAAACTCAATTGCCATGGCGCGGGTCAACGCCAGCAAACCGCCCTTGCTTGCTGCATAGGCGGAAATATTTGCCGAAGTCTGGATGGCATGCACCGAGGAAACATTGACGATTGCCCCGCCGCTGCCTGCCTTCAACAAGGGATATGCCAGCCGGGCACCCAAAAATACGGAACGCAGATTGGATGCCATCACGGCATCCCATTCCTCCACCGTGGTTTCCAGGAGCGGTTTGGTGATTTGCAGAGCAGCGTTATTTACGACTGCATCCAAAGTTTTGGTAAAACTCTGTGCCAGGTTGTAAATCCTCTCCAAATCCGCCGGATTGGAAATGTCAGCCTGGATAAAGAAGCCATCCGCCGGGAAGTTATCCCCAAATGGATTACGATCCACCCCAATCACACGCCAGCCTCTTTCAGCGAACAGGTGCACTGTTGCACGTCCAATCCCCCCAGCCGCGCCGGTAATCAGCAGGTAACGGACTGATTCAGAATTCATGGCACAATCCTTGAATAAATATCTATCTCTTATGAAACCATCCACTGCGACAGGTCTGTGCATGGTATATTCAGACCTTCCAGCAGGTTGCGGATGGTATTCCAATGCACCCGTTCCCACGCCGCTGGACTGGAATTGGTGTTGTGCGGAGCCAGCATGACCTGGTCCATTTTCAATAGCGGTGAGTCCTGGGGCAGTGGTTCCACTTCAAATACATCCAGAGCTGCACCTGCCAGTCTGCCGCTTTGCAGGGCTTCGACCAGGGCGGTTTCTTCCACAATCGGACCGCGTGCGCTATTAATCAGGATGGCTCCCGGTTTGACCCATTCCAGCGTCTGCCGGTTGACGAGGTGGTGACTGGTGGGATTTAAATTACAGTTCATGCTGATGAAGTCAGATTGTTCCAACAATTCACGCAGCGGCAGCATGGTTACGCCGTTTTCCGCTAGGAAATCGGGGGCAATCTGGATGATATCCGTCCCCAGGAGACGCATGCCAAAGGCGCGCGCTCTCCGGATGACTGCTTTGCCAATATTGCCAACCCCAATCACCCCCAGGGTGCACTCGCTGAGGGATCTGCCAGGGATCTTTTCCCACTCGCCGGCTTTCATTGCCCTGTCCATCCAGGGTTGGCGGCGGGCAAATGCCAGGATGTACCCCATCACCGAATCAGCCACAGGCAGGGTAAAGGCATTGGGTGTATTCCGAACTGAAATTCCCAGCTTCTCAGCGTATGCTTTGTCAATCGAATCAATACCGGTTCCCCACTTGGAAATCACCTTCAGACGGGGTATGCAGCGATCCAATACAGGCGGGGTGTAACGATCATCACCGCAAATCGTGCCGTCAAATTTGCCGGCATATTTTATTATTTCATCCTCCCCCAGGCGTTCGTGCACCTCCGTCTGGATCAAATCCACACCGTAGTGTGCCAGAACCGGTTGAAAACGATCCACAAATGGGATCATGTATGGAGCGGAAAATAATATGGTGGGCATAATTTGTATTGTACCAGAGAAGGAAAGGTCAGGAATTGAGCCGGTGGCTCAAGAGCAGGTCAGCAATCAGGAAATCAAATTCCTCGTCGATATCCCGCGCTTCTTCCGGGTTAATTTCAAACAGGAATGGACGTTCTCCAATCCGGTTCCTGCGGATTTCCAGGGTTTGCCGGGTGAAAAGATAAATACAGGAATTCTCCTCGTAGATGGGCGGTAAATCCTGTGTCCGCAGCAGGATTGCGGGGTTGTGGTTCACCGGACGTCCCAGGGAATCCCACAGGCGGGTTTGCAGCCGGGTTACTCCAAATAGCGAGTCATAAGCAGGATAATTCTGGAATAATGTGTGTATGCCACGGGAAACCGTCTCAGGGCGCAGCAAGGGGTTGGTGCTGTGGGTTTGCAGATAGAAATCAGCCGGCACCTTGGATGTATCATGCATGAGGATTTCATTCATTGGCACATCATCGGCACGCAAATTCACCGGGCGTTCGATCACATGCACGGCGGGAAAATCCTTCGCAATCCCTTCCATAATATCCGGGCTGTCCGTGTCCACTACGATTTCACTGATTTCCGGCACAGCCAGGAGCGTCAACAAAATGTGATGGAAAAGAGGACGCCCTGCCAAAATTCGGTAATTCTTGCCCGGCACGCGCACCGAATGGTGCCGCATGGGTACCAATGCGACAACTTTACTGTTCTTCATGAGCTCACCTCCCGTGGCGGTGATTGTTGATAATCAATGGGTTCCACCTCGCGTGGGACTGGGGGTGCGATGTTCCAGCGTGGATAATAAAAAGCTTTCTTTAATTGCCAGGTCAACGGACCGGATTGCCGGTAGCCGATGTAGGTACCCCGCAGCTGCTGCCAGCGAAAACGCACCACATCCAGCCAGACCTTCCAAAATACACCCTCCCGCCAGGCAGTCTGCCAGTCATTCCGAATATGGGCGCGCAGCAGGCGGTTGAAATCATCCGCTGTGAATGATTCATGCGGGTAAATTTGTTTGAATGCAATTGCCTCTCGGCGGTAGCGGTTGAAAATGCCATGCCAGGTCTCACTGTGAACATGAATAACCTCAGCCTCGGGTACATAGTGAATGGCATGCCCCTGCTCCTGCACCCTGCGCGCCCACGCCAGGTCCTCCAGACCCGTCAGGGTTTCGTCATAAGGCAGTTCCAGCCAGCGTTCCTTCCGGATGGCTGCATTGGCATTGTTACAGAATGGATAAGGCTGGTCGGGATGGGCTTCATCGGGAAACCATTGCCGAAATATTTGATGTTCTGAGAAATGGGTGGATGGAGATCCGCGCTGCTTGCCATATGCAAGCGCAACCCTGGGATCTGTGAATGGCTCCAGTAAACGTTCCAGCCAGTCGGGATAAACGGGATAGATGTGCGCTGAGGCAATTACAACCAGGTCGGCGCTGGCTGCGGCTATGCCACGGTTTAGCGACCGCCCAAAGGTGAATTCCTGTGGCAGAATGTGCACGATGTCAACACCATACTGCCGGGCAGCTGCCACTGTTCCATCTGTGGAACCCGAATCCACCAGGATCACCTGCACATCCCTGATGTTTTGCTCCCGGATGCCGGTCAGCAGGCGTGGGATATGTCTTTCCTCATTAAAGGCTCGAATGACTATGGAACAGACAGGCATCACTCACAACTCCAGGATCCGATTAATCTTCCAGCAGAAATTCCTTGCCCTCCAAAATACCATCCACCACCACTTGCATCGTGTGGGAAGACCCGGGATATAACGCCTCCCAGCCAAACCGTTTGAGACGCACAAAACCGCGCCAGACGCGATCATCCTCCAAAAATTCACCGAATGACAGTGATGAACGGTAAAGTTGATAATAAAGAAAACGTCGGGCATTATTTGCGAATTCCGGAGGAGTGGTGATTCTCTCCCCCGAAAGGAATTCCTCCAACTGCCGGTGGTACTCCTCCAATGTGTCCGGGAAGAAGACAGTCGGCAATTGGGTAAACCGGGCTTTCCCGGCACTCAACACTGCCGCTCCCATAATGGAAGCTTCCAAACCAATTGTGGAATTATAAATCATCACAAATTTGGATCGCTGGATAAGTTCATAGGAGCTGAAGGGCTCTGATGAATCCACAAAAATGACATTTGGCAGGGTATCAATATGGTTGTCTCTTGCCCAATCTGCCACACTCTCGCGGCTCTTTTTGCCGGGTCGGCTCTCGTCAGGATGGGCGCGCAATACAAAAAGCGTTTCCGGGTGAGCTGACATCACCTTGCGGATATCATCCAGCCAGGTGAACATATCCGGATAAATCACATTGGCGTGGGACTGGCTGGTGTCAAAGATGACATTTGTGAAGACAGGGACGATTTGTTTGAAATGACCCGCCTTCTCCAGAAATTCAGGTGATAAGGCACGCATTTCCGACCAGAAGCGGATTCCCGCCATGCTGAAATTTCCCTGAAAGCGTTCTTCCAGGTAACTGTCCAGGCGTTGATTTTGGGCTTCCGATAATATAAAGTCATCAGGAATATCCAGCGGATAAGCAGTCGCCTCCCCACGGGTGAAATATCCGGTAAATGGACGGAGACCCACCTCGTGCGAGATGACCGGCAAACCGCGCTGTCTGGCAATGAAGCGGGCGGTCGCCTCGGGGTAAAACTGTCCGTTGAATACCACCACCGCCCGGGGATTGACATCATCCAGCAAGGCTTTAAATTCCCTGGCAACATGGCTGGCTGAGAGAATATAATACCGGTACAGCAGACAGGTGGCATTATCATCCATCAAGGTGTTGCGGCGCAGCACCCAGCGTAATGCCGGTAAAACAAGTTGACCCAGCGGCAGCCCATTTTTTTGAAAATTCATCAACTCAGGCAAACGCAGCGGTTGGAGCTCCTTGGAGAGTGGAGCATCGTAAACAAACGTAAACCGCCGCCGATTGGCATAAGCATAGGTGGCGCGTGATTGCAGAATGCAGCGCCAACAGGGAGGTTCCGCCAGCGGGTCATCGCGATCGGTGCCCAGTACACAACGCGTCATTCCCTGTTCACAAATAAAATGAACAACCGGCACCCCAGAGAGCTGCAGTGCCCAGCTGGTTAACAGACTGAAAGCAGCATTGAGGCTCATTGCCTCCAGACGGGTGGAGGCATTAAAAAAGACAACCGGCTGGGAGGAAGCGTTGACAGGTGCATTGCGCTTGATTTGAAATGCCATCCGGGCGAGTTTCTGGTTGTTCCACCAGCGCCCCGCCACCCGCTGGATTCTCTGTCGATTATTTTGAAACCATTTGGCTGCAGGCATGGTCTTACTGGTACCGCCGTAGTTTCCGCAGCGATGGCATTTCGCTTTCGTAAACTTTCTTAACACCATCGCCCATTGATTGTTCCGTCACCCGAATGTATTTCACCAGGCGTTCAAACCCGCCAGGCTCCACCGAGGCAGCCTGGTCGCCACCCCACATCGCCCGGTCGAGTGTAATATGTCGTTCCACAAGGCAGGCTCCCAATGAGACTGCCACCACCGAGGGAATCAAACCCACTTCATGCCCTGAATACCCAACCGGGCAGGGAAATTTCTTTTCCAGGGTGGGGATCATGCGTAAATTCAATTCATGCGGTTCACAGGGATACGTGCTGGTGGCATGGGTGATGATCAGATTGTCCAAACCCAGCACATCCACCGCATCCTGGATTTGGTCCATGGTGGACATGCCAGTCGACAGGATCACCGGTTTACCGGTCTGATGCAGGTGACGGAGTAATTTATGATCCGTCAGGGAGGCTGAAGGCACCTTGTAACATACCGGATCATAATCCGCCAGGAAGTCAACCGATTGTTCATCCCAAACAGAAGCGAACCAGGTCATGCCAATCTGTTTGCAAAAACGGTTAATTTCGGAATACTCCTCCCGGCTAAATTCAACCTTGTAGCGGTAGTCCAGATAACTGATGTAACCCCAGGGGGTATCCCGCATCTGCCCGCGTTGTTCGGGGGGAACACAAAGCTCGGGTGTCCGTTTCTGGAATTTAACCGCATCCACCCCGGCGTGACGGGCAGCTTCAATGAGTTGACGGGCAATCTCCACATCCCCGTTATGATTGATGCCAATTTCAGCAACGATATAAGTTGGCTGACCCTTCCCCACCTGGCGGCTGCCAATTCGGACAATTTCACTCATGCCTTGTTCTCCTGAAGAAAATTCATTTCATTAAAAATCATTTTGAACGCATCAAATAAAGGATGCGCCTGGAATCGTCAATATTTTCTTTTTTTACAATATCAAATGAAAGCATAAAAGCCGCCTCAAATCCCTCTTCAGTATAATCCGGGAAAATATCCTCACGGCTTGCCAACAGACGTTCCACCTGGGAATCTCCCTTGGGGACAAATTCCACAATCAACCACTTTCCCAGCCTGGCAAAATATTCAGCCAGCTGCGGCAGGGGCACATTGTTGGATATAGCCAAATGATGCACCAGTGCCAGCGCCATGACCATATCAATGGGTCCGCGCTTGCGCAGGGACAACCGTTCGCGATGATCCCACCCCAGACCCGGGCTTGGATTGGTCAAATCCATCACCAGCGGCAGCAGATGGGTTTCCGTTTTCATCCGGCATTCGTGGTAATTCTGCTCGACGGCTGCCGGATCAATATCAAACGCAACTGTCAATGCACCGCGCTCGGATGCCAGCCTGCTGAATACGCCATTATTGGCACCCAAATCCCAAACTATTTTGGGTTGAATTTGATCCAGCCAGCCAATGATGATTTTTTGCTTGTCATCAAACGCTGTCCGCGTATAGTTGGTGGAGTCATAATAATCCGCCCATTCCGTACCGGTAGGTTTCCATTCCAGGCTGCGCACAACCCCTTCCAGGCTGTCAACCAGCCCCAAAAGTGCAGTCCGGCTAAACCTGGCTGAAGATGCTGCTTTTGCGTCACTGCCGCGGTCTGCATATCGTTTTTGAGCACTGGCATGCATATGGATATGCGTAAAAAGCGACAGGTTCCAGCGTGAACTGCCTGGCAATAACGTGCTCGCCAGGTCCAAGGGCACACCATCAATGTAAATCCGCAGCAACTGTCCCAAGCGGATATCCCGTTTGGACATCAATGCCAGCGGAGCCAGAAAATGCTGGCAAAACTGGCGGTATGCCACCCATGGTTGACCTTCCTTGTATTGCTCGAACGAGAGCGTATCGATCAACATCGGTCGTCCCTGGTGAAACTGGATGTTGTAAGCACTGGCATCCTTGAGGGACAGGTTAAATTCCAATGCTTCTTTTTGGATGGCAAGGGTCGTCAGGGCGGCATCCTTCAACTGGCTGAAACACCATTCATAAGGATACGAAATAAACTCCACCCGTTCCGGTTGGATGATGCAGGCAGCTTGTCCCGGATCGGCGGGTTCAATATTCACTTCCCGGTGAGGGATCAGCAGGCTCATTTTTACCAGCCGGGAATATAAACCCGAATCCATCAATCTCCGGTAATCCACCTCACTGATCCGGTTCACCTGGCGATATAACTCACCATCACGCCAAAAAAGAAATCCTCCCGGATCGCGAAACGAGGCGCCGATACGCACCTCATTCCGTGTCATCTGTTTCCTCACCTTGCATTGGTTCTGAATCCTGTTCGACAGGAATATCGGATTCACCCTTGTTTTTATTGAAGAAGGATTTGATCTTCTTCCAATAGAGTTTGATGGTAAAGCCGGCTCCCAGGAAGAGTGCCAGTAGAACCTGCAAAAGCAGGCTTCCCGAGCCCGGATCGAGGTAGGCTAATCCTAATAAAAATGGTGACGAAAGAAAAATATTCCAGTTCATAAACACCTCAGGATTTCGACAGACTTAAACCTCATCATCCCGTTGGATTGGATTTCCACCGGAGGTCTCGCCAAATTATAACACCATCTGGAAAGCACCCAGTCAATGACCCGGTTGCTCCAGCAATAACCGGCACAGTTCGCGCACCGCACCCATTCCTCCGCAGTGTTTTAAAACAAGGTCGGCAGCCAACCTGGCTTCCGGTTCAGCATCCGCCGGGACAACAGCACAACCCACCATCGGAAAACAGGGCAGGTCGTTGACGTCATTACCCAGGTAAACCACCTGATTTGGATCCACATGACGCTCTTCCATCATTTGTTTCAGCACTGCAGGTTTGTCCAGAATGCCCTGATGACATGCCACCTTGATTTTCCGGCAGCGGGCTGCAACAACCTCATTGTTCTCGCTTGAAAGAACCACTGCCGGTATGCCTGCCTTCTGCAGAAGCGTCAACCCCATGCTGTCACTCTTGCTTGAAGAAACAAATTCGCGCCCCTCCAGGTCAGTCCAGACCCTGTTGTCCGTTAATACTCCATCAAAATCCATCACCAGGAGTGCCGGACGGGCTGGCAGCAGGCGTTTCCCGGTCAAGGGGCGCACCATATCCAATCCCCCGTTCATAACCAGCCATTCAGCGCGCTGCCAGTCGGAAGGATTATCAATATCCACGGTATATCGGGGATCAATCAGCACCGGCAGGATCACATCTCCAGACATGGAATGTTTTTGGGTAATGACTCCGGGGCGGATGACATCAACATGCCCGGTCTGCCAGTGGACTGGTGGAAGTGCCTGTCGCGGTGCGTTGTATGGCTCAGCGATGCCAGGCACGCTTAATAATGGATGCATACAACCGGATTGCGGGTCAATTTTCCACATTTTATGCGGGTTCTGACCGGCAGGTACCACCCCGCGTACCGAATCCGCTTCAGGATGGTCAAGCAAAAGCCTGACAGCTTCATCCAGTAAACCAACCGGACGAACCGGCGAGGTGGGGCGCAGCTGCACAACCATATCCGGGTGGTAATTCTCGTGATCTGCCAGCCATCGCAAGGCATGTTCAAATACCGGCAGGTCGGTTGAATCATCCCGGGCATATTCCGCGGGACGCCGGAAGGGGGTCTCCGCTCCATGTTGGCGTCCAACAGCAGCTATCTCTTCATCATCGGTGGAAAGGATCACCCGGGTGACTGTCTCCGCCTGCAATCCTGCAGCAATGCTCCAGGCAATCAACGGCGCCCCGGCAAACAAGCGGATGTTCTTGCGGGGAATGCCCTTCGAACCGCCCCGCGCCTGGATAACGGCAAGCACTTCGGGTGGTTTTACCATGCAGTCCAACCTCCATCGACAACCAGGTTGGAACCGGTCATATAACTGGATGCATCGGATGCCAGGAATAGAATTGCTCCATTCATTTCATCAATGTCAGCCATCCTCCCCAGTACGGTGCGGGAGGAATAATTTTTCAGGAATACTTCATCGTGATCGTTGAATACACCGCCCGGGGTCAGCGCATTGGCTCGGATATTTGTGCCGGCATAGTAAGTGGCAAGGTAGCGGGTCAATCCCAACACACCTGCCTTGGTGACCGAGTAGAAAACCGGTTTGTACACCTGTACGTCCTGCCCGGGACGGCGGTAAATCCGCTGGTCAGGTCCCACCAGACCGTAGGTGGAACAAATATTGATGATGACACCGTGATTTTGATTAATCATCGGCTGGACAGCTGCCTGGGCACACAGAAACAGCCCGGTCAGGTTCACATCCAGTGCCTGCTGCCAGGCTTTCAACGGGTAGGTTTCAAATGCATTGGCACCCTGTGAACCCAGGTGTTCCATATCAAATTTGGGATCCATGGCTGCCGAGCATACCAGAATATCCAGCCTGCCATAAGTTTTAACTGCCTCATCCACCATTTGTTTGACAGAATCGGGATTGGTGACATCCACACCCACCCCCAATGCCGCCAAACCCTCTGCCTGGAGGTTACTGGCATGTTCCCTGACTTTCACTTCATCAAGATCCGCCACCACAACCCCGGCACCGGCTTGCGCAAGTGTCCGGCTGAATTGTTTACCCAGCAGCCCTACCGCTCCGGTCACAACGGCAACCTGACCAGCCAGATTAAATTTATCAAAGATATGTGTCATCGTCACTTTTTTCCATTCGTTTTTTACGTTCAATGCAATTTTACCTTAAAAAACCCGATCTCCTTTGAGAAAATAAAACCGGGGAAGTGAGACTTCCCCGGTCCGGTACTGTTTCAACCTTATACTGGCTGGATCTGCTCGACCATTTCCTGCACGCGAATGCCATCCTCCAGCGTACAGACAGGTCCAGCCGACCCTTTTACGACCTCAATGAAATTCCGTAATTCGGACAGGAAGAGATGGTTACGTTCAAATTCTGGTGGTGGTGAGATGACCTCCCACTCCCCCTGTTTGGCGGAATACAACCGCGCCGCCCCATCCGCATTGTCCCAAAGGATTGTTCCATCCGTACAGATGACTTCAAGCCGGTGAACCGGGGGACGCTGTACGTAATTCAGGTGGACCGAGCCAAGCGCTCCATTGGTGAACCGCAGTCCAATTTCTGCAATGTCCTCCACTTTCAATTCCAACCCGGAGAGGGTGCCGGTCAGTGCCTGGATTGTCTCCACCTCACCCACCAGCCAGCGCAAATAATCCAATGGATGAGAGAGGGTGCGTACAACCCCGCCTCCCAAATCCCTGCGGGCGGCATAACCCTGGCGGTAATCCTCCCAGGGATGCCAGCCGGGAAGATATTCACCCCATTGAGCCCGGGCTGCCACGGTTTTTCCCGCGGAGCCGGATTCCAGCCAGGTTTTCACCTGCCTTAAGCCGGGGTGGAAACGAAACTGGAAACCCACCTGGGCTTTTCCTCCGCCTTTTTGCAGCGCTGCTCGCAGTTCATTCACGCGTCGCAGATCCTCCGCCACCGGTTTTTCCAGAAAGATGTGGCAGCCAGCCAATGCAGCCGGGATGGCAACATCCATGTGCAATGCCGTCGGTGTGGCGACGATCACCGCATCAGGCCGATGTTTCAAGGCAGCATCAATGGATGTCACCACCGGCAGATTGGAAATCTCATCGATTGACAGGGTGGAATAACCGGAACGCAGCAGGATAATATCCTGTTCACCCAATTCCAGCAGGTTGCGCAAATGCCTCCTGCCTATGGAACCAAAACCGGCAATAAGAAATCTCATGCCAAACCTATTCCGATGCAGCAGCTTGGAGCTGCTCCTCATTCCTGGATGGGATGACCTCCTTTACATAGCGCATGGTAAACCATGCCAGCGCCATGAACAGGGTTGCAAACAGAAAAGTCCAGCGATAATTGTCACCCAGCACATCCACCATAATGCCGCTCAATACCGGTCCTAAAACTGCAGCTGTCTGGGAAGAAAAGTAATACAAACCAGTGTAGGCTCCGATATGTCTCTCGTCCCCGTAATCATATACCAGCGGAAGGCTGTTGACATTGACCAGTGCCCAGAAGAAGCCGGTCAACACCAGTGCGCCAATGAAGGTCACCACTCCCTGGATGGCAAAATATCCAACCAGAAATATGATGACGAGCCCGGTTAAACCAATGCGGATCGTCTTGCGGCGCCCGAAACGATGGGCAATCAAGCCGGAGGGAACCGAGAATAGGAGGAAGGAAAGATTTACCACTGCCGCATACATGGAGGCTTTACCCGGGGCGATTCCCAGAGTAAACACTGCAAATGACGATAATGCAGCTTCCAATGCCTGAAAAGCGATAAACCAGAAAAGGATGCTGATTAACACGAACATGCCACTTTTGTCGGGATTGGTGAAAACAATCCCCAGGTTCTTGATGACTCCTTGGATGGGGCGGTTTTTATCCACATCCTTTGAGGGAATCATGCCGCGTTCCTCCGGGGTTGGCTCACGCACCCAGATTAAAACCGTTACCAGGGCGGCAATCATACCCAATGCACCGGCAATGAATGGCGCTGCCCGACCAATTTTATCGAACAACATCCCCCCAAAGAAATAAGCCAGCAACCCCGCCATGCCGCCCATCAGGTTGATGACACCGTTTGCCTTACTGCGTTCGTTGGCGTGAAAAAGATCACCCAGCCAGGCAATGGTTGGCGAACGGAAGAGCGACATTCCGAAATTTGTAACAAGGATGAATACCATGATGGCAATAATGGATTGCGCCACAGGAATGAAAACAAAACCAAGGATGGCGATTGGCGCGCCCAATAGAATCCATGGCTTGCGGCGACCAAAGCGGTTCCAGGTATGATCGCTGCGTTCACCCACCCAGGGTTGGATAAAAATATTGATGATATTGTCCCAGGTCATAACGAACATTGCCAGCGCCGGGGTCAAACCAAAACCAACCAGAGTGGGAATCTCCTTGCCCTGTTCCAACAGCTGACGTTCAAATTCCGGGTTTCCTGCCTGTAAAAAGAGTGGAATGAACTGGTTGAAGATGGGCCAGATGAGGCTGATGCCAAAAAATCCAAAGCCTATGAGAAACGTTTTTGCCCAGGGGAAGCGTCTGGATGTCATAATGGGTCTCCTCTTCCTTGAATGATGGTTTGGCAGGGCTTAACCGCCCTGATTTTCACGGGGATCCGGTTCAGGTTTATTCCTCTTGAGAAATTTACGGTCAGCTTCAGAAAGGTTTTCATCAATCAGTAAATCAGGGCGCTGCCTTAATGTTCGCAGCAGAGCCTGCTCCCGACGCCAGCGGGCTATTTGTGCATGATTGCCTGAAAGCAGCACTTCCGGTACACCCCAGCCGCGGAACCTTGCCGGGCGGGTGTAATGGGGATATTCCAACAATCCCATGGCAAAGGAATCATCCATGGCTCCGTCCGGGTCACCGAGTACACCTGGTATAAAGCGGCTGATGGCATCAATCAATATTAATGCAGGCAGCTCTCCACCTGTCAACACATAATCACCAATGGAAATTTCATCGGTCACCAGATGCTGGCGAATGCGTTCATCAATCCCTTCATAATGACCACATAGTAAAGCAAGCCGGGTCTGAGTGGAAAGCTCTTCCACCACCGCCTGGGTAAGTGTCCGCCCCTGCGGGGTCATTAATATCAACGGGCATGCCGGCGGGGAACCGAGCACCTCCTCCACCGCAGCAAAGACCGGCTCGGGTTTCATCACCATCCCCCCGCCCCCGCCATAGGGGGCATCATCAGTCACATGATGCCTGTCTGATGTCCAGGTGCGAATATCATGCAGGTGCACCTCCAGCAAGCCGTTGGATCGGGCGCGCTGCAGGATGCTGGCTTCCAGATAGGGGATGAAAACAGCGGGAAAAAGCGTGAAAACATCAAACCGCATAGGAACCATTCTACCATTTTTCTTTAATGGGATAAATGGAACCGGCAGGCAAATAAAGGTCGATGATTAAAGGCAACTTACTTTGGGCATTTGACAAAGTAAGATTACAGCGCGATAATGATTGTCATATCCCACCATGAATAATCATACCTCCTCATCCAGCATCATCCGGGAAAACAACCTCAGCCTGGTGCTAAATCTCATCCATGCCGAAGGTTCTATTTCCCGTGCCGATCTCATCCGGCGCACAAATTTAAGTGCCACAACTGTATCCGCGTTGGTCAATCTCCTCATTGAAAGCGGAATTGTTCATGAGGCTGGCACAGGTGCGTCAAGCGGAGGTCGGCGCCCCATCCTGATTGAATTTAACTATCAGTATAAATATGCACTGGGAGTGGATATCGGTGCTTCACATATCACGGTTTTGGTGATGGATCTGCGGGGGCAGCCCCTTGCCCACCAAACCGTTCACCATACTGTTGTTGCTGACCCGACCGGTACTTTTGAACATGTCCGCCGGATGATTCGTGAAATTCTGGAAACCACACGTCTTCAACAAGCAGATTTGTTGGGGGTGGGATTGACCCTGCCCACTCCCCTCACTGGTGAAGCCCTTGATCGACCATTGACCTACTACATGCCTGCCTGGAAAGGCATCATCCCGGTTGCTGAAATCCGAAAAGTTCTTTCAATTCCCATCTATGTTGAGAATGACGCCAATGCAGGTGCCATTGCAGAGAAATGGTGGGACATTGGCAAGGGTTTGGAAAACCAGGTATTTATAAAAATAGGGGTTGGAGTCGGTTCCGGATTAATTTTAAACGGAGAGGTTTATCGCGGCCATGGTGGAACAGCAGGTGAGATCGGGCATACTACCATCGAGGTGAATGGCAAACCCTGCCGTTGTGGCAATAATGGATGTCTGGAAGCATACATCGGGGCTTATGAATTAATTGCTGATTTGTTATCAGCATATACGGAAGAAGGCGTATCCTCTCCATTTACTCATCCACCAACTGTCGAACAGTTGGTTCACGCCGCTGTACAGGGCGACGTGATTGCCGGGCAAATCGTCCAAAATGCCGGTCGGTATCTAGGGACTGCAATAGCAAATTTATTAAACCTCGTGGACCCGGGTATTGTCATCCTGAATGGCGACCTGGTCGAAGCCGGTCCACTATTGCTGGATGCAGTGCAGACATCCATCCATCAACGGGTCATGCCCATTGCCGCGCAGAGGACTGAAATTGCCATCAGTAAATTGGGCAAACTGGCTGTCGCCATCGGAGCAGCCACTCTGGTCATTCAACACGCTTTTCAACCTGCCAACCTGCCCAAGTCACTGAAACGATCCCAATCTTGAAGGTTATAAAAGGAGGTGATCAACAATCGAATCAGGATATTGGAAATGGAAGTATCGTAACTACTGGATTGAGACATTCAAGAAAGAGGAGATACATAACATGCAAAAGAAGTTGTTCATTTTCATCAGCATCATGCTGATTGCAGCTGTAATTCTTGCAGGCTGCACCCCCAAACCAACCGAACCTGCCGTCAGTACGACGGAAGCTCCAAAAACAGAAGCCACCCAGGTTGAAGTCTTTTCCTGGTGGACAGGTGGCGGCGAAGCTGCCGGGCTTGAAGCCATGCGGAAAGTATTCAACACCCAGTACCCCAACATTGAGTTCGTCAATGCAGCTGTGGCTGGCGGCGCTGGAACCAATGCCAAGGCAGTTCTCGCCACCCGCCTGCAGGCAGGCAATCCACCGGACAGCTGGCAGGGTCATGCCGGACAGGAATTGATCGGTACATATGTGGCAGGCAACCAGATTGAACCCCTTAACTTCCTTTATGATGAAGAGGGCTGGTTGAGCGTCATGCCGGAAACCCTGATCCCATTGATCTCAAAAGATGGGAAAATTTACTCGGTGCCGGTAAACATCCATCGCGCCAATGTCCTTTGGTACAATCCCAAAGTTCTATCTGACAACAATGTACAAGTCCCCAAGACCCTGGACGAATGGTTCACAGCCCTCGAAGCCTTGAAAGCCGCCGGCGTGGAAACACCACTTGCAATGGGTGAACAGTGGACCGCCATGCATCTGATGGAAACCGTCCTGCTGGGAACCCTTGGCAGCGACAAGTACAATGGTCTGTGGGATGGCACGACGGATTGGGCAAGCGCTGATGTGACCGCAGCAATCGACAATTTCATCAAACTGCTCGGATACACCAACTCTGATGCCACTTCCCTTAGCTGGCAGGATGCCTCCCAGCTTGTCGTCAACGGTCAGGCCGCGTTTAATGTCATGGGTGACTGGGCGGAAGGCTACTTCCGTGAATTGGGTAAAGCCCCCGAAACCGATTACGGTTGGGCGCCGGTCCCTGGTACGGGCGGAACCTTCCAATTCCTATCGGACTCCTTCGTTCTGGCTGTGAATGCACCCCATCGTGATGCAGCCATCGCCTGGCTGAAAGTTGCCGGTTCCAAGGCTGGACAGGATGCCTTCAACCCGGTCAAGGGCTCCATCCCGGCACGCAAGGATGGTGATCGCGCCCTGTACGGTGTATATCTGCAGTCCGCCATGGATGATTGGAACAAGGACGTTGTGGTTGGCAGTCTTACCCATGGTGTGGTCGCCAACGACTCGTGGAAGACCGAAATCGACACCGCCCTTGGTCTGTTCCTCAGCTCCAAGGATGGTAAAGCCTTCCAAACAGCACTGGTAGCCGCCTGCAAAGATTCAGGTCCCTGCAAATAATCCTTTCAACCTTTTTGGGGCGGGTTGCAAATTAGCCCGCCCCAACTTTTTTCTTTAGTGAGGTGATTCATGCGGAAGGATAAGGATCGGCTGCTTGGAATTTTACTGATATCACCATCCATTCTCGCGGTTGCCATTTTTGTTTATGGATTTATTGCCTGGTCTGTGCGGGTTTCCTTTTCCGATTGGAAAGGTTTAATCCCCGACTATGCCTGGGTGGGATTTAAAAATTACGCCCGGCTTCTGTTCGAAGATCCCCGTTTCCAGGTCGATGTCCGCAATACCCTCATCTTCACTATTCTTTTTGTTGGCGGTGCATTGATCCTGGGCTTGATACTCGCCATCCTGCTTGATCAGGACTTGAAGGGAGAGAGCGTCTTCCGCACGGTTTTTCTCTTTCCGATGGCTATTTCCTATATCGTCACCGGTGTGATCTGGCGCTGGTTGATGAACCCCGCCCAGGGCGAGCGGATGAGTGGTTTCAATATCCTGTTTGATAAATTGGGATTGGATTTTTTAATCAATAACTGGTATACCACCCCCGTTTGGGGGATCGCTTTCCTTGCCATCCCTGCCATCTGGCAAATGTCCGGTTATGTGATGGCTCTCTATCTCAGTGGATTGCGTTCCATTCCCCAGGAATTACGTGAGGCAGCCCGGGTGGATGGCGCGACCGAAGTGCAAATATATCGCCACATTATTTTGCCCCTGATCCGTCCCATAACATTAAGCGCCATGATCATCCTTGGGCATATCTCATTGAAAGTATTTGACCTGATCATCGCAACCGCGGGTAAACAACTTCAGCTGGATGTCCCCGCTATTTATATGTGGCAGATAACCTTTGATGGTCATTTTTATGGACGTGGTGCGGCTATCAGTATTTTGCTATTGTTGAGTGTCGCTGTACTGGTCATACCTTACCTGCGTTACAGCCTGAAGACGGAGGAAAGCCTATGAACCGCTCACGGACGCGTTACCTCTTGTATCTGCCGCTCGTTGCCGTCTTCATATTTTATTTGGTGCCTCTATATGTGATGCTGGTGACCGGGTTTAAAAGCTTTGAAGAGATCAGCCTGCAAACCATGTGGAACCTGCCCACGAGTGGTGTACACTTTGATAATTTCATCGAAGCTTTCAATAAACTGGCGCCTTATTTTAAAAACAGCATCATGATGGTGGTGCCGGCTGCGATCATCTCCTCCATTTTGGGCTCCCTCAATGGATACATTCTCTCCAAATGGAAATTCCGCGGCGCTGATGTCATCTTTCCATTGATCCTGTTTGGAATGTTCATTCCTTACCAATCGATCCTGATTCCACTCGTACAGTTCATGAAATCCATCAACCTGTACGGCGGTCTGAATGGCTTAATCCTGACCCATGTGATCTATGGCATACCCATCACCACCCTCACCTTCCGCAACTACTATGCAACCATACCCAAGGAACTGCTGGAAGCTGCCCGCATAGACGGTGCTGACCTTCTGGGCATCTATTGGAAAATCATGATTCCCATCTCACTGCCCAGTTTCGTTGTGGTTCTGATCTGGCAATTTACTTCCGCCTGGAATGATTTCATTTTCGCGGTGGTGCTGACCGGATCGCAGAGTTGGCCGGTAACGGTGGCACTGAATAATATGGCAGGCTCACAGATCATCTCCTGGAATGTACAGATGGCAGGATCATTCCTGGCTGCCCTGCCCACCCTGTTGATCTACATTTTCCTGGGTAATTACTTCCTGAGAGGTCTGATGGCAGGTGCCTTGAAAGGATAACCAGGATTGTTGGTGTTTATCCCATATCAACCCCCCGCTGTGGTCAATGGGGGGTTGATGATTATTTAATATTTACTCCACCTGTTTAAGAAAATTGGTCAGAAACATGGTGGCATCACCAATCAACAGTCCGGCACGACGGGCATCATCCACCGGTGTGCGGAAACGGATGCTGAGCGTGCCCCCCAACCAACTGACCTCCGCCACATCCATCAAACCAGCCAGCTTGGGCATATGTTCGGTGAATTTCAACAGGAGTTCCTCCTGGTCCTGAACAGAGGTTACGAGCGGCAGAAAAAGCCTGAATTCCTGATCGGCATACCACAGGCGTTGTTCCACAAGGTCAAATCCCTCAAGCTCTGGCAAATTTTGAGAAGAATCCACGTACCTTAATACAAATTGCATGACAGGATGGCCGCGGTTTGGTTTCCAGCGTACATAAAACCCGGAAACAAAGGTTTTTTCGTATACTGTACTTTTATCCCAAAAACCCACTCTCAGGATTCCACCCGGGAGTGGGATTTGCAGAACCTGCCTGCCGGATGTCATGGTGGTCAGTTCCCCGCCACGGCGCCGCCGTAATTCCAGCATGACCTCATCATTAGAGGTGTGGTGGCGGCGCAACAATAAGATTAAACCAATAATGGATCCCAGAATGATAATTCCGATTACGATGATGATAATGATTTCCATCACAGACAATGTCGGCATTGTTGAACCTCCCGTGCCACGTTGAATATGAGAACAACGTTAATAAAAATCAATAATAATGATTGTAGCATATACCAAAACAAAAAGCACCCATTAAATACTCGTTCAGTTTAGGAATTCTTCATTTTCCCAGCACCAAAACCCTTGTCAAGAATGAAAAAGTGATATAATAAATTCACCCTGTATGGGTTTGTGTGTAAACCGCCAGACCAAACATAGGCTGGCGGGTTTTTTGTTAAATCCGTGTCAACGCGGACGAGGAGATATTAGAAGTAATGGAATCAAAGCTCTACGTAGGTAATTTATCGTACAGCACCACCGAGGAGGGCTTGCGAGCCCTTTTTGCAGAAGCTGGAACAGTTACTTCGGTGGAAATCATCAAGGATCGCATGACGGGTCAATCGAAAGGTTTTGCCTTTGTCCAGATGAGCACCGCAGGCGAAGCCGAAGCTGCCATTCAAAAATTCAATGGCTACAAACTGGATAATCGGGAATTGCGCGTCAATATTGCCCGCCCCAAGGAGGAAGGTGGACGCGGCGGTTTTGGTGGCGGCTCCCGACGCCCAGGTCAGGGTGGCGGGTTTGGTCGTGGCACTGGCAGCCGGGATGACCGGCACAGTGGTGGCGGACAACGCCGTTATTAATTCTTTTTGTTCATATCAGGAGTTATGGAAATGTCGGATCGTATCGTAGGTACTGTCAAGTGGTTCAATAAAGACAAGGGCTTTGGCTTCATCGCTCAGGAAAATGGACCGGATGTATTTGTTCACTTCTCTGCCATTCAGGCGGCTGGTTTCCGCACCCTGGAAGAAGGTCAGAAAGTGGAATTCTCCATCGAAAAAGGCCCCAAGGGTCTTCAGGCTGCCAACGTGGTTGTTCTGTAAGAGATACTGGAGCGTAATATCGAACCCCGCCATTACGACTGGCGGGGTTTTTTTATTGTTAATCCATTGGTAAAAAGTGACTTTTCAGGTGGGATCGGGGTTTTTACATATTGTTTTTTTGACCGAAGCCGCCCTCCCACAAATAATCCTTTTCAAAGAGATCCTTGATGATTTTTCTTAATCACCTGCCACTCCCTCGCCAATAGCGCAAACCAGACTTCGTCAATATACCGTCCATTAAACCACAAGCTCTCCAGGAATTCCCCCTCCAACCGAAATCCAGTCTGTTCCAGAACACGAATGGCGCCTACATTTGCCGGATCGACATTGGCACGGACACGGTGCAGGTCCAATTCATCAAAAAGGTATTCCACCAACCGGTGTGTGGCTTCTTTTCCAAAACCATGCTGCCAGGCATGCCGCGCCAGTGTCAAGCCAATCTCAGCCTGGCGGGGGTCATTCCCCAGAATGTAAAATGCACAATCACCAATCATTTCACCATTATCCAGCCTGACAATGGCAGCCTCATACCACTCATCCGGGGTGCAGGGAGCGGCTTTTGCCATTTTTGACACCAACTCCTCCGCCCTTTCACGCGTATAGGGCATTGTCCATCCCTGGTAGCGCGCCACTTCAGGGTCAGAGCGATAGCTGAGGAATGTCTCCAAATCTGATTCAAGAAACGGGCGAAGTATCAATCTGGGGGTATGCAGCGGGAAAGGCATGAAAAACCTCCATCGTTAACACATCATGAATCTCATCAATGATGAACCATCCAGTGATAATCATGCACTTTCAGGAATTAACTGGAACTGTCTTGAAGGTATATAAAATTGTACCACTATCACTCCAAGTAACAATAAATTCTCCCCGTCTTGAGAATCATGGCGGGGAGAATAATTCATCATGGATTATTCATCAATCATTCCCCATCGTTTGGCACGTTGAGTATCATCCATATCCAATCCCAGAGTTCCACCGGGATTCATCACATTGTTGGGATCAAAATGATTTTTAAGGGCACGGATCACGTCCATGCATTCCCTGCTGATTTGCTCCTCCAGCCAGGGGGCGGTTTGTTTGCCAATCCCGTGATGATGACTCATCGCCGCCCCTGAACGTTGAATTGCCTCCAGAACACCATACTGAAGCTTGAGATATTCATTGATATCCGTGATATGTGCAATAAATATGAAGTACAGGTTGGTACCCTGCGGGTAGGTGTGTGACATGTGAGTCATACAGATGGTCTTTGGTCGGCTTTTGATAAAACCGCGCACTGCGGCATGCACCTGCGGTACCTGCTCCCAGGTGACTGCACACTCCAGCGTATCAATCAGGATGCCAAAATCCATCAAATCCTCGCGCATATACGGATCCGTAAAGCGGGTCTTCTCCCAACGTTGGGTAACCCGGAAAGGTGACAGGGGAAAAGCCTGATGCCTGCAGCTGATGGCTGCAATTTTCTGCGCCACCAGGCGGGTGTAGCCGGCATCACCATCCACCGAACCCAAAAGGAGGCACCGCTGCATGGGTTGATAATCCAATATTTTTAGAACAGTATCAGCCGGCGATCCATGGATGTGATACATCCGCATCGCCACATCCGTCTCCTCGGGATCCGAAAGCCGGAATACCGAGGGCAAGCCAAATTCTCCCTGCATCACCTCCCGCATGACCGTCTGACCTTCCTCCCAGGTGCGGAACAGATAGGCGAAACGCCGGGTATTTTCCGGCATATGCCGGAAGACGCGCAAGGTCACATTGGTCAATACGCCAAAACAGCCTTCGGAACCCATCATGATCTGGTCAAAGTCCGGTCCGGTGGCACAGCGGGGATAACCGGGTGTCTTCAAGGGACCCACCGGCGTGACATACTCCTGCGACAGGACGATATCCTCAATTTTGCCGTAATACGTGGAATTTTGTCCGGCGCCGCGTGTCACCACCCAGCCGCCCACACTGGAATGCATGAAGGACTGGGGAAAATGTCCGCAGGTGTAACCCCGTTTTGCATTCAGAATTTGCGGGGCATTATTAAGAATTCGTTCCAACTCCGGTCCCGGCATCCCCGCCTGCACAGTGATGGTTTGATCCATTTCATTAAAACCGACCACCCTGTTCATGTGCCTGCTCATATCCAGGCAGATGCCGCCCTGTAACGCCTCCGTTCCGCGTGTCACAGTGGAACCGGCGCCGTAAATATAAAGAGGAATCCGGTGTTGGTGACAGTACTTTACTATGGCTTGCACATCTTCGGTTGAGCGCGGCGCTAAAACCAGTTCCGGCAGATTTTCAACCCGGTGCTGACGCAAGCGCAGGGCATCGAATGTCCCCGCGCCATAGGACGCCCGCAACCGTTCATATGTCCCCGTTTGTACATTCTCTTCACCCACCATGGCGGTAAGAGCCTGCACCTGCTCCGGATCCATTGTCACCGGCACTTCCTGACCAATTTCATCCATGCCGGTCTGCTGAGGCTGCTGGAAATCCGCCCCGGTCAAACCGAAGATTTCCAGCATCATGTTAAACATCCCCCGGTTGGGGTGCTTGAAACCGAGTGGATCGCCCCATTTAAAGAGACTGCGGAACGAACGCGGCGGGGGAGCCTGTTCGATCCAGGGTGGTGTGAACTGATTTTTTTTACTCACTGAGTTCCTCCGGAGTCGGTTTGGGTCAATTGATTCGGGGGAGCAAAAGCCCGCAGCCAGGTGTTCCGATATGCAGTTTCCTCAATAATCCATTTTTCGTCAGTCCAGCCGAGGGCAGGCTGGCAAATTTTGCGGATATTGGGCATCTCATCCATGCCGCCTTCGGGCAGCAGTAAACCAAGCCGCGTCCGCCTGAGAAGCAAATCCTCCAGGTGCACCACCTGTTCCGACCTTGCCGCCCAGCGCAGCTCCGCCCAGAGTGTGGGTGTCCCCGCCACCTGCAATAGATCTTCAGACTGTGATGTCACTAGGATACGCGGAGCATCCATCCCATAACGACCCAACAGGCGCATTTTTTTTGCAGGATCCAGATCAGTCTCCCATACCATTTCATCAGATGTCCTTTCATCCACCCTGTCCAGCGCCCGCGCCAGGGGATTGGGCAGAGGATGATTCGGAAGACGCCTGTGAATGAAGCGAAGGGTCGTTTGTGCCATGTGGCGAAACATGGTCAACTTGCCACCGGTAATTGTCACCAGCCCATCTTCATCCCATAAGACTTCATCGCGCGATTCCTTGGAGGGATTGGCTTTACCGGTATCCAAAACGGAACGGATGCCGGCAACCGTGGAGATCACATCACCCTCCCCCAAGCCCAGGCATCCGAACAGGTGCTTAACACCAGACATCAAATAATCAATTTCATCCCGGCTAATCTGCGGGTCGGTTTCCATGGCTGTAGTATGATCCACATCGGTTGTGCCCACCAGGGTCACACCCTCCCATGGGAAGGCAAAAACCGGGCGCTTGTCCGCCGGATGCATAAAGGAAATGACCTTGCTCACCGGGAATTTATCCTGTGGAAAAACAAGGTGGGAACCGCGCAGCTGGCGCAGCCTTCGCGGGCGCCCAATCCTGCCGCGCAGCTCGTCAGCCCAGGCTCCAGTGGCATTGATGACCACCTTTGCCTGTACTTCTTCTGTCCGGTCACCAACCAAGTCATGCACAACAGCTCCGCAAACCTGTCCCTTTGGGTCACGAAGCAGATTTTCGACCCTGGCATAATTCAGAGCAGTGCCCCCTTGCCGCTGCCCCTCACGGATCACCCGTAAAACCAGGCGGGCATCATCAGTCTGGGCATCAAAGAAACGGTAGCCACCTGCCAGATTTTGACGGCTCAAGTCCGGGCAATAGTCCAGTACTTCGCGCAAGGTGTGATGTTGATGATTCCAGTGCATTGCCAGCGTATCATAAATCATCAAACCCAATCCATACAGCCAGCCCGGAGGACGATCACCCTTGTAACTGACCAGCAGGAATTCCAAAGGATCGACCAGACCCTGTCCCTCACGAAGCAGGCGCTGTCTTTCCCGTACCGATTGCATCGTTAATTTAATTTGCCCTGTCGCCAGGTAGCGCAATCCACCATGCACCATTTTGGAGGAACGGCTGGAAGTGCCCGAAGAGTAATCATGCCCTTCCACCAATAAGGCTTTCATCCCCAAGCGGGCTGCCTCCCGCAGGATGCCTGCACCCACCACTCCTCCTCCGACAATCAGCACATCCCAGGGACCAATCATTTCGCCCCATAATGTATTGCGATCCATCAATGAATTCATCCTCCACTCCTCGCCAATGATTATGATTCCGTAGAGTTCCTGTATAGTTGCTTCCAGCGTTCCCGGCTTTCACGCATCGTGTGGCGGACAAGTTCCTCGGCAGCCGCACTGTCACCACGACGGGCGTCACCCAGCAGGTCGCCATAAAATGCGTGCGAATGAGCTCTGTTTTCAATATTGGAAAAATAACGCGCCCCCAAAGTCCCATATAAATCCATGAAGCTGTTGTAGATTAATGTAAACACAGGGTTGCGTGAGAGAAGAGTCATCTCGTATTGCAGGCACCAATCCGCTTTTGTGTACGTTTCAGCATCATCCGAAAGGACAGGGTAAGGCAACAAAAGCGCAATAACCTCCTGCTGATTGAATTCAATGGCTTTCCGAGTATATGCCGGGGCTAATAGTTCCCTCACCTCCAGCATATAATCGGTGAAATCAGGGGACAGCTGGCTGCCGGATTGTGCAAGGGCTGCCAGGACCATCAGGTTTCCTTCCCTCCAGTAATCCCTCACGCGGGTGGGCTTCCCATGATGGATCTCAAGCCAGCCGGCAGAATCCAGGCGGGACAATACTTCGCGCAGTGTGGGGCGCGTCACACCCAGCCGGACAGCCAGTTCGCGCTCTGCCGGCAGCGTGGAGTTAATTGGAAAGGTGCCATCAAGTATGGCAGCAATCAGGCGGGATTCACAAAGATGAGCCGGTTTAAGGGGGGGATTCCACTCGTTCATCGGATCTCCTACTGGTATGAGGTCTGACCAGTTATAGTATAAGGATACCCGCACTCAAAGTCAAGAGGAAATGAGTAAATTATTTATATTTCTATTTATCCAGCCAATGCACATAAAAACACATGCAGCGCCCTGGCTGCCATCACAAGCCGGTCAGGGTCCACTTTGTCCGGGCTGTCCTGGGGGGTATGGGTAATGGCTGCCATCAAGCTTCCCAAATCCCGGGATGTGAATGCCATTGCCGGTCGTCCCTGCTGGAAGAACATCATGTGATCACTCTGGTACCACTGTTCTCCTTCCACCATGCCAGGCTGGGCGGATAACACCTTACGCCCCAAAGCCATTAAATCATCCGGGCAGCCATAGAAGGAAAATGCCGTATCCATGCCCCTGCCGCCCAATCCATCCAGGTTGATTGCCAGGGATATTTGTTCCATCCTTGCAGCATTCTTTTCCAGGTAGACAACCTCACCCCGAGCCTGGTAGTGGTCCTCACCGTTCAAGGAGACGATATCAATCCCCAACCGAATGGGATGATCCTGTAGAATGGCTCCCAACAACATAAGGGTGATGATACCGGCGGCATTATCCAATGCACCTGGCGATCCGGGTTTGGCATCCATGTGGGCTGTCAACACCACCCGGGGCTGAATATCCGGGTGAAGATGGGCGACACTGTTCCAGCCGTGGGAGGGAATCCTTCGGCATGAAGATTCCAATGATGCGGATTTTCCAACCAGATCCGCCATTCGCAACCCCTCCTCCTCCGTCAAATAGACCGATGGAATGTTAAAATTACCATCCTCGATCATCGGGAAGGGGTACATTCCCCCGACCAGCTCGGGATTTCGTCCGGTAGCCGTGAGGATGGCAGCCGGCTTCTTCAATTCCAGTAATTCGAATATCCGGCGGTGTTCATCCGGGAAATAGAACGGGTAGTTTGTCGGCATGAGTTGTGAAGCAGCAATCTCCCCCCGCAGGAGCAATAATTTCCCCGCGGCATCAATTGCTTCCAGCTCCTCCACGGTGGTCGCTGCTGCCAGCAGAGCGGTCACCTGGCAGCACAGTGAGTGCGGGCTGGGGATTATCGCAAATCCCGCTCCCTCAATGCACAGACTTGCACCAATCCCCTCCCAATCCTGGCAGTCAAACTCCTGCTTTTCCACCTGAAAGCCACGTTCCGCCATCCAGGAATCAAAGATGGCTGCCGCCTGCCGGTTGCCCTCACTGCCCAGCCGCCGGGTAGGGATGACGGTGCAAAAATGGTGTAGAAATTCCTGTGCATTTTTTCCCAAATCCAAATATTTCATCGGTTTCCTCCCAGGGTATCCTTCCATAAAAAATTCAATTCATATACAGATTTTAATTTACTTTCATCAAACATCACGCAAAATGGAAAGTAAATTGATGGATCATAATCCAGGTGAAGAATCTCCACGCATCATTCCATGGCGTCCCTGCATGGCAGGCAGATCAGATTTGTTGAATTTTCTCTGGATCCAAACCCGGCAGTCAATTCCAAGCCTTCTCCATTTTTCCGGTTTTTGTGCGTCGGATAAATCCACTCGTCAGCCGCTCAAGCGTTTTCCTGCCACCCTGACCAGCCAAGCCAGCCAGGCTCCCAATCCGGCAAGGAGCATGCCCACTACAATAACCATCAATCCGAACAACAGGACCTCATAAATCACCTCCCCCAAACCGGTGTATTCCATCCCTGCCGGATAAAGCATTCCTCGCCGCCATAGAAAAATCTCCCAGCCCGCCAGGACCAGCATATCCAGGCTGGCATAAATGATTATCATCCAGGCTCCACAATGAAAACGGTCTTCCCAGGTTGGGCACCAGTGTACGGTAAAAATCCCGGCGCTGATTGGCAACACGAAATGCAGGATGACCATCCCCGGGTGCATTCCCTGTGAGATGATCCCGTTCCCATCCATCCAGGTGATGAAGGTGAATCCCCACAACAGTGCCAAACCGGTTAATATCAGCCAGGCTTCCCTGCGATGGGAGTTAAATTCACGGAAAAGGATTTTCATGAAGTCCCCTGTAATTTATCGGAGGGGTGGGATAATACAATTGATGGTTCTTCTCCATTTATATCACGATCCATATCATCCGTCTCATTGTCTGGAAAATAAAAATGAATTAAAATGCGATTCAGTAACTCATATTTATCAACAGGGTTTTAATAATGGCAACCAATCATCCTGTCTGGAAAAGGAGAAAAAGAAATGGATTTGAATACTGGAAACATCCTGACCTGGATCATTGTCGGCGGAATAGCCGGCATTCTGGCTGATCTGGTCATCAAGGGCATCCGCCTGGGTTTGCTGGGCAAAATAATCGTCGGCATGCTGGGAGGTCTCCTGGGAGGCTGGCTCTTTGATCTGTTGAATATTTCCATTGGCAGTTCATTTGTTAACAGCATCATCACTGCGTTTGTTGGTGCGGTAATTTTGTTGTTGATTCTACGATTTATTCGTCACAAGTGATACGGTTTTTCATCATTAACTAAAACCGGAGCGGGTGAATTCCCGCTCCGGTTGGTTTTAGTAGATAATTATGGATCAGCCTAATTTTTCGCCGCATTCCGGGCAGAATTTGGCTCCCCTGGTTTCAGTTCCACACTTGGGGCAGTGGGTGATGATGGGTTTGCTTTCCATCTTCTCGCCGCAATTGGGACAAAATTTTGCCCCCATCGTTTCCGTTCCACACTTGGGGCAGGTTGCCACACTCGGCTGGACCATTTTCGTGCCGCATTCCGGGCAGAATTTGGTTCCCGCCTCAGCCATGGTATTGCAATTCGGACATTTGGCGGTGGATGCCTCCTGCACCTTGCGGGCTGCATCGCTGGCGCGCTCCACCACTCCCCCCAGACCGAAGGCGGTGGCAAAACCTTTCAGGGCAGCGCCAGCCTGTGATCCGCGCGATTCAGCAATTTCATCCTGGCGCGGGCTGTCCTCATTGCAAAAACCGGATTGGGTGTCAAAATCACTCAGGCAGACAATCCGGTCACAGGTTGGACATTGGCGAAAATGCTCCTGAACCTGCCCCCAGGCAGTATCCAGTTGTCTTTCATCCATTTTCAAGGAGTAGCGTGGATCCTCTCCGACCACATTGTCAGCCACGGCTCCCCCGACAAGGGGAACCTTGCGTAACAAACCGCCCAATGCCGATTTGCCTATATCCTGTGAAACTGTTTTTCCAATATCCGGTCGGCTGCGGAATTCCCTCCCACAGGAATCGCAATAAAAAATGGCATATGGACCGTACCCGTCATTGCGAATATCATATCGGGGCATGCGAGTAAATTCTGACATGAGGATCTCCTTAATTTAAATTAACTTTAAACGATATTGTCAGTATAGCAATCGAAAAAGAATAAGTCAAACAGGAAATATATCCGAAGGATGAGGGCATCAAAGTGAAAAAGAACCTGGCTCCCTCACCCTGATCATTTTGATTCGACAAGGGAACGTGGATCAAACCGGCTTGATGCTTCAATCAGGGCTTTCAAGGCATCCCATGGAGCGTCATCATAAGAATAAATCCGTGCAAACCGCTTGGCTTTTCGCTCCCCCCGCAATAGTGCCTCCGGGTCGGGGAGAAATGCTCCATGGATGAAACTTAGCACAACATGATCATTCTCAACGTGGATTCCACAAATGCCTGCACTGACGATCCCCCCCTTGCCGGCATGATGGTACATCAAGCCTTTCCAGCGAACCACTTCGGTGGCATCCCATGCCACTTGTTTGATGATATTTCGCAATTCCAGAACGATATCCCGCAGATCCGGAGGTATGGAAATCAAATATTCCTCAATAAACCGGATTGGCAGCATGGGATTGATCAGTGTACTGGTTTATTCCGCGTATAAAGCCCAAGGCGGTTTCCCGTCGGATCTGCAAAAAAGGCAAACCAGCTGGATTCGTTGATGGGTGTCCGGGGGGCAATAATCCTGCCGCCCAGCGCTTCGACCTGCCGCAGTGTGCCCTCCATGTCATCGGTATTGATGTACACAATCACATTGCCCGCCTTGTACACAAGGTCATCCACGGCAGGAAATCCTCCACCCGGACCTTCCTCGGGGACAAATTGAATATAGTTGATGTTTGGATCAACTTCCATTTTCCAACCGAAGATTTCATTGTAAAATTTTGCTGCCATTTCCGGATCCCAGGCGGAAATTTCCACATAATCAAATCGATGCACAGTCATGATCCACCTCCCAAACCAAACACAAGATAAACTGGCATTAATCATTGTAGAGGATTATCCATCTGCTTGTCAATTGTCAATCTGCTCATGGGAAATTATCCGGTAATGGCAATTTCAATGGTTGGACAATAAAAGAACACCTCTGCATCCTTGTTATAATGAAACTTGCAGGTTGGTCATCGGGGCTGCCTTCCGGGCATTCATTCCCATACGGACCCGGTTTCCAATCATCCGAATACAAGCCGCAGGGAGTAAGAAAAGGAAATTGAATGCCTGAATGTGACGTCTTAAGTTTTGGCGATTATTTCTGCGACATTATTATCACCGGTTTGAGCGAAATTCCCCGGTTGGGTGCCGATATTTTTGGCGAGGCAATGGAAATCACCCCGGGCGGTGCCTACAATATGGCAACTGCTCTGCACAGGCTGGGAGTCAAGGTCCGCTGGGCACCGCGCATGGGGAATGATCTCTTCAGCCAATTCGTGCTTCAAAACGCGGAACGTGAAGGATTGGACACCTCCCTGTTCCAGATATATGACATGCCATTGCGCAGCCTAAGCGTTTCCTTTTCCTTTTCACACGACCGCGGGTTTATCAGTCACACCGACACCCTCCCACCTGTCCCGTATGAAACCCTCATTCAAAGCCAGCAGCCGCGCTGGGTGGTGGACATCCCCTTCTGCGGCAGCCTGGAATATCTCAACCTGGTTGATTTTGTCCACAAGCAGGGTGGCAGGGTGTTCACGGATTGCCAGTATGTCACCACCACCCTGGACGAATCCGGGTTGATGGACATGCTGCAGCGGATAGATATTTTTGCCCCCAACGAAAGCGAAGCCTGCCATCTGACCGGGGAGACTGATCCGGTAAAGGCTGCTAAATATCTGGCGGAATATTGCCCGCTGGTGGTCATCAAGTGCAGCACACAGGGCGCTTATGCCTGTTCCGGCGGCAAACTCTGGCACTCACCCGCCCTGCCCGTGGATGCCGTGGATTCCACCGGAGCCGGTGACTCGTTCAATGCCGGTTACCTGGCTGCCACCTTGTTGGGCAAGCCAATTGAAACCTGCCTCCGATATGGCAACATCTGTGGTGGATTATCCGTCACTCAATGTGGTGGCACCCGCGCCGCACCCACACTGGATCAACTGAAGGAATATCTGTAACCAGGAGAATCTCATGAAACTGGCTCTGATTGGCGGCGGGGGTGTCCGCTCACCACTTTTTACAATGACCTTGCTCCGCTGGCACCAGCGGGTGGGTGTGGACGAATTGTGCCTGATGGATGTGGACGAACGCAAACTGGAATTGTTCAGCGCACTCAGCCGGGAGCTTGTGAAACGCGCCGGTGACCCTTTTTCGATCACAACCACAACCGATCCCAGCCAGGCGCTGACCGGTGCCAGGCATGTTGTCACCACCATCCGGGTGGGTTTTGAGCAGGGGCGCGCCAGGGATGAACACATCGCCCTGCAGCACGGGGTGTTGGGTCAGGAAACCACCGGTTTTTGCGGATTTTCCATGGCATTGCGCTCCATTCCCATCATCCTGGATTATGCCCGTTTATTGCAACGGGTCAGCCCGGGAGCCTGGATGTACAACTTTACCAATCCAGCCGGATTGGTGACCCAGGCGCTGTTGGATGCCGGTTATACCCGCACCATTGGGATATGCGATGGCGCCAACGCCTGTCAGGCAGCGGTGGCTGCCTGGGCTGGCGTGGATGCCGCCCGCATCCGAACCGAGGTGTTTGGATTGAATCACCTTTCCTGGTGCCGGCGGGCATGGCTGGAAGGTGAAGACCTTTTACCGGCAGCCCTGGCAGATGATCACTTCCTGCATGATGCCCAGGGCTTGTTCGAACCCCAGCTGGTGCGCCTGCTGGGAATGCACCTGAACGAGTACCTGTATTACTATTATTACGCCGGGAAGGCTGAGAAAGCCATCCGCACTGAGGGAAAGACCCGCGGCACGGAAATCCTGGAGCTCAACAACCGCCTGATGGATCAATTGGAGGAAATTGGCATCAGGCGCAACCCTGAACGGGCTCTCCGGACTTATTTTGGCTATGAAAAACGGCGCGGCGAAACCTACATGCATTATGCCCATGGAGGCACAAGCATCGAGGAAGCTGACCGCCGGCAATTGTTCGATGCTGATATTCCCTCCCAGGGGGGTGAAGGTTATGCCGGTGTGGCTCTTTCCGTCATCGAGGCGTTGGAGAAAAATCGACCTCTGGTCACCGCATTGAATGTCCCCAATGGCGACTCCATTCAAGGCATGGCGGCGGAGGATGTTGTTGAAACAAGCTGCCTGGTGGATGGATCGGGAGTCCATCCCCAACCCATCGGCAGAGTCCCCATGCATCAGCTTGGTCTGATGCAATCCATAAAAAAATATGAACACCTCACCATTGAAGCCATCAGGCAGCACTCGCGGAATTTGGCGGTGGAAGCCCTGATGACACACCCGCTGATATTGTCCTATTCACACGCCAGGCTGCTGGTGGATGCCTGCCTGGAAACCCACCGGGATACGATTGGCGAATGGAGTGGATGACCAGACTCCGCCTCCTTTTCTACCATCACAAGTCGCTGGCACCCATCCCACCGAAAATGGATATAATAAATGATGGTTCTTTAATGCTGGCTGGTCTGGAAACATTTCCTCAAGGGAATTGATTTATAAATGTATGCGGTTATAAATCCGCCGAAGGTTGTGAGATGCATGAAGCTGACAGATTCAACACAGCCTTTTTTATTCAGCCCCCGTGTATTCTAACACCTTAATAAAAAGGAGCGACATCATGAGTGTGATCGAAGTTGCAAACCTGACCAAGTTTTACGGGGAGTCGCGGGGCATCATTGATGTCTCATTCAAGGTGGAGGAAGGTGAAATTTTCGGTTTCATTGGACCGAATGGCGCCGGGAAATCCACCACCATCCGCCTGCTGTTGTCCCTGATCCATCCCACCAGCGGAACTGGCAGGGTTTTCGGCATGGATGTGACCACCCATGGTCCGGTCATCCGCCGGGATATCGGCTACCTGCCCTCCGAGGTCTATTATTATGAGGGCATGAAGGTCATTGACCTGCTTAAGTATTCCGCCAGCTTTTATGATCATGATTGCACCCAGCGCCTGCATGAGCTTTCTGATTTAATGGAGCTGGAGCTTAACCGCCGCATCAGCGACCTCTCGTATGGCAACAAGAAAAAGGTTGGCATTGTGCAGGGTTTGCTGCACAGCCCCAAGCTGCTCTTCCTTGATGAACCCACCGCCGGTCTCGACCCCCTCATGCAGCGCAAATTTTTCAACCTGATCCGCGAGGAGAACGCCCGCGGGGTGACCGTTTTCTTTTCCTCGCATATTCTGGGCGAGGTGCAGCGTTTATGCACCCGGGTGGGTATTATTCGGGAGGGCAAAATCGCTGAAATCTCAGATATTCGCACCTTACAGCAAAACAACTATAAGAAGGTGCGCGTAACCGCAGACGGCTTGATTCCTGCCACCTTTGATCTGCCCGGGGTGACCAACATCCAAACTGAGGATGGGACCCTGCATTTCTTCTTCAAGGGTGATATCAATTCCGTTCTGCAGAAAATCAGCAGCCTGCAGGTCACTGATGTATCCATCGAAGAACCGACACTGGAAGAAATATTCATGCATTATTACGAATAGGCATCAGCCATGAATAAAAACATCTACAGACATGAGTTTCGTTCCCGGATCAGATCGGTGATCAGCTGGTCGCTGGCGGTAATCTCAATGATCATGGTCTTCTTCTCCCTCTTTCCAGCATTTTCCGGTGAGGCTGCCATGGTTAACCAAATGATGGAAAATTTTCCTCCGGAGTTTCGATCCGCCTTTGGCTTGAATACCTTGGATCTGTCATCAGCATTGGGATTTTTTGGTTTCATCCTCATCTTCGTCCAGCTTTGCCTGGCAATCCAGGCAGGGAATTATGGTTTTGGATTGGTTTCCATCGAAGAGAGTGAATTAACCGCGGATTTCCTGCTGAGTAAACCGGTCAGCCGCGACCAGGTGATGAACAGCAAACTGCTTGCCGTGTTGACCAGCTTGATCATCACCAACCTGGTCGTTTGGGTGAGCGGCTTTACAGCCATGCAGCTTTTTCATGGTGAACATGAATACGATGCGGGCAGGCTGGCTCTCCTGCTGTCGGGTGTCCTGATCTTCCAGCTCTTTTTCTTGAGCGTCGGACTGATCGTCTCCCTGGTGGTCAGGCGGATCCGCAATGTCACCCCGTATGGACTTGGTCTGGGTTTCGGCATGTATGTTTTGAGCGCCTTCAGCGGTTTGTTTGCGGATGTGAAACTGGAATATCTCACACCCTTCAAGCATCTGGACCCGGCATATATCATTCAACATGGCACCTTTGACACGCCGTTGGTGTTGCTTAACCTGGCTGTCAGCCTGGTTTCGCTGGTCGCCAGTTACTGGTTGTACATCCATCGTGACATTCCAGCGGTGTCTTAAGGAGGTGCATGGTGAACATCTTTCTGCGTGAATTAAAAGCTGGCGCCAAATCGCTGGTGATCTGGTGCGTCATCCTCACGTTATTGATCTTTATCGCTACCGCGAAATTCTCCGCTTTTTATAACAATCCTGAAATGATGTCCATGCTGGACGCCCTGCCACCGGCTTTTTTGGATGCTTTTAGTATTCGTGCCTTCAACCTGACCACCTTGAGTGGATTTTATGGCGTTATGTTCATTTACTTCAGCCTGATGGGCGCCATTGCAGCTGCCATGTGGGGCAGCGACATGATCTCCAAGGAGGAGCGTGATAAAACGGTTGAGTTTTCACTGGTACTGCCGGTGTCGCGCAGCCGGGTTATTACCGCCAAAGCATTATCCGCCTTTGTCAACTGTGTTGCTTTTGTGTTGATTACCTGGGTGGTATCCATCCTGAATGTCCGCCAATACACGCCTGACAAAGCTTTCTATGACTTTCTGGCACTTCAGATGCGGGCGATGTTTGTGATTGAAATGATCTTCCTTGCCTTCGGTTTGCTGCTGGGATGCGCCATGCAGAATTACAAACGTTCCGGCTCAACCGCTGTTGCAGTCATCCTGGGAACGTACTTTTTATCCGTCCTCTCCAGTATGAAGGAAAACCTGGATTTTCTAAAATATTTCACCCCCTTTAAATATTTTGACGCCCTCGAATTATTCCAGAACGGCAGGATGGATGCCACCTTCCTGATGATCTCGATCGCCATCATCATTGTCTGTGTGACGGCTGCATACTGGCGTTACAACAAGCGCGATTTGTACATTTAACTTGTCCCGGGTCATGGATTAATATTCCTCCGGCACCCGGTTGAAACCTGCCGGTGTGCCAATCAACCGGCATCCTTGTGCTGCATATTTCGGATAAATCAGAGACAAACGACTCCCTTCTCCACAGGTTTTTCACTGCCTGTATCAATAAAAATCAGATGCCTGCACGGTGGGAATTAACCCAGCCGGATTTCATATTGAATAATCAGGGAATCAACATGGACGACAACCTCACAGGAAAAAACTACATCGTCACCGGCGCCACCTCGGGTATCGGTCTGGCAATCACCGAAATCCTCGTCCAGCAAGGCGCCTTTGTCATCGGGATTGGACGCTCACAGGATCGCTGCCAGCAGGCGGAGGAGCATCTGTATAACCTGAGGTCGGATGCATCCGTCAGATATCTGGTTGCAGATCTGAGCCTGCAGAGCAATATCCGGAAGCTGGTCATTGATATTCATAATGTTCTGACCCTGCAGGGAAAAATATATCTGGATGGATTGATCAACAACGCTGCCACTGTGCCCTTTCAGTTGAAACTAACCTCCGAGGGTGTGGAGATGCAGTGGGCAGTCAATCACCTGGTTCCCTTTTTGCTGACCAACCTCCTGCTGCCCTTGTTGAAACGAGCTCCCACCGCACGGGTGGTGACGGTCAGTTCCGGTACTCATCGTCATGGGAGAATTTTCTGGCGCGATCCACAACTCCGGCATTGTTATTTCTCCCTGCTGGCTTACGCCAATACCAAGCTCGCCAATATCCTGTTTACAGTGGAACTTAACCACCGTCTGGGAGCTGATTCAACCGTACGGGCATATGCAGCCAACCCCGGGCTTGTACGGACCGATATCGGGATGAAGGGCAATCCCGGTATTGCCCGGCTGGTTTGGGGATTGCGGCGCAGAAAGGGTATCATGCCGCATGAATCCGCCCTGGGCATTGTATATTTACTGACCGAACCTTCCATCCAGGATTCCAATGAGGTTTACTGGAAACATGGACATCCGCTTAAACCCTTCCCCCGGGCGCTGGATGGGGATTCCGCCCGCCGGCTGTGGGAACTCTCCGAGCATCTTTGCGGCTTGGATGTCAAGCCATAACATCCTGGTTTATGCTGATTGCCTGGAACCGCCCAATGTAAATAAATCAGGAAGGAAAAAACCAAGCGCAGCTGTTAACATGGAGATGAAGAAAAAAGGGTTTCCGGGTTCGGGCGGATGATAAAAAAGAATGGCAATCAGAAGCGGGACAAAGGCACCTGTCAATGCGCCAATGATTCGGTTCAGGTATTTTTGCCTGATCTTCAACCAGCCCAGGGCAATGGATATCCAGCCTACCAGGGAAGCGCCTGCAGCATAACACAGCCCCAGGATGATGATGAAAAACACAGGTTTGGAAAAAACAAATTGATCCGTGGATGGAAAGATGATGGAGAAGATGAGGTTCACAACCTGCGTCATGATGATCTGCAGCAGCAAAATTCCCAACCACTTTAAAACTATGAATAATTTTCCAGTGTTGTTCATACATTGCCTCCCGGGGAACCAATCCCTCCTCGTAGACGGTTTTTGGCATTGATATTCCCTTTGCCAGTTTGTAGAAGCACCATCTCCAGTCCAATTGCGGCTATTGCGACGGTCAGATAGAGCCATATCCCCCACAATGCTGGATTGGATATCCAATCACGATCCGGGTAAAACAGGGGGATGGAAATCAAAGCACATCCCCATAAAACCAGATTGAGCAGTTGTAAACCCCTTGAATTTTTATATACCAGGCGCAGGGTTAATAACCCGGGCAGCCAGACAAGATTCAAAGAGGAAATCATCAGGAATTCCCTCAGCCATTCATTAAGCGGTCTGGCATTTGAGAGGACCGATTTCACCTCCCAGGTGACCCCAGCCCAGTAATACAAAAGATGGATTCCAGCAACTGGTGATCCACAAAAATCCCCCTCAAGCCGGACAGAAGGGGATTGACATTCATATTGTGCCGGCATCACAATCCGTTCATAGAACCAGGGACCAAACATGGCAATAACCAGTATGATCAGAATCAGCACCCGCCATAGCTTTTTATTTTTTACGAACCAGATCATCTTTTTACTGTCCTTATTCCCAACGGAACATCTTTACCGCGATAAAAACCCCGACCAGCATGATGCCCCCCAAAATGGCAACATCCTGAACATGCTGACTCCAGGGCTCCCCCACCCATAAACCCCGCAATAAATTCACCACGTATGTTAGTGGTAAATAATTGGAAATTTTCCTGACGGTTTCCGGCAGGAGTTCCTGTGGAATGCCAGCTCCCGATAGAAACAACATTGGATACAGGATCACCATGCTGACAATTTGGGTGGTGCGCGCTGTAGGCAGCAATGCCGCCAGGATAAAACCGATGCCATAAAAACTCATGCAGCACAGTAAAAAACCCAAAAATACACTGATAATGTTCCCTTCAAATTTCAAATCATAAACCAGCCTGCCGGCAATTACCAATAAAACCATCCCCAAGGTAGTCATGAATAATAGAACAATCACCTGTGCCAGTAAAATCACCAGCGGGCTGATGGGTGTGGTTTGCAACCGGCGCAATATGCCGCGCTCACGGTAGGTGGAAATGGTGATGGTCAAACCTATCAATCCCGTCGTGGCGATAATCATCGCCGTATACGCCGGCACTGAAATATCAACCGTCCCCCGACCATTAAAGAGAGGCTGGGGTTCATTTCCATAAATCGAACCAAAAAGAAACAACAAGATCAGGGGAAATGCCAGTGTAAAAAATGTGCCAAAGGGTTCCCTTAAAAATAGTTTGCTCTCCATCCAGGTCATTTTCAGAAGGCTTTTCATGCCGCACCTTAATCCCTCATCTGCCGTCCTGTTAAGTTTAAAAAGACATCCTCCAAATTGGGTTGTTCGGTGCGCAAATCATAAAATCGAACCTTGTGCTTAACCAAAAGGTTGACAACCTCACTCACCAAAGGAGTTTCCCGGTTTCTGCTGCTGAGGATAATCCGACCTTCATCCCTCCTTATTTGGCAGACATCCCGGAGAGCTGTTTCAAATGCCGAAGGGAGCTCACCTTCGACGGAAAAAATCACCCTCTGCTCCTCCCCCAGATCGCGGGTCAATTCCTGGGGTGTATCCATGGCTACAATTTTCCCATGGTCAAGAATGGCTACCCGGTCACATAACCGTTCCGCCTCCTCCATGTAGTGGGTGGTCAGCAGGATGGTTTTCCCCTGGGTTTGCACATCCCGCACCAGATTCCAAATGGCATGGCGCGCCTGGGGATCCAGTCCCGTGGTCAATTCATCCAGAAATAGCAATTGGGGGTTGGGAAGGAGAGCCAGCGCAATGAACAACCGTTGTTTTTGCCCGCCGGAGAGTTTGGCATAAGGCGTGTTTCGTTTCTCCCCCAGACCCAACCGTTTGATTAATTTCTCCCAATCAACCGGAGTGGGATAAAAAGAACTGTACAGATCCAATGCTTCCCAGACCTTCATCCTGTCTGGAATATTGGAGGACTGGAGCTGCATGCCGGAATTTACTTTTAGGAATTTACCATCCTGCTGCGGGTCCACACCCAGGACACGGATGGTTCCACCATCCGGCTTGCGCAAACCCTCCAGGCACTCGATGGTGGTGGTTTTGCCGGCTCCATTGGGACCAACAACACCAAATATTTCCCCTTCATAAACTTCAAATGAGATGCCATCCACAGCGATGGTTTTTCCATATGACTTTCGCAACCCCTCCACGACAACAATTGGATTCATGCCACCTCCTCCTTGCAAAACCGAATCCAATTCATATTGATTGCTCCCCAAATTCATTGTATTGCAAACGGTATTTTAAAACAATATGCGATCATCTTTCAATTTTAAACAATTTACAAAAACCATACGAACCATGATCCTCTCAAAAGTCCAGCAGTAGAGTACACCCCGACATTTGACTCCCAGCTCTGCCCGGCAATTAACAAAAGACCTGGGATATATGAAACCAGTCTAGGCAATCAAGCCCAGTTCTTTTGCCCTACGAACCGCCCTGCTGCGCCCGTGAACATCCAGCTTGCCATAGATATTTTTAATATGCGTGCGTACTGTATTGGCAGAAACAACCAATAAATCAGCGATTTCCGGCGTGGAAAGGGGTCCATCCAAATATCTTAATATTTCCAGTTCCCGTTCACTTAAGGGCTCCACTAATTTTTCATCAGAAATAATCTGCCGGGGTTTTCGCCGGGTCTCACAAACGTCCAGGATCCTGTGGATAAAATCCTTTGAAATGGATTTGGATAGTGCCAGTCGCATTAATTTTTCCATCCCGATGCCTTCCCGGACAAAGGAAGCCATCATATTCTCGGGTTCCGCAACCTCGAGTACCTTTTTAATTTCTGCCAACGCCCTGGCTTCATCCTTCTGGAGGAAATATATGAGAGCGAGCAGTGCCCTGAGCCGGATCGAATTGATTGTCGGAGTTTTTCCCTCCCGGGATAATACCTGGTGGATCAACGCATGCGCTTCATCCAGACGGTTCTGTTTGATCAATAATCGCGCCTTCAACCAGACCGGTGTAGCCTCACCCATATCATTCGCCAGATGCTCAGCCTGCGCCATATCATCAACGTCCAGGGAAATCCGCATCTCCACCAGATCCACCGAATAAATAAACCAGGGGGAGACCCACCGGGACACCTCCCGCGCCCTCTTGAGTGCCAGGAATGCTCCTGCAGGATTGTTATTCAACATCAAGACATCTGCGAAATTAATCAAGCAGAGGACGATGGTATCCGTCTGCCCCCACACCTCAGCCATCGACACACTTTTCCTTCCAAACTGGAAGGACTGTTCCATTTCACCCCATTCCTCCAGTATTCGTGCCATGAAAGTATATGCACTGGCAGCAGCCGGTAATGGCTCACCCAGTCGTTTCCCGGCAATTTCAGCCAGTTGAATGGCTTCAAGACATAGTTCACGGGCTTGCCGGAACCGGCAAATACCCAACAGGGCATATGCCAGGGCCGTTACAGCAGGCATGATCACGTGGGATTGCCCTGCCTGCCGTGCCAGGGAGAGTGCCCGCTCCAGCACCTCAACTGCCTGGAGATACTCCTCCATTTCAGACAGGGTATTACCCAGGGTGGTCAAATTTAATGAACGGACAGCAATTTCCCGGGATGGCAGGATTTGATCTGCCTGCCTGGCATACATCACCGCCTCATCGGTTTCACCCAGTGCCCAGGCGGCGTAACCGCGCACCGCTGCCAGATGTCCATTCATGAAACCCTGTTCTTCTTGATTTAAACATTCCAAACCCTGTTCAACCTGTGCCAATTCCATCCGGGCACGTTCCATTTGTCCGGTATACACCAGCCCCCAGGCATGTGCGATCCTCAACCCCAGGGACGACGGCTTATCTTTAAGCATGGAATCCATTTCCGTCAAAATGGGAACCAGTTCAGAATGATCAATCAGCGCCAGGGGATTCGTCGAGACAAGATTAGCTGCCAGATCCATGTCGTTTGCCGCCAGGGCATGATGCAGTGCTTCCGGTAAAATCCCTTGATCCTCATACCAGTTGGATGCCCTGAAATGTAATTCCTGTACAACCCCGGGATGCACTTGATTCAGCACCAATTTCAACAGGTCGGAAAATAAATGGTGATAACGATACCAGTTGCGCTCATCATCCAGGGGAATCAGAAAGAGATTGGCTTTCTCCAAATAATTTAATATTTCTTGCGATTTTCCCCCGGCATCCATCACTTCATCACACAACGGTGCTGACAGCTGTTCCAGGATTGAGGTTTTCAGTAAAAATTCCCGCACATCCTCCGGCTGGCGGTCAAGCACCTGTTCAAACAGGTAATCAAACACAAACCGGTGGCTTCCAGCAAAGGCAGTGATAAACCCGGATGGATCATCCCTTCCACGCAAGGATATCGCGGCCAGTTGCAGACCGGCAATCCATCCCTCCGTTCTATCATTGAGGGCGATGATGTCGTCTTCCGTCAATGAAACATCGGCTGCCTTCTTGAGAAACAAATCGGCTTCCTGGTTCGAGAAACGGAGATGTTCCATCCGCAGCTCCAGCATCTGCCCGGAGACACGATAACGTGCCAGTTCCAGGGGCGGATCAGACCTGGTCAGGAGAATGATATGCAACCAGGCGGGTGCATGCGCCAGAATTGCTTCCACGACAGAATGCACATCCCGATTTTGAATCAGGTGGTAATCATCCAGAATCAGTAAAATATTTTTTTTGTACTTTTCCAGGTCTTGAATAAAACCTGACAATAAATGATCCGTCCCCCCATGGCTATCCAATCTGGATTGCGGATCGTCTGTCTCGATGCTGATGCCCCCTTCTTCAAGAGAGGCAATCATGTACTGGAGAAAACGCCGGGGGTCATTGTCCGCGCTGTCCAATGAAAGCCACCCATATGCAATTCCCCGTTTACGGATCGCCTGCATCCAGCCGCTGACCAGGGTTGTCTTTCCGGATCCTGCCTGGGCGGAAACCAGGGTCAATTTGTAATCGAGCGCTCCATCCAGCCTGTTCAAGAGCTGCTGCCGCGGTACATAGCCGGCAGGGATTGGAGGAGGCGTCAGCTTGGTGGGCAGGAGGACTTTCACAAATAAATTATATCCATCCTGGTGCCAGTTGGTGCCTGTTAATTTTCAGGAGTTTTCCGCACAGGATTAACTGAAATCAAGCTCAAACCAAGGTCGCGTATTTGTAATAGAATGCCAAATAATTCCGCCTGATCACGAACCACACCCATGATCAGAGTCGATTCGCGTCCGTAAATCAGAGTAAAAGGCGCAAAATAATTCTCCCATTTATTATCCAGGACATCCCGAATCTTGATTTCATATTGAATTGGACGAGCCACATTTTGCCTCACAGGATTGAAGGTAAATTCCATATCAAGAACAGGGTTCATTCAGACCTCAATCAGGATATGCACCGGTCATGTCAAGCGGCAGGGTGATGACAAATGAACACTTTTCATTTCCTCGAAGGAGCGTTTCAACATGATGTATTCTCACCACCTGACCGAGAATCCCCTCCCATAGCCGACGGTACCAGCCTGCTCCGCAAAAACAAAAGGTCGGGGAGAGCTGGCTGGGGATTTCCTCCAGGAACGGGTGAACAAATGAGCAGTGGCAGTAAGCTTTGCGCCTTTCCGCCGTGGTCGCTCCATTGACATATCCCTCGGGGTCATAAGGATTTTTGCGCATGTGAATTTCATTCCCCACCCGGATCGGTTTTTCGTACCAGAAATCATCCGCACGCATATCCTTCAATACCCCATCCACCCCATCATTTTGATAAATCACTCGGAGATGGTCAATCCGCTCCTGTGGAAAGACATGGGCACAATGGGAAACCGCCCGGCATTTTTTCTCATCATCATTTGTCAATGAATCCAGGCGATCCATAGCCCCCCTGATCCAGTCCACATATTCTTGAAAAGTGGTTGCAGGCGTAATGCCATCCGCCCCCTGCATGACTGTCTGCCGGGCTTCCCTTCCCAAAACATGTTCCACCCCCTCCCCCAGCAGGCAATCCCATTCATGAAGAATTACCTGCACCTCTGTGACATTCTGATCCGGTTCATCCGGATGAATTTCACGGTAAATCTCGCGCCGGATCAGGGATGTGGTCCAGGCATGTTGATCCAGGTACTCATATATTTTCAATACTGAATTGCGAATACTCTGGTGTGAGCCGATATGGACATGGACCAACGCTGGGGCTGAATCCAGCAGGCGGGAATGGATCTCGTCTGTTTCAACCGGATGACTGACCGGAAAAGCTGCCTCCACCAGGATGCCATCCCTGACCGCCCCGCTGTATAGAATAATCATGGGATCATCGCAGATGAAGTCCCTGCATTCCTGGCGAAGGTGGTCAAGGATGGGCAAAATTTGATCGCGGTTCTCCACGCGGGTTTTTATGCCCGCGATTAATACCGGTTCCAGCCTCTTGTAGATGATCGGGTTGTCCGGGGTCATGAAATCTCACCGCAGAAGATGAGGCGGGTGATTCCGCCTGCTCCTGTCAGAACAAGGCTGGTGAATGCCAGCAACAGAGTGGCAGGCAGAAAACCAATGATCATCAGGAAGGGGACACTGATTCCAACAACCATCAGTCCCCCGGAAATGACCATACACCACCTGGGTTTATGTTTTCCCAACTCTTCCACACGTTGGTTGTAGTTGACCCTCAAAATGGGTCTGGTAAGGGTATGAGATCGAACAGCCATTGTTGCCTCCAAAACTCGCTTGGATTACACATATAAAATACATGATTCCGAATCAAAAATAATCACCTAATTTTGGTGATTCGTTTACGATATCCATTTGATATTGTTTATTTACCAATGGAACAATTCCAGAATATTCAACGTCTTTTTTGTGAAATACAAGCTCCATTTGCACAGATTACAGGCGAAAGGGAGAGTTTTCCCCCAGTGCAATCAGAAGGAGGTGGCTGTATGTACCGCAAATTTATTCTTTCAATCCTTGTTTTGATGGGTATGACTGCCCTGGCAGCCTGCACCCCGACCCCGGTTGATACCGCCCCCACGGATGCCAATATGCCCAACCCGGCATCCGTTTATTGCGAAGAAAACGGCGGCAGGCTGGAAATCCGCACCGATGACACTGGAGGGCAGGCGGGCATCTGCATCTTCGAGGATGGCAGCGAATGTGATGAATGGGCATTCTTCCGCGGTGAGTGCCATCCAGGCGACAGCATTCTCACTCCTGTACCTGGATCAGCTGAAGAAACCGTCATTCCAACAGAAGAAACAGCTCCCGACGGCTGCAAAGTATACCGGAATGAGGAACTCGGTTACAGCTTCCATTACCCTGCAGATGCCACCATCGTTGAGAATGATGATCCCACCCAGAGTTTCGCCATCCAGGGACCCCTGGTAAACAATGAATATTGGCCGGTCATTTACATTGCACATCCGCAGGACCGGGAGGAATACCAGATCCCGGAGGGCACCGATCTTCTCACCTGGTTGACAGACCACAACCTGATTGACAGTACAAGGGCTGAAGATGTGGAAATTGCCGGAACCACAGCAATCCATACACGCTTTGAATCTGAAAGCGGGCAATCATATAATTATGACCACTATCTCTTCGTCCATGACACTCAGTTGTATTCCATCACCATCCTGCATACCGGGAATAAGGAAGACTGGGAACTCTATAATCACTTTCTCTCCAGCTTCCAGTTTGAGTAACGAGTGAAAAAATCAGCAGGGTGTGGGAATGATGAGTCAATCCATTCATCACTCTGCTGATTCTCCACAACGGATCAGGAAAATCGTTATTTTCTACAGACTGGATGCAGATCGTTGCAGGGAATAATCAATAAATGCCCGGGCAAGCTCAATGTCTCCCGGATCTGCCGGCAGGCGGATTTTGCTTGAAGGATCAGGACGATCCTCCCAGGCACGCCGGATCAGGTCCGCCCAACGGGCATCCAGTGTTTCCAACGCCCAGTCAACCCCGGATTGTTTGGATTCCACCCTGCCGGTCGCCAGGGTTTGAAGCATGCGGCAGTAACTGATCACCACAAAAGGCTGCGCCCAGCGGTTGTTGAAAACATATTTTCCTGTCAATATTTCCTCCCCCCACTCGAACATCGTGTCACGCACCTCCCGGCATAAATCATCCACCGGGACTGGATCAATCAGCAGATGTGGGTCAGGTCCAGCCATGCTGATTCCATATTCCCGCACCACCCAGCGCACCACCAGTGTATTGTCATGGTTGGAGTATTCCAATGTCCGGCTGGTATTGTCAATATACAACAATGGCGTCCGTTTGGGATCTTCTTTTCTTAATAAATTTTTGGGGAAATATGATCCCTCAAGGTGTTGTGCCCAGGGAATGGTCAAATCAAACACCCGTTCGTGGAGCGCCTGCAGCCGTTGCTCATTGCTCCCCGTCACTTCCTGTTCCACTGCCACCAGAAAATCCACATCACTATGGATATCCCATCCACCATGGGCAAAGGATCCCTGCAGGTAAGCACCAATGAATTGACCCTGTAAAATAGCCTGTGCGCCGGTCACAAGCATATGAAGGACAAAATTAAGATCTTCAACGGGAGTGGGATGAAATAATTTCATGGCAGTCAGGCGTCTGGCTGGTTCAAGGTTTTCCAGTAAGTCCAAAAACAACCATCCCCAAGCCAATGATTTCTGGAAAGGCTCCCTCCGGCATAAACACCCAGCCATCTTTTGTCAGCAAAAAAAACCAACCTGGCACATCGCAATCATGATATTTATCGCCCACAGGTCTGCCATCAATGTATCTTTCGGCACAGACCACTGCGCTGGCAAAACCCACGTGCGGATTGCTGC
>ERZ1026800.237-NODE-237-length-50543-cov-5.043855_pt1 | contig 50543 bp, 31 predicted proteins | sample MGYA00520873_ERZ1026800 | MGnify/ENA primary metagenome ERZ1026800 (study PRJEB33270, sample SAMEA104284475) | anaerobic digester metagenome | biome: Anaerobic digester microbiome; feature: mesophilic sludge digester; material: Anaerobic digester biomass | place...
GTTCTTCTTCCGACTTTCGAAGTCAGAATTATCCTTATTAGTCTTTATTTTAGCCAATGAATGATCGTTGGTGCGTATCAAAGCTACCTGATAATAAATTTATTACTTGTCATAAAAAAGTTTACTTTTACTTCTAATTATCCGAATATGATTTACACAGTATCCTACGAAGTTCCTGGTTTTCAATCTTGTACTGTAAAAGAAGCAGTAAGTTATCTATCTAAGCTACCTCTGGTAGGTCTAGATTTAGAGACTACAGGCTTTTTTCCAAAGCGTTGCCATATAATTAGTATGGGCTTTGGTGACCAAGAACACCAGTTTATAGCTGGACCCGAACTTATATCAGATTTCATGGATATCTTCATGAATAAAGAATTAGTAGGACAGAACCTACTATTCGATTATCGATTCCTTTATGAGCACGGTGTCTATCCAGAGAGATGTGTAGATACCTACTTGAATGAGAAACTTATCTATAATGGTTACAAGACCCGAAGAGCCGACTTAGGAACACTCATCCATAATTATATAGGTATTGATATAGACAAGGAATTCCAAAAGAAGGTGTATTTAACCAGTAAAGAATTGCCTCAGCATATTACTTATTTAGCTCAGGATGTAAGGCATCTATCTACTATAAATAGTAAACAGCAAACCCTATTAGCAAAACATAAACTACTTGATGTAGCTAGACTAGAGTATAAATATCTACCGGCATTGGCATATTGCGCTAATTGTGGTTTTAAGGTAGATATACCTCTTCTAGTAAAGAAAGTAGCTGCTATGGAGACTAGGCTCTTAGAGCTTACTAGCGAGCTAAATCAAGGTATCATAGATGAGAATATAGAAGAATTTATTCATTATACTAATGATCTGTTTCCTGATCCTACTGTTAAAATCAAGTGGAGTAATAAGTTAGCTGCTAGGAAGTTCTTCGAGCATATAGGTATTATCATGACTCGTAAGGATAAGAAAACTAAGACTCAAGTATCTACCCTAAGCTCAGAACAACTAGGTAAGATGGATAATAAACATGCCAAGAATTATGCTGCTTATTCTGAGGTACATAAACAGCTAACTACCTATGGTAAGAATATCCTGGATATGGCTATTAAGTTTAGTGACTCTAGACTACGTACTACATATACTCAGATAACTCAAGCAGGTAGAACATCATCAGGTAGAGGTAAGGATAATGCTATTAGTGGTGAGACTGGAACTAAGATGTGCAACCTACAGAACTTTCCGCATGAATCTAGAGATATTTTCATAGCAGAAGAAGGTCACAGTTTTATTATTGCTGACTATGCTCAACAAGAACCCAGAATTACTGCTGAGTATTCAAGTGACCCAGCTTATTATGAATATTGTGCAGGAGTTAAAGATATGCATTGCTTCTTTGTTCAGTGTGTATATCCAGAGACTAGAGAACTTAGTCATGCTGATATAAAGAAGAAGTATGCTAAGGAAAGAACCTTCTGTAAGCAAATTACATTCGCGATGGCTTATCTAGGATCAGCAAAGACTATATTCGATAATACAGGTCTGCCTATAGAGTTGTGTAAGGAAATAGAGGAAAAGTATTATGCAACTTTCAACGGAGTTAAGGCCTACTATGATGAATGTCTAGCTCTTACCCTAAAATATGGATACATTCTTATCAATGAGATTAGTGGTAGAAAAAGATTCATACCGGAAGTAGATCAGTATCGCGAAGTGAAAGAGAAGAATGATAAGATTCGTAGACAGTACTGGGAGTCTAAGAAAGTAGATGGTGAATTCTATCATCAGCACAAAGGCTCTTTCTCTGAACAAGCCGTATTACTTAGTAAGATTCACAAGGAAAGTGTAAATACACCGATACAAGGTACAGCCGCTGATATGACAAAACTTGCTACTATCTATCTATGGGACTTTTTGAAGGAACATAAATTACTAGATATTGTAAAGTTTAATGTCAATGTACATGATGAACTTGTATTTGAAGCTCCTGATGATATGATTGATCTTATTAAGAATCAGGTTAGAGTTGATATGATTAGAGCTTCTCAGGTATTTCTTAAGAAGATACCGATGGAACTTGATGTTAAAGTCGCTAAATCCTGGATAAAATAATAGTATACACTTTACAGGCTATCCCTAATAAGCTTACACACTTTCGAATACCTGTATATAAGCCAACAATATTATGACTGATAAAACTGAACGTCAAGATAAGATTGCCTTAGACCTCTATAATAATAAAGGAGGTATAATATATGGCGCTACAGGCGTAGGCAAATCTAGAATTATAATTGAGGCATTACGTCGATTTGATCAAGCCTCAACAGTACCACTAAAGTTCTTTTGGGTAGTACCAGAGATCAATCTTAGGGATGTAGAGGTATATAATGAACTCAAGGAATGGGAGTTTGAATCTAAGCACCGGAAGATGATAATTATTCCGGTGTGCTATCGATCATTAGCTGATGAATATTATAAAGTAGATGGTGTTATCTTAGATGAATTGCAACATATCACAGAGGATAACTGTGCGGCTATACTAGCTAACCGTCCTGAAGTATTAATAGCAGCTACAGCTTCCAAGCCGAATCGACAAGACAAGAAAGATCTAATAGTACAGTTAGGACTTAAGGTCATAGCTGATATTCCCTTGTCTGAGGCTAGAGATAAGAAGTATGTGAATGACTTCGAACTATTTGTATATCGTATCGAGATGGATAAGAGTAATAGATATCTTAAGCCGTTTAAGAATCAAAAGTATCCAAGAACAGAACTCGAAGCCTACACTGACATTCAGAATCTAATGAATAAGATCAGGCATGAAACTGGAGCTATGCCTCCGCCATGGCTGCTATTAAAACGTAAGCGCTTCGTGCAGGATCTAAAATCTAAGGAGGAATTTGTTATACGATTAGTAAAGAAGTTGGAGAAAGAGAAAATCCGCTTCATACATTTCTGCGCTAGTCAAGACCAAGCCGATCGATTGAATCCTAATTCATATCACTCTAATAACAAGTCAGATGCAGAGGCAGATTTCAATGGAGGATTTATTGATAGCTTCTCTTGTGTGAGAGCTATAGATGAAGGACATAACATTGTGAATGTACAGGCAATCCTGATTATGAATCTGGATAAAGAAGAACGTACATTTATTCAGAGGATTGGAAGGGGGATTAGGTGGAGAGAGGATGGAATTCCAACTAAGGTGTATCTTATAATATCCAAGAATACCATGGAAGAGAAATGGTTAGCTGGTATTATCAAGAAGGAGAACCTTGATGAAGGAAAGATTTATTATTATGACTTTTAAAATCACAATCAATGAGAAATAATTATGACAGTGAAGACGAACACGATTATAGTCCAAACGAACTTGCAGCGTTAAGTACAAGTCACAATGCAAAATATAGGCAAATAGTCGAATCGAATCTAGACGAAGATGATACTATTGAAAAGTGGCAACAAAGAAACTTAGATTTTGCAAAAAGAGTATTGAGAACGCCACCTGGTGGTGTAATTCCAGATAAATAAAAACTATGATGATGAAAGAACTAAGTAAAGAATGGCCAGACAGTTCTAGTGTAGCCAAGACAACGTACTACCCAGATCTAGATGTAGAATACAAAAAGCCTACTAGTACTTATCGATATTGTGAGGTACCTGCATGGGTATGGGAAGAGCTAAAACAAGCCTCTTCAATTGGTAAATTCCTCACTGGCAAAGTGAAAGGAGTATTTCATTATATTAAACTATAATCTTAATTATTAAACATTTTATCATGCACGATGAACTAGCAGATTTATTAAAAAGCATAGTTGATGGCAGTATTCATAGTAATATTGAAGCTGCTGCTAAGAAAGAAGAGTCACTACACCGAGATATAGCCTTCATGAAAAAAGTCCAAGCCTTATATAAAGAACATGGCTATATAGGTGCTATTCTTCTACAGTCTGATTCTAATGGATTGGGAGAACTTATATTTACAGGTGGACATTCTATCCTTACTGTAGACCATCAGAAGGATAGTGAGCAGACTTTAACCCTTAAGGATAACCCTTCTTCTAAAGATGTAGCGGCTACTATTACCAGTCTAAGGATTCTATCAGAAACTATGAAGAAGTTTGAAACTCAGGTAGATAAAGTATATCAAAGTTTATTACGGCACTACAATGTACCTGATGACTATTTAAGCTAACCGTCCAAATTATAACAAATGAGTAATATAGAAGAAGTTAAATTAAAACCTGGTTATGAACCGGTAGAACTAGCTCGTCAAGAGATAGAAGCTATACTACGCAAACATGATGTAGCTGGTATAATGGTCTTATTCAAACCTGAAATTGGTATTTTCCGAAGTATGCTCGATACTTCTTTTTGTCATTTTAAAGAAGTATCAAGTGAAGGCCCTTCTGGTAGAATAAGCTTAGTCATAGACGCTAAACTATCAGAGGATGAGCAAGTAGAACATGTCTATACCAGCTGGCAGACTGTAGCTAATCTAGCTATTATAATGAAAATGGCTAAAGCTCAAATAGATACCTTATCAGAAGGATTAAAAGAGAGAATAGGGTTATCTGATGAACAAGCTACACCAGAAGTACAGGTAATTCCAGTAAGTTCATAATCCATTGTAATCATAGTACATAAATTAGTAGTCATGAACAAGTTAATTGAAACACTACTTACTAATAAAGTAGTTGAAGAGAAAGTTTGTGGTATTCTTGGCGCATGCGGGTACATAACACCCTGTACACAGTTTTCTGATGCTAAGCTGACTGAACTAGGAAAGAGTCTTTCGAAAGTATCTACAGAGGTAGATAAAGAGTTTCTTAAAACCTACAGAAATCTATGGCTTGATATACATCGAAGTACTCCTAAACCAATAGAAGTTAATTATCTTAGATATCTTGCAGAGTTTCCTGATCATACTAACGATGAGATATTAGCAGCTACTAAATTACATCTAGCTAAGATGCAATCTCCTTATTGTGGTAATGCGGATAACTTCTTTGTAGTATTTGAAAAAGGCGCTACTAAGTATAGATGTGCTACTTGGGTAGAAGTGTATAGGAATAGAAAGAATACACCTGATCCTGATGAATCTGAAAGAATAAACTAATGGATATCGATAGCAGAATAGAAGAGCTCAAGCAAATAAGCCGTAACAAGCGTAAAGGAATATTTACTATTCATACACCGCTTGCGGCTTTACCGGCACTAGATAGATTCCTAGGAGGACTGCAGCGTGGTACTGTTGTTGGTATTACTGCTGAACCTAACGTAGGTAAGACTCCATTATGCAAAAGTTTTCTATATAGTTTGTATATAGCCAAACAACTTAATCCTAAGATCAAGTTTAAAGCATTATTCTTTGCATTAGAAGAGTCTAAGGAAGATTTTATAGATACCTTGATAATTTCATTCTACTACTTGAAGCATCATAAGTATATCGAATACAAGCAACTTGTATCTACATCGATCAATGATGTTCCTGATAGCTTCTGGGATCATATAGATGAATTACGTAACGATCTTCATGCCTTCTTTGAAGATATTGTACTTATAGATAACCTGTATGATCCTGATGAGATCTATGAATTTTGTCATGAAGGCATACTTAAAAGAGGTATGATGGACGGCAGTAGATATGTACCATATGATCCGGAAATTCACTACGTATGCTTTGTAGATAACTGTAATTTATTTAGAGCCTCAGGTAGTGAGAAGCATACTCTAATGGAGAAATGGGTATCCAATTATGCTGCGGCTAAATTAGCTAAGCAGTATAAATGGACAGTAGTTAATGTACTACAGCAAACTTTGGATAGTGATAAAGAACAATATACACGATCGGGTGCTTCTATAGTCAAAAAGTTAGAGCCTAGTCTTTATAGACTAGGAAATAATAAGGAGATTTCTAGGGATCATCACGTAATGATTGGTATGTTTGCTCCCTCATTTTATGGAGTCGATGAGTATCATAAGTATAAGATAGATGATTTCAGGCATTCGTTTAGGTGTCTCTCTATATTAAAGAATAGACGAGGTGCACCTAGAGGACATATAGATTGTCTGCTTAAGCATAATACGTTTTTCTTTGAGGAGCTTCCTCATCCTGAGAAAGAGCCAGAGAGGTTAGCGGAAGTGCTTAGAGAATTTCGTAGGCTTCAAGGTGGTGATAATACCTACTAACGCTATCCCTTACAGGCTTACACACTTACGAAAATATGTAATTATTATAAAGATGACATTAATACCATCAGAAGCAAGTAAACCATCAAGTAACTTCACTTCCATGCTTATCATGGCTCTGCCGAAGATCGGCAAGACTCAGATGTTACTAGATTTGCCTAACTCACTGCATATAGATTATCAAAGAGGTGCGGAAAGTTTTGGCGGTGTATCGGTAAACATGCTGAGTGAGTTGGAGAAACTCAAGCAAGCACACATAGCGTCAGGATCTGACGATGATCCACCAACGCTATTGACAGTTCTCAGAGAAATAGCTATGGAGCTAAGAGAGAAAAAAGCTAAGGGTGAGCAGTATGATTTTATCATACTAGATCCTCTTACTGAATTTCAAAGGACCGCATTACTTCTAGCAGAACAGAAGTACTATGCCTCGAACTTACCGGATAAGATTAAGAATATAACAGACATCCGTATGGATCTAGAATGGGGTAAAGGTTATACTTTCCTTGAGCTAGCTTCGATACAGATAATTGAAGAGTTCTTAACTTTCCCAAAGCATTGTCTTATACTAGTAGGACATCCGAAGAATCAAGTTGTTATTAAAGAAGGTAAGGAAATAACTGTTGACGATCTCGATTTAGAGAATAAAGTCAAAGGTTATATCGTACAAAATGTTCCGGTAATCGGAAGCCTGACTCGAAGAAGGAATAATGAAAATTGGCTTTCCTTTAAACGAGGTGACAACGCATTATACTATGGAGCTAGACCTGACCATCTACATGAGAAAGAATTCCTTATCTCCAAGATGGTAGACGGCAAACTAGAAACCTACTGGGACCAAATATTTCCATTCATTACCAAACCTAAACCTAAATCTAAGTAATTATGGCATTCAGTACTAAAGAAAAAGATTCTACTTTCCATGGTCAATTTCCAATAAAAGTTGACCTTAATCCAGTATACCTCACTAAGGTAGCCTGGGAACAACCAAAAGAAAATTGGGGTATCGCCCTCTACTGGGAATTCGAAGGAGTAGAGAAACGTGATATGATGTTTGACTTCAATAAGTCTAGCATAAAAACATTTAATGATGAAAGCAGAGAAGATGCATTTGAACGTGCTCAGAAGGAGTATAGCTCCAAGATAAGACACATCTTAAGTATGTATGTTGAACCAGAAGTTCTAGAGAGTCTACCTGAGTGTGATACTCTTGAGGAGATATGTGATCAGATGATAGATCTCATAAAAGGTAAAACCAAAGAAGTACCTTTATATCTTAAGGTACTAAAGAATTCTGACGGCTTTCCTGAAATACCAAGACACGCCAAGACTGACTTCTTACAAAAAGTTATAACTGGTGCTCCAGGTGAATGTAAACTCGCCTATACTAAGAGAGAGAAAGAAATGGCTGATAAGGTCATTCAAAGTTCTGGAGTAAAGGAGAGAAAAGAGAACAAAGCTGATGATGATATTCCAGTAACTCAAGGTCATGCTGCCGGTAAAGTGAAAGATAAATCTGCCTGGTAATGTTCTGTGCCGGAATACGATCTTATGAAGACTTACTAACTCTGTATAGTGAAGATCAAATATGCTTTGTTTATGGTATTCCTATAGGTGAATCAATATGCTCACCTCTGCCAGGTAGACAGGATAAAACTCCTAGCTTTAAAGCAAGAAAAACTGATGATGGGAAGATAGTATGGAGAGACTTCTACTATCCTCCCGGTCAACAGCCTACTGGTGATGTGAAGAACTTAATCATGTTGCTGGAAGGTGTAGATGAGCATGAGTTAGTGAAAAGGTTAATGCCTAAGATGAAAGGCACACCCTTAACTTATAATTCTCCTACACCCAGGATAATTTCTGCTGGTATAGAGTTTGCTAAGTATTGGCATGAATGGGAGAAAAAGTATTGGGAGGAGGGATTGGATATGAACTCTACATTCTTAATGAAAAATGATACCTATCCTTGTAGAGAATTAATAGGAGATGATCATGTAATCTGGAGAAGCACAGAGAAAGCACCTACCTACGTACATATAGTAGATATAGCAAACAATATCTGGCAAGCATACAGACCGAAGAATCCAAAAGGTAAGAAGCATTGGTCCTGGAATACAGAGAGAGTATTGTTTGGTACAAAGCATATTAAGCATAACCAGCATGTAATCTTTACTTCCTCTAATAAAGATAGGATGGCTGTTATCAAAACTGGATATCAAAGTGTATGTTATGGCGGTGAAGCTATAGTACCGGATGAAGCATTTGCTCGAAGAACTTTAGAGAAGTTCAATGGCAATGCATATGCTTATATGAACAATGATGCTACAGGAATAATGGTAGCTGAATTGTATAAGAAACTAGGATTCCGTATTATAGTAAATCCACCTGATCAGCCAAAAGATCCTAGCGATTTCATAATGAAACACCAGAGTTATTCGCAACTCCATTATCTAATAAAATCACAGATGTGATTAATGTATAAGAGCAGGCAATAGAAGTTAAATCTTACGGTTCCAACAGCCGGGCAAATAGGGGACTGCTCTTATTTATTAAACTAAATTAAACTATATGTCTGACAATCGAATAATTAAAGGGGCATTAATAACTGCCTATCCCAAATCATTTGCAGATCCTATGCCTGAAGTACGAGTACAGTTTGAAGAGGGAGGATCTTATGAACCACTATTTACTTTCTATCCAGATGAGATAAGCTTTAGTGCCGAAGAGTTTATAGGATTAACAGTAGATGAAGCTCGAGCCCTCAGGACTAAAAAGGATATAGCTTATTTACAATCATGAAGTATAATCCACGCAAGATATTTCACAATGATTGGTATGATGTACTATTACCCTTCACACGTACAAGTGCATTTGAAGCAATACTAGATAAGATCAATGATGATCTAGCTTCTGGAGTAACCGTCTTCCCACCGAAGATCGATGTATTCCGTGCCTTCAATGAGTGTTCATTTGTGAATACTAAAGTGGTGTGGTTAGGATTAGATCCTTATAAGAATTCTGGAGAAGCTAATGGACTATCTATGGCTACATCCGGAGAACACATACCACCATCATTGGAGAATCTAATGCGGGAGTACAAAACTGATATAGAAGGAGAACTAGATCCAGAGTTAATTACTTATGCCCACAGAGGGGTTCTATTCCTAAATACAGCATTAACAGTTCGCAAAGGCGAAACCGGTTCTCACCTTGAATTATGGGAACCATTTACCCGATTCGTGTTCTATCAATTAGATAAGAAGATAGGACTTACCTTCCTACTACTAGGCAAAGAAGCTCAGAAGTTTGCTAAGTATTTAGGAAAACATCACACTATTATCAAAGCGGTTCATCCAGTTGCAGAATCTTACAATCCTGGTGCTGGCTTCTTCGGAAGTCGCATCTTTTCACAAGTAAACCTAGCATGTAACAAATATGGACACGAAAGCATTTTCAAACGTGAAAGCGTATGCACAGACGATGCATGACCCAATATCTTTTATAGAAGAATATAAAAGACGCTTTCCATTATTTACACCTGAGTCGACTGTTTGTCGAATCTCAGTACTCAAACAAATTGAAGCAATTACCCAGCTTGTCATAGTATGAATGAAGCAGCAAGAGCATTCTTTCGCCTGAACGGTAGTGCTATAATGGTACTACCGATATTTAATTACCTGATCCAGCCGTTGAAAATCGGAGCACTCAAGGAGTATTTTACTCCTATGTGCTTCGACAACGGACTTGTGAATACATATCTAGGTAAGAATAACCGATTATACCTTCTGTTCAAGAATGAAAATGTGAACAGAACAATAGAATACCTAGGCCATTCATTAATGATGCATTTAATTGCCCAGGTACACTATAGCAAAGTTAGATATCAGGATAAGAAGCATACCTGTGTCGTACTTACAATACCAGAACTCTATTGGCCTGATTTAGATCGTATTCGCCAACAGAAATATACTGAATTAAGCACACATTATGTTGATGCAGTTAGTCTACCATTCTTAGAAGATATCAAAGCACCGGTATCAGAATTAGGAAAGGTATTCATGTATTACAACATACCTATGTGCATATTGAACAAATGTGATTCACTTTATCAGTATTTCAATGAATACTTTAATCCTGGTAAAGCTAATAACATACCAAGTACTATCAACAAAGAACAATGGCCGGTACGGACATTCAATGTTGAAGATGAAGAATTTGATTTTACCAAAACAATATTTGATAACGCAAGTATATAATTAAAAAATATGGAAAAACCATTTAAGTCACTAGGAGAACAACTAGTGCGTACTGAATTTAATCCTGATAGTAATACTACTGTTGATCTTATTAAACAAAAGAGCGCAGAACTTATCAATCTAATCAATGAGTATAGAGATAGAGATGCTCGTCTGGTAGAGCAGGCTATAACTAGTTACGAAGTTGCGGCAATGTGGGCAGTAAAAGCTGCCACAGCTTAAACATAGTACAAACTATTTTCGTAATCATTAACTAAACCATAATATTTTATCATGAGTGAAATTACCACAAATCGTAAGTCCAATCGGACTAATGGTCAAGACAAAGAGCAAGGAGTACCTGAGTTAACACGGAAAGTAAGAGTTAACGAAGGCCAAATTGGCTTGCTCAATGCTATTCTAGGAATTGATCCAAAGATTAATCCTACGTCTAGAGAAGTAGAATTTGAAATTCAGACTCATGAGGACAAGCGTGTGATCCTCATTCCTGAATACATGTCTAAATTACAAGCCGCTGAACATTTGGCTAAAGAACATGAGAATGAAGAACAGGAGATTCAAGTTACTAGAATGATTTCCGGATACTATTACAAAGATACCTTAGTAGCTATCAAGAAAGTATCCTCAATTATCTTCGGTTGGATCGAAGGAAAGATCGTAAGATCTTTCTTTGGTGATACTTATCCTGAGGAAATTGATATCACTGTTGATATCATTAATGGAAAACAAATTACCGAGAAAGCTTTCCTTGGCAGATTTAACTTAGCTATCTATGAAGATGCAAAAGTAGATATTGCTATTAAAGGTTTTAATCAAGTGGAGATGACTTGTTACTGTAAGAAAAAATACTCTGAAGTAATCTCTGAGTATTTCTCAAGAGTACAAGACTTTTTGCTTACCAATTCAATCTACAAAGGAAAATCTGTTGTTGTTACCAGTCCAGACAAAGGTATCCTGGCTCTTAATCTCACTGAGGTTAAAGTAAGCAAAGGTATCTTCCTTAATGAAACTGAAAGACAAACTGTGCAGTATTTCATCTTAGATGAATTAGAATCAAAAGGTAAAAGAGCTTATCTTCTTACAGGAGATTATGGTAACGGTAAAACAGAAACCGCAATGCGTATTGGAAAAGCCGCTACTCAAGAAGGTATGACTTTCTTCTATGTAAAAGATGCTTCTTTGTTTGATCAAGTAATTGTTCAAGCAAAACAGTATGGAAGTTCTGTTGTGTTCTTGGAAGACTTGGATGAGATAGGATCAGGGGAAGAAAGGACAAGTGCTATCAATCGTATTCTGAATACTATCGATGGTGTTGAAACCAAAGGTTCTGACATCAAGATAATCTTCACTACGAACCATGAGCAGAAGATCAACAGTGCTTTACGTAGACCAGGAAGGATTGACATCATTGTAAAATTTGATAATCCAGACGCGTCCACTAGAGAATTGATCTTGTCACATCACTTTTCTAAACTTAATGGTAGTGAAACATTAAACTACCCTACGTTATCTGCTAAGTTTCCTGATGTTCAAGGAGCAGTAGTAACTGAAATCTGTACAAGAGCAGTTACACTCTCTAAGAAAGATGGGTTTATCAGTGAAGAGAAAGTAGTAGCAGCTATTGGTTCAATGAGAGATCATATTGAATTCATGAAGAAGGAGCAGACCGTTACTCCAAACATAGCTGAACTATTCATTAGTGAAGTTGCTTCAAAGGTGAAAGGTTCTTTGACTCCTGAATTTAATGATATACAGGGATTCATGACTTCTGCAAAGAAAGCTCTGAATATAAAATAGAACTGTGGTAACCAGGATAGTGCATGATGATCTCCCCTCCCGATGCGAGGGGAGGTCTTCATAGCACATTTATTAATAAACAATAAAAACATCATGCAACCATTAATAAGTAATAGCGATGTCAATCCTTTTGGGATAAGACGTATACCACAAATGACAGGATCAAAATCAACAGTATTAAGAGTACATTTCGGCAGCTTAGCTAGGTTTAATAAATATCTACTGCCGGTTTTCCAGCAAGATCTAAGTACTATTGATAAGATACTTAAAATAGATGATGAAGGAAAATTAGTTATCAAACAAAACAATATGGATGCCTTTATAAAGTACCATGTTGGTAGGGGTAAGACTGCTACCGATATAGCTAATATGGTAGAGGCACTTATAGCTGAGGCTGTAGACAAATTATTTACTAGAGTGTTCGGTAAATCCTCATAATATGCTCAATGAAGAACAAACACATAAACTTGTTATGGCTATATCCGAGAAGACTAAAACACTTAGAAGACGCGTAAGATCTCCGCAGGAGTATCATGAGCTGCTGCTCTCAGGTTTTAAAGACAAACCTTGGTTTAGCTTGGATGAACAAGGTATACCTTGTGGTAATGCTGAATGGGTTAGTAATAATATCAAAGAAGCTATGGAGTTAATGGCATCTGGTAAAATTATAACAGACTCTATAGAGGTTCTGGATAAACTATTAGAAGAAACAACTACCAAAGAGCATCTGGCTAATGAAAACATAGCGTTGATTCTAGAGTTGGTAGGTAGTAAATAATATTATTCAGATAGCTTCTTCTTCTCGTCACGTTTTATTTCATCCTCTGTCATTTCTTGATTAAATACATTAGAAAGTGTAAAAGGACTTATACCTAACCAGAATGGTGCGGTCTCATTATAGTATCCAGTACGGAACTGATAATACCGCACCATACTTTCTACACTCTTCTTGTCTAATCCATACCTCATTATGTTATTCAATGGAGACACTTGATACATAAGCCGTGAAGCTTTTGACATAGGTTCTTGTCTGTACATATCAGCTAGGAAATCAGGGAATAAAGATTCATGCTCTTCTGATAGAAAGAAATACCCGGACTTCACTTTCTTACTAAACTCTGGATCACCACCATACTCCTTAGCTTTAGCATTTATAGCATCTACAGTCTTTACTAATAGGCCTAGTAATGCCATGTTCAATTGGAACTGCTGTGCAAATACAATAGGAGAAGCTTTAGCTGCTGTCTCTAAAGCACTTCGGTAGATAGTACCCAAGGCTATATTACACAACCAGCCCTCATCTTGACACCATCTACGTAGGGCATTAAACATCTGAACCATTAGAGTAGCCATAAGTATAGTATGAGGTACTCCTAGAAGATTTCTCTTTAATACCGGATCAATACTCTGTGAAGTAAATAGTACAGACATTATATATAGTGGACTTCTGTTGTTATAAGAATCCTGTATCAATCCTTTAATCGCAGTAATATCTCCCATACGAGTAAAGCCGATAGGTGCAACATACTGCTTAGAATTCAACCGACCTCTAGCAAATGGCATAGTCCATCTAAATAAAGCAAAAGCTATCTTACCAAAGATGTTGTTAGTAATGTAGTTACTATCCAAAGCATTAGGTTGATCTTCCGCAGTAGAACTTATTACGTTCACTGTCATCAAGAACTTAGTGAGATCCGCTTCATTAAACTTACCTCTCCAGGTAGGATTAACCTTGAAAGGTTGTCTCGCTCCCGGTACAAAGTTATATACCTGTTTTAGTGAGGTGTATTTTTTTATCGTCCCTGCATCGTTATACTTGTCGCTATAAGCTAGATTCAAGTAAGTAGTAAGTTCCTGCCACTCCGGATTGATAGCACCGCCTACCATCTTCTGCATAGAGAGCTGCTTCTGTTTTAATACTGATAGTTCTTCTTTGTATTCGAAGTCAGTCATCCAACGGAAGTTTTTATTCCGATCCAATCGATACTTATAATCATCTAGTAGAATACCTGTAGTAACAGTAGAAGCTAGTGAGGCTGAGAATTCGAATCCTATCATAGGTAACTTACCTAGTATCTGTGGACCCAACATGTTCCCTCTGTTTGGATCAGCCTTATAGATCATAGCCTGTTCAGCCATAAACTGAACCAGATCTCTAGCTTCACCATCGCGATGTGCACCAATGTTTATTATCCTCTTCCAGGATTCTATAAACTGATGTCTAGCCCATAACTTGGTCCGACCACCAGTCATAAACTGTCTCGATACGTTCACTACGGTAGTCAGTGAGGCCATACCCTGCGATATGAAGTTGTTCATCAGCGATACTATATACAACCAACCCTTAGCCATAGTAAGGATCTTCACCGCCTTAGCCCATCCTTTAGATCGCTGGGCTAGTACATCCTCACTGCCTGAGGCTTGCATAGTTAAATCTCTTACTAAGGACTGATAACTTTCAGATTCATACTTCGCAGTAAGCGCATGCTTATCTACTTCATCTGCTGAGAAGTAATTTTTATCCAATACCTCATTCACCTTATACTTACCCTTACTTACATGCTGCGTAGTATAGAGTCTGTTACCTACCAGATCTTCCATCTCTGAGATCTTCTTGATATTAGCACCCCAGATATGATAAGACAAAGCCATATCATTAAACTTGGCTAGACTACCAGTGATATCCATAGTATAATCACTAGCCTTATCTAACTCAGTCAGATAATGTGTATCCAGATAGCGTATTGGTTTCTTGCCTTGTCTACCTCCTACCGAATCAGAATAGCCCTTGATAGATCCACCTATCATCTTATCATCAGGTAAGATCTTATATGTGTTATTCAATAATGACCATAGTTTACTGAGCTTATCAGTTAGTGTCCTATAGTAAAACTGACCACCATAACGTAAGAAAGGTAACTTCTTACCTATGTTGAATACCTCTCCGACACTTGCAGTAATAGCTGGTCTTGCTAAGATTGAAGTAGGATTATCTATTCTACGAATAGATCGCTTATAGAACTTGATATGATGATCGTAGTATGCTTTGAAAGCAGGATTACTCATCAGTCGATCATAAGTAGCATTACGATAAGATTCTTTATTAGTATTAAGATACTCATGTTCTTCTAAAGGAGTACCTGGATTTTGTGGATCATCTTTGTAAGGAGTTTTAAGCCTCTTAAACTTAACTGTCCCAGTAGAAGTAGATGGTACTCTCAGACTACCCTTAGCTAGATACCTAGTTATCGGTGTACCTAATAAGACATCCTTATCAAATCGAACCTGTATGTTTTTCTTGAACCAAGAATCAAATGCGGCAGGTCCTAGTACTTTCCTCTGCTGTGCTATCAGATCCCTGAGGTGATTAGGTTGGTTAGCCGTTTGCCACGCATAGAAAGCAGTTAACGTAGCTTGAGAAGGTGAGCCTACTGGATCACCATTGATATTCATAAGCCGAGCCATCTCATCATTACCAGCCTTTACATTCTCCCATGAATCCTCAGTATACTGGCTCTCAGTATTCGCAGCGTTGAATTTATTCTTGTTGTTAGTCTTTAGATACTTAAGGAATGTACCAAGGTTAGGATCAAACTCCTCATCTACATAATGACCACCATACAAACTATCAACAAGAGTTTTAGCGTCCTCGCTGTCATAATCCGGCATAGTGAAGCTATGATTATTCATAGCAATGATAGACTTTATCAATGGAGAGCTATCGAGTAGATTCTTGACATCTACATAAGGAGTATCTATATTCCCAGTAGCATCATACTTCTCCCATATATCACTGATGTCTGCTGAGTTTGCGATACCATACTTATTAGATAGCATAGTCTGAGCTTTACTAAGCATATCCTGTATCTCAGCTAACTCAGCTGGAGTATAAGCTCTCCTGTTTGGCGTATCGTTAATATCTGCATAGGGAGCTAGTGCAAGAACGCGATTGAAGTTTATGTATCCCCAGTTACGTAGTGCCGCCTCAGTATCTTCTCTTAACTGCTGCTCATTCAGCTTCTTGTTCTCCATGAACGTATGCTGATTGTACTTCTGCATCATGTACTTAGTAGGTCTACCATTGACATGCTCAATCAACAGATCAGTAAACCTGGTAAAGGATACATCCTTACCAGCTAGCCTAGCTAATTCAGAAGTAGACAACGCTTTACTTAGTTCCGTATCTCCACGATAATACTCACCATTCTCTTCTGCCTTCTGCTTATTAATAGTAGTCACTACTTTGAATATCTCACTATAGACTGCGCCTATTAAAGGATCAGCATTATCTAAAGGATCACCCATGTAAGTAGACCAAGTACCTCTATCTTTATAAACAAAGTCTACTGCATCTACTACACGCTTCTTCTGTCTTAATAGAAAATCATTATCACTCTCGCCTTGATTCTGTTCTAATCGAATAACAGGATCATTACTATATCTAAATATGTAATCAGCAATGGCTCTATTAGCTATTGCAGGTGTTTCTACATAAGCCTTGACTTCATTTATCTTATCTAGTAATCCAGGATGTCTGACTCCAGCACCATCAGTATATCCAGATATAGTATCTTTTAAAAAGATACGTTGAGCATTTGATAATTCTAATGTAGGTTCATCCTTGTTAAGCTCATTAGCAAGTCCTTGAAGTATCTCATGATTAAAATCTACATACTGACGATAGTAAGACCACTTCTTATAATCGAACTTATCAAATAATTTATCCTTAGGTGTATCAGCATAATTCTTTGTTTGATCACCACCGTAGTCCTGATAATGTTTTTCAGTAATACCATTGACCGTTACAACTTTACTCAACTCTGCTTGCTCTTCCTCAATGTTACGAATGATATCATTCAGCTGTGCAGCCATGTTACTATAGTCAGATACTTGACCCAATGATGTAGTAGAATCTGTACCTAACACAAACCACATGATAGCTTGTGGTAATTGTTTTTTACGTATAAGCTCTTTGAATTTACTTATCCTAGATTCAAGTCCACGTATGTTCTTTAGGTCTGTACCTTGCTCTTGACGTATACCTAGATTGACATACATATTATCATACATGTCGAGTTCAGTTTCTATCATGTGGAACCTATTCAGTATCGCGGCATTAGTAGGATCAGCTTCATAGTCAGCAGCCGCTTGATTAAACTCTGCTTGCTTATCCTTATAATCCTGTTCTAATCTAGCAAAGTCCACATAGTTCTTTCCCTGCTCACGTAATGTAGCTATAGTAGCCTTACGTGTATTAGGGTCAGACATCAAAGTAAGATAATCTTTCTCGGTACGTAAAGCATCACGCATCAAGTTAGTAAGTGTAGCTACTTCTGCTGGTGATAATGTTGCACCAAGTTTACCCATGTAGTTATCCAATTCAATAACATCACTTGATCTACTAGTGAAGACATAGTTGAAGTTATGTAGTCCGGTAGCATCTATTGTATGTGCAGCTGTTTGTGTAGCTAGATCTTTACTTAGAGACAAAGCTCTTTTAGTAGTCATCTCATAATGAGATTCCATCCGCAGTACTTCTGCTATAGGTACACGCACATTAAAAAGGTGTAACTGCTTCTCATACAAATACTGCTCAAGTCTTAACTTAGCTACTCCTTGTGTATTAAGTAAATCAAAATACTTAGCTTCACTTATCCGAGTACCTAATACCGGTGTAGTGTTTAGTAAGTTGTATCCTGGTGGAGGATTATTCGATATATCCTTAAGATCTATTTTAGAATTAGCAACTGCTGATGCAGTCATACGTATCCACTCTTTTAGTCTACGTTGATCAGTAGCACTAGCAGAATTAAAGGCTCTATCCCATAACCTCTGTAGCTGGTCCATCATCATCCGGAATATTCGTACTATGTGTACACCAACTTTAGCTACTCCACTTCCACTATTAAAATGAATCTCATCACGAACCATAGCAGTCATCTCTTTAGCTAAGACTTCCATCATGGCCAAGTCAGACTTATTAGGACTTAGATAATGAAGGAAACCCTTGAGGTTCTTTATATATTCTGCTATTGGCATTTCACGTTCTACCTCATGCTCACGTAATGGATTAAGAGGATCAGGTTCAAAGACAAACCCTTTCTTCATTATCCCTGGAGTCCTGCGTTCTTCTTCCTCAAGTTCGGCTATCCTAGCTTTGATACCGCTCTCTTTCTCAACATAAATACTCAAGTGCTCAGCATAGATCCTCTTGTGATCCTTACTTAGTTGTAGTACACCAGAGTCTTTGATCTGCTGTAGGATATTATCAGATTGCCATAGCGCATATAAAGCCATATGGATAGCTTCCTCTGTCATGGTGCGCCAGCCTACGTTCTTACTAGCAAATAGAATGAAGCGACGATAACGTGAAGCTTGACCCTGAGGCTTTACTTCTTTACCCATCAACTTGCGAGTCTGCTCATAGTAGTCGAATCGAATTCCATTAGCAGCAGCCCACTGATCAAACCATTTCTCTACTAATGGATCATGCTTGGTCTTATCTTCTACACTGTAGTTTATGAGATCAGTAAGATTACCTACCTGCTCTAAGGAGCTAAGTTCAATCTTTGGCGCAGGGTCTTTACGTTGAGGCATGTCTTCTTCTGCTATGGGTTGATCGACCCGATATGCCATTGCACTTTCTGGAGTAAAAGTTACTTTGTTACCATTGAATTCAACTACTCTATTCGAATGATATCGGTTAGTAGAGTTAGTAAATCGCTTAGCTTGTTTTCTACTTGTAAATTCTATACCATCTGGTGTTACCGTAGCTCCACGATTGATAGCAACATCATACACTTTCTGACGAAACAAATCGTTGTTGATCGCTGCATCATCTATGGTTTGTTGTCCTAACTCTTTACTAGTCTCCTCCGTCTGAAAGTTTCTTAGTTGCTCCTCTGTAGGAAACTCATCTGTATCATTAGCCTCCTGCCAGAGGTTGACATCTGCTGCTAATATTGCAGGATGTATATCACTCTGCTGTGATAGAGCTATAAACTCCGGATGACTTAAATTGATACACTTACTTGCCATAACACTTCTTGATAGATTCTTTTTGTGGTTCTGATAATTGATTGAATTGTTCCATAGTTAATAGAGCTTCTTTGGTTTTAGCAACAAACTCCTTAAATTTATCTACATCTTTCTGATTGCCTAATATATGTACTTGATTCGGACTTCTTACTACTACAGTTTTATTTGATTGATCTGAGTTATCAACACCGACTAATCCATCGATATCATCACTACCGGCAAAGATATCACGTGCATCTACTGTGTTTGATGGAGCACGCCAACCTTCCTTATGCCTATTCCTATTAAATTTACTATCTGTGACTTCTTTTAACCGTTTGATATTTAGTACAGCACTTATTAAGTATTTATTCTTAAAAGTATTCGCATACTCTTTATCTGCAAAGAAAATAGCACCCCTATCTTCAAATTCTTCAAATGCATCTTCACTACGATTACCATGAAATACAATATCCTTAAACTTACTATTTGGAAATATGGTATCTACATATTGAGAGTATAGTTGCATAGACTCTTCTGGCGTATTACCAACTTGAGCCAACTCTGGATTTTGTCTGAATACCTCATCTATATCTTCCTTAATGGAAGTAGTAAGAGCCTTTTGCATATTCTCATTAATCTTAGCAAGCTCCTCATCTGTGATAGTGATAGGAGCAGTAGGTTCCACCCTGAGAGTGATACCTTGATTATGATTCTCTGGTCTGGTAAATGTACTCACTATTGGTCCTTGTATCTCTTTGAATCGAGCCGCAAAACTACCAGCTTCTCTCTTATTATTCTTTTCTATCACAGATATCTCCTGCTTTACCTGCTCACTATTCATAGCCGCATTCAATAACTTCTGATGCATCTCAGCTTCATACCATACTCTGGGACCGAACCTGTTAGTCTCTCTATTACCTGCAAGTACAGAAGGGTAAGCCTCAAACACAGTACCATTACCTCTCTTAGGTATCATAAAGTACAATCCATTTATATGTGGACTTACCTGATATACATCCTTACCGTACTGTATGAACCTAGGTGCACTAAAACTCTCAGACTTGTATGCTCCCTTCTCTAGGTTATTACGATTAGTTTCTTTGATCAATGCCTGTGAGTGTGGATTCAACAGCAAAACTTCTGGCGCACCTACCGGAATCAACCTATCCTTTATCTCCTCATAAGTCTTACCAGTACGCTCCATTATATCCAGAGCTTCCTTTGCATTGATATAATCACTCATTATATGTCCTACAGGAATCAGATCCTTCTTACGCATACGATGAGCCAGCTTTCCTCTATTCATAACTAGAAATGCCCAGATCCTTCCTCCAGTGTAATCTCCATCATTCTGCATAGACCTGATATCGAATTCAGTATCTATGACTTTCTGTATAGCTTCATTGTATCTGTTAGTCATCAATACCGGTATCGGTATTATCCTGGATGGACTACCTGGTTTATAATGCAATCCATAACTAGCTACAGTATAATCTTCCAATGCATCTACAAACTCATGTATCGTTCTACCTAATGCCGTAGTTGTAGGATACTGTTTCATGAATAGGTAAGTCTGTTTTAAATCACTCAGATCATTGGAAGGATCAAATGTAGATTTGAATCCGAAGGTGAATATCTTATTCGCAGCTAATGACTCAGTATCATTCTTACTTTCATTGATAGTAATGGATTTGAACAAAGGCTTTATTCTTTCTAGGTCATCTAGTTGGGTGTCAGTGACATCTTGCATAGCCTCAGGATCAAACATCATATACTTCTCCAAACCAATGTAAGCATCTGTCATACGCACGACTCTCTTCTCATGACTATTGTACTGACCCTGTGTATACTCCGAAGAACTAAACACACTCTTAGCATAGATGTAGTTAGTGATACCTTCTGTGATATACTTGAGATCCTTCTTAGATAGCTTCTCCTTTCCGGAGTGCTTACGTATCTTCTCAATGAAGTCCAAAGATTCTGGCCGCATGCTTAAGATATGCTTACCGATCTCATTCACTTTGGTAGTGAACATATTAGCATATGCAGCTATCCTAGGTAGCTTAGAATTCTTTACTATCATCAACTTACCTCCAGCAATATCAAACTGTGGTACTATAGTTTCATACTCTCCCTTTTCATTCTGTACTTGATAAGCTACCTTGGCTTTATAAGTATACTCTTTACCGGGTATCTTACTAAGCATATCATACTCCTGTGCGTCTTTATAGAGCCGTAGCCATGTACTGTATTCCGCAGCTACTTCACCAGCCTTCGTCACCTTACGCTTCTGTGCGCTTCTTAGATTCGTATCTAAGGGCGCTTTGTATTCCGATACAGTCTTTAACTCCATATACTTAAGTAACACTTGTATCTGCTGCTTGATAAACTTCGCATCATTAGACTCTAATTTCTTACCTAGATTAGGTAACAACTCCTCAACACTTAAGCCTTCTTTTAAGAAATCTTGTCTAGGTACACTATCTTCTGGTTTACCACCAAGAGCTTTGATATACTGTGCTTCCAAATCTTCCAACAATGAAGACACATGTCGCTCTACTTCCCATGGAAACTGAGGCATAGTCTCATTAAGCTTCCGAATAATAGGCTGAGATATAAAGACCACTATCTGCTTTGTAAGTTCTTTCTGACTCACATCAGTATTACCAAGGAGCTGGGACATGAGCATAGCTACCGGTGAGGTCTGGTCTGTAATACCTATCTCATAATTCAAAGTTGGATCTTTGGTTACGTCTGTACCTGCAGCAATTAATGTAGATCCAAATCTCCTGGACTTATTCGAAGCTGTTATGTTACTCAAACTCTCTCCAAACAAAGTTATAGGTGTAGTCATTACCATCCTATCTGTAGCACTACGTAGGTAGTTATTGATAGACTGTACAGCTGCACTACTACTAATAATATTACCACCTTCGCGTATGTGACTGTAGATAGCTACGTTGTCTACCATAGACAATGGATCTAACTTACTAGCTAGGCCTAACTCATCTCTGATATCCTGGAAGTCTTTAGGGCCACCAGGCTTAAGCATAGACTGACTATTCTTAGGATCAGAGTATACTTGCCGAGCTAGATTAACCTTGATATTATGCCTACCAGTAGATGTATTCTTATCATAACTTATAATCAAATCATTAGTCTTCTCATCATAGGTAGAGATATACATAAGACCGTATCTCTTATCACCATCAGCATCCTCAGAAGATATAAAGAATCCTTGCACAGGGCCTATGTATGCTGAACCTGCATGCTCCGGTAACAAGACCTTAGCATAGGTAACCATAGCTGAATACAATTCCTCTGTTGGGATTCTATACATGATACCTGAGAATACATCGCGATACTGTGGATCACTATGAAAATGTTCAGCAGCCTTAGCATAACTAGTGTTATTTGCTCGAGCCCAGTCTGCAATACCACTAGAATAATGAGTGATAGCTACATCAGCTTCCGTACTACCATCTTCCATTATCCGATATTCCAATTCAGGATGAGCGATGTTACCTTGAACATTACCTAAGAATCCTTCTTGCTTTGCAGTCTTACCTTTCTCAATAGTAGCTTGCATTACTGCATCAGCAAAATGGGATAGACTTGGATGTGATAATAACGTAGCAAACTGTTGTTTACCATCTACAGTTTTTACTGTAAGCGCATCATAGTACTCCGGTTTCAATCCACCAATCTGAGAAGTGCTTATGATCTTCCTACCTAGTTCAGGTAAATTCTTCACTACCTCTAAAAACTTCTGTATTCCTTCTTGGATATAAGCTGCTTGAATCTCATCTAATAATCTGGTGACTTCTTTAGCACTCATAGACATACCTGTACCTGGATATGAATAAGTTGAATCTTCACGGATCGCACTATATATCTGATTGGTATTCTGAGTACCGTCAGTATTCTTTTTCTTATGTTTGTTTGGTGTTGCTGTCTGACGCATGTAGTCAGTATTATCTAACCATACTACCGATTGACTATTAAGAAGCTCAGTATTTATTTTACCCTCGCTGTCATAAACAGAAGTGAGAGGTGTTCTATTCTTATTAATCTTAGGACCGCCAAATGTAATCTTATCCGCTTCTCTACTTTCCATAAGATATAGTAGGAAAGCAAACTCCGGCTTCTCATACTTATCAAAGTTATTCGCTACATCTCCAGCCGTAGGTACAGCCCAATATTCCCTACCCTTTTCTTTATATGCATACTGACGAGTCAATACAGTTTCAGCATTCTTAACATCACTCGTATAGAGTGAATTATTCTCCCCTATCTCTGTAGAAACTAATCTAGGTTTAGCTAATTCAAATTGAGGATTGACATTTGATATCTTACCTCCAGCTCTATTACGTTCATTACGATAATAGATCTCTTTCATTGGTTGATCATCCCAAGTCTGCATAGCCTTCTCTAGCTTTCTACGATACTCTAATGTATGTAGACCCATATTGTCTGTAGCATTTGTACTCTTAAAGCTTTCTACAGTATCCGGATCACTAGCAAACATAGATTCAATAGCCTTCATAAATTCAGGAGAGCTATTCTTCATCATATCTTGTAAGAAGATATAACCTGTACGTTCCATTCCATAATCAGCAGGTACAGTTTTTGAATCATATGCAGGAACTTCAAATGGATATATACCAGTACGTGTATCAAAGTAGTTTCTTTTTGTGAGATCACTAGCATCTTTAAATCCACTAAGCGATTGAAGTGTCAATTGATTATATGCATCGAGATAATATTGATTGTTGTAGATATAATCATCCAACATTAATTCATATGCTTTCTTATCAACGATACTACCTTGCATTATTCCCCACTTGGTAGATACAGTTATATTCTCATTAATGTCTTCTAGTGCCGACCCACTACTACTAATTATATTCCTACTAGTCAAGTATCGATCAAATGCTTTCTTCTTAGCTTCATAGTACTCTGTAATTAAAGTTTGCATCTGCGCTTCACTTGGTCTTTTTATCTTACCAGTATCAGTACGTTCTAATTTATCAATGATACTCTTATGATATTCTAACTTGCCTTTAGAAGCAGAGACAATACCTAAATCAATTTCGTTATTAATATTATCTATAGTAGCATTTACCAATTTGATTGTATTAGTTTCTATTGTGATCTTATCTAGATGTGGTACTTTCAATGACCAACCTAAATCAGAACTACTCTTGGCCCCTAACCATATCAAGACATCATTGTAATGAATAACCTTGTTCTGATCATTACGTACTTCTAATTCAGATGACCAGGCATTCATAAGAAACACAGCTAGATGTTCATGCTTCAATGCACTGAATAAAGTACTATCATCATTCACAGCTGAATCTATTTCATGTATCATTGCTAGATTAGCTTTATCCTCGATAATCTGATTCAGTAGTGGATTCTGTCTACCGAATATTGAGTTAGCATACAAAATACCTTTCTTAGTATTAGCACGTAGTTGTTTGAATAATCTTGTCGCATACATCGGATAAGAATAAGCAGACAACTTGTTACCCTTACCATCTAAGAACATATCTAACTTACTCGGTAGGATAAGATCAGCAATCGTAGATAAACTTTCGGTGAGTGATTTATCACTTAGTAGTGTAGTAATATCTGGAACTCTATTCTTACCTAATGCTTCTTTGTACACATCCATCATATACTGAATACCTGTACTAGGTTTAGTATCAGTACCTATGGTTCCCATCAACTTACTTAGATAAACACTACCAGCAGCCAGACTACCTTCCTTAGCTAAAACTTCTTCTTTGTATTTATTAGCTATCTGATCACTTGTGATAGCTATACCCATCTTGTTATACTGCGCTACTAGTGATCTGATTACTTGACCCCTTCGTATATTGATACTACTTAGTGCTGCTTTATTAGCCGTATTAAGTTCACTGATTGGTACATTAAGGTATGGTCCTACTTCTGCTTTGTATTTATCATAAGTCTTAGCAAGACTCTCACGCATCTTCATGAGTTCATCATCACGCTTCTCTATTGGTTTAGATCCTAAGCGTTCTATAGCTCTACCTAATCCTTCCGCAAAATAGTTAGTATGAAATCTCTTTGGATTCTCCGCAGTCAAATCGTACAAAGAGAAATCAGCAGTGTTAAATCTGTTCTGATATACTTTGAAATATTGTATCCTATACTTGTTTGAATAGGTTAAGAATAATTCATCTTTTAAATCAGCAAACGTATTCACCTTACGTATGAATACAGAAATCCAAGGTTGCGTTTTACTATTAGCAAGTTTCTGCAACTTACTCATCATTTCTTCTTTGTTAAGCACACCACCTATAGTACGCAATAGTAACCGTTGTCTTTCTAGTGTGTTGTCATAAACAAAAGTTCCTCGCTCTGTCTTTTGATATTTGTCTTGTAATCTCTTATGCTTACGTGGATCATCATAATCTGTTCCTTCAAGAAATGCCTCACTCGGCTGATATAATAATCTCGGAATAGTACTGATATGATGATGGGCAAGATCTCCGAGTAACAACGGATTCTCTCTGGCCTGATCTATTTGCCAACGCTCCTTATCTTTAGTATCTGCATTCTCATCTTCATCTCCTTCAACCCCTTCACTATTCAAATCTTCTTCTGAATCTAACTCTTCAACATTCAATAACAAATCTGCTTTTATCCGTTGACTCGCTGATAGATCACGATACAGATTAAATCTAAAGTTTGCATTGTTTAGATTATCCAATACTTCTTTAAGATCCAGATAAGCTGGTGAGTTCGGTGCTAGATTAGATAAATCATCTTCTATCTCTTGACGTATATCTACATTGTAGAATTCCTCTAGCCTCTTACCAAACTCTTGTGTATCTGATGATACTGGCTCAGCGCCGAAGAGCTTTTCAAGCTTATTGGATAATGTAAGTTCTGTATTAGCTCCGGCTAGTATTCCTCGAATCTCAGCACTTACTTCTGGATCAGCAACTAGTAATTGTTTTAGAGAAGTTGTACCTGGATACTTATCTAGTATCCTACTTATCAATTCTCTATTGATATAATTAACTTCATTCTCCAACTTAGCCGATGACCAATCTGATACAGATAGTACAGGTTCATTTTGAAACTTACTATTCTGCTCAATTAAATTAGTGATAGACTCTCTTCTATTACCTAAGAAGTTCTTACCGAATGTATTCGCATCTACTTCATAAAATAATTGATCGATACTTACTTTGTCTGTGATGTAGGAACGTAGTCTATAATAGTTATCCTTGAATAACATATTGAAAAGCTTCTTGAAGAAAGCTCCTATCTGTCCTGCAATAGTAGTAGGCTTGACTCTAGTATCTATTAACTTACCAAACTCATCAGCCATCGCTTCTATTATCCTAACATCACCAGGCAATGAGTTATAGAATTCTTCCGCAGACATATTAGGTTTCTCTGCACGTAGTTGTGAGAATGACTTACCGTAATCTGCTTTGTGCGTATGAGATCTTTCTATTCCATATCTATCAGCTCCTTCATTAAGTACTTGTTCTAATTGCTCTTCACTAAGCATAGACAATTGAACTATGTGGAAAGCTTCATGTCTTGTTATCCAGTCCGGTGATCCCTGAGCTATATACATCATGGCATTCCTTACACCACCCCAAGCCCTATTCCCAAGTCCTCTTATATTTAACAAGGTGCGTAACTCATCTTCTGCTAACACCTCTCTAGTAAACTCACCAAATCTTTCTTTGAACCATTTCAATATACTCGCATCATTACGAGTACCCGACAACTCTTCATCACTTACACGTAATAAGTTAGCAGGATCAACATCTACTTCTAGTATGTCATTACGTTGTGCTGCTGTATTCTTAATAGTACCATAACCTATAGTAGTGTTATGAAATACCCAAGGATTCAAGTCACTCTGAAATACTCCAGCTTCAATAAGTTTATTTATGTATGCATCATACTTCAAAGGCTCGAATACTAACTGACCATCTTTTATCGTAGGAAATAAAACATCCTGTCCTTGATTCAATACAACATTCACTAATTTATGTCGGATCGTTTCTAGATTGATCAGATCATTAGTAGTAGCTTTTTCATTATACAATATCTGAACAGCTCTTAGTTGTCTACCATCATTCGGATCAAGATTATTCTTGATATACTCAAACACTTTATCTATGCTTGGTACTTTATCAATCTCAACTCTATTGAGATCTATTCGTACAGGTCTTTTATTATCCTTAGTCTTTACACCTGTAGCTGTAATTGCAGACTTGTTATTTCCTTTTCTGTAATCAACAGTGTCATATCCTTCTCTAAAATCAACCATATGAATAGTGAGTGCTGTGGTCTTACCACTTGCCTCTACTGAATATAAAGGTTTGTCGCTTTCTTTATTAGCCTTGAATAGTATTTCGAAATATGGATTATCAGTTAATGCTACTTGTTCTCCAGTAGCCGCTGGATATATTTTACTATTGTTTGGATCTTGAGCTAGCCTTCTACTTCCAAATATGATTGGCATAAAACCAACTACACCAAATGAACCTTCAGGACCAGTCAGAGTCAATGGTCTTTTTGTCTTTGTAAACTGTGCTACTACTTTTTCTGCATTAGTTTTTATCTCACTATCATTACTATTAAGTGCATTGTATAATAATAACGCAGCTTCTCTCGCATTCTCCTCTAGTGATTTAGTAAGTTCTATCTTGATATCGAATCTGTGCAATGTATCCAATAAAGGTTTCACAGTATCCAGGAACAGATTAAGTCTGACTCTACGTAATGGCATAGTCACAGCTTCTGCTGCAGCCTCAAAACTTTTATTAAATAATGTCTCTACTATAAAACCAGCACCACGGCTATCCTCTTTCGCATTTCCAAAATTACGTGTAGACATTACACTACCAACAGGAACCAAGTCTTCTCCTCTCTGCCACTCAAAATCAATAGGTAACTCTTCCATTATATGCGCTACAAACTCCTTCTGACTCTGTCCAGGATCGAAGACAGTCTTCATGTATTTATTACCACCGAAGAATACTTTTATATCCTTGTGGTCAACCATACCTAAAGCCATAAGTGCCTGTAGTTGATAACGTCTAAATAATTCTACAGCCTGCCATTTCTTCACACTAGCTATATCATAGCTACTAGAATCTTTATTGTTATAACGTAGTAATGCGTATCCTAATTCAGCAGCTTGATCTTCACTGAAATCATTAGCCAGGAACTGTACATTCTTATACTCTGTTCTAGCTTCATCGGCCATAACAACTGGTTTCACTGAGACATTAGGCATGTCAACTGGTATACTAGGTAGTACAGTTGAAAACGTACCTTCAATAGGATCTTGCATCTCTACTGACTCCTGAGTTACAATAGTACTAAGAGTATAACCACTGTAAGTATATCTATCCATAGCTAGATACGCCTCTGCTGTTTCTTGTGCAGTCAACGCAATAACCTTAGGTTGTTGTAGCTTACGTATATGTCTATTGTTAGGATCAGTAGTTACTAATGGAAACTGTATGATAGACAATGATATCTTATCTCTTGGCACACCTTTAGCAATCCTTTGCTCTGCCAGTAATGCTAACTGTCTTTGATATACAATCTCTGGTCTCTCTGTTTCATGATTGGTAGATTTTATATCTATCACTTTCATATGACCAGTCTCCGGATTGTAAGCTATAAAATCAGCTTCACCTGCATAACCCTGTGCTTCCGCATCCTCAAGTTGTAATGGCGTAGGATACGCTTTAGTATCAAAGACATCAGTGAATAACATATACCCCTGTCCTTTATACTCAGAAGCTAACTCTAGCATATAGGACAATACACTTCCAGAATCTCCTAGATAAGTTTTGTATGCTTGTGTTTCTTCTATCGGCTTACCTTGCTCATCAAGATTTACCATAGAACCTAATACATCAATCAGCTTACGATCTGATTCAGTACCATCATTATTCTTCCACTTAAGAGTCTTGGATTGTAATGCTTGAGCATATGCTATTGCATCATTACTTTCTATAAAGTTTATTGCAATCTTACCAACAAGATCCACTATGTTACCAATGTTAGTAGCATTGTATCTATCAACAGAACTGCCTACAGCTTCACTCTTTGGTGTACCTAAAGTAGTAAGAGAAGTGATCCGTTGCCAAAGTGTACCATTATCTACATAGAAGGATTGATTCGAAGAGTAGTTAGATTTTGTTTGTTGTCCTGCATACAACTGACGTATGATATCTTCACTCTGTCCAGGTGTAAGTTGTGGTAAACTTTGTTCTACATATCTATCTATTAGTAGATCAAGTGCTGGATCTACAACATAATTCTCTCTTAATTCATCTGCTACTATTCTTGGATCTAAACCTGCAGCTAGTTGTTCATTAAATCGCTTTACAAGATACTCTTCTGTAAGTGCAGGTTCATGGTCATCAATAGCTTCACCTGGTAATATAGCATTCATTATTTTGTCTGCTTGATCAGATACAGTATTATCAATATCTACTGATCTATTCAATCTAAGCATTGTATCTATATCACCAATAGTAACAGAAGCTTTAAGTATTTTATCTGTTAAGTTTTGTTTTAATTCAGGTGAGGCATCAGACTGTTCGACTGCATCTAACAGTTTTGTTTTAGTACCGATTTCTCTTAGTCTAGTATTGAATTTATCTTCAATGTATGAAGGCACAAATGAATCTTCTTGAGATATTGTACCAGCATCTAAAGGCTCTTCATAATTAAGAACACGATCAGTAGAGTTATATATAGCCTTCTGATTATTTACAGACCAGTTCTTTAGTATATCATTACTGATATCATTAACTAATGTAGACTCTACTTGGTGTTCAGCGGCCATATCTTTCAACTCACCATAGGTCATAGCCTTACCCCGAATAGAAGCTAACTCTTCCTTAGATATAACTTGAGAAGCTTTGATCTCCTCAATCTTCTCAATCACTTCATCTCTAAGTTCTGGTTCTTCTTTGATAGTACTTACAGCTTGTTTTGCTTCATCATAATTATTGGAATTCACAATAGCTTTAGCTGCTACTTCCTCTACACGATAACTATCTATTGATTTACCTACAGCATACAACTCTTTCGCATATCGATCAGCTTCTAGTTTGAAAGTTTCATACTCTCTCATGTAACGTGCTCTCAATTCTATCTGATCAGGGCGAGTAGAACTTGCTAATGCATTAGCAGCAGCATGCACAGATTCGGCATACCGAATCTGTGCAGTCATTCGGTTGTATCGTAGAAAGTATGCGTGTCTGAATACTCCTGTATTAGACCTACCCTCAGAGATCTTCTTAGCAGCATTGTACGCCGCATGCGCTCTTTCAAGCATAATCTTCTTCTGGCTAATCGCCTTGCCAGAATCCATTTTTTCGTTTTGATACTGATATTCAGTGTTTTTAGATTTCTCAACCTCATACTTGTATGAATTTATAAGATCTACAACAGGATCTGCGGAATCTCCATTCTCCAAAGACTTAAACAATCTGCTCTGTAATACTTCATCTTCTGCCATATCACCTAAAGCTTGATGATAGATAGTAGCATCCGGTTTAAGTTTCAGATTAGCAAACTGATCTTTGTTGGTTAGATTATTTAAGTGTTCAGCTTTTACTATCAGTTGTAATCCACTAGCCTGAACATTACCAAAGTTTGGACTGCTTAGATCATCGTTGATAGCAAAAGCCTCATTAGTCCTCATAGTATTCAAGTACTCTATACTATTATTGAACTGACTTTTTATAGCTTCATAGTTCTTCTTATCCTTGTATTCTTGCACTGCTGTAATAGGAGCCGAAGTAAGAAATGCTATGACAGCCGCAGTATTACCTTCCTGGCTACTAAAGTTTAAGATACCATCTTTGATACCATTAGCTAGTCCATGTAAATAACTAGGACCTTCAGGACGCTCGAATAATGAGTTGCTCTCAAACAACGTTAGGCCGTTTTGATACTTCTCTTCAATTGATTCAGAAAGACCAGAACCTATAGTCTGCGTTACTGGATTATTGAACAGCTGCTTCAACTTAGAAGAAGCAATTGCTGTACGTTCTCCTAGATCTTCAATGTATCCACCCTTAGGTGCAACACCCAAGAGCTTATTCTGTAAGTGCTGAGTAGTTAGTAGCCATATAGCATTATTGACAAAGACATTGGTAGCACCTTTAAGTGCTCTCTGATGTAACTGATCATGTTCCTGAGCTACTACCTGATGTTCGGCTACCAAAGGGTCCATACCTAACTTGGTTAGTTCCTCAACACGTTTATCTTTAAGCGCTCCATATAGTTGCTCATAGCTACCATACATCTCAAGTTGAGACTCATTCAAAGCATTAGCTCCTATACTCGTAACATATCCAGCTTGTTGACCTATATTAGCTCCTATTCGCTTAGCTGCTTCTTTCTTCATCACATCCTTCATAGCGCCGGTGGCTATCCTCTCTCCTACCTTCTTTCCAATCCCAGTCAAGCCACTAGTAGCTAACATAGAAGCTACTGTAAATCCAACAGAAGGTAGTCCAGTTTGGTAAGTGTATAGTCCGTTAGGATTAAATGGGTTAAGATATTCAGAAGCACTACTCTCTTCATAGCCTTCAGGCTTATCAAAGATATAGGTAGCATCTTTTTGAGCTGCGTTAAGTGCCACATACAGTTCATCAGTGACCATACTCTCCATGAACTTATTAGTCTCACCTTCATCCCAAAATGCATTATGGACTTTATCTTCACGACTAGCATTCATAGAATGCTGTAGATTCTCCATTCCTTTCAGACCTGCTACCTTAGCTATAGCTTCAGTAAGCTCACCTTGAAGACCACCAATAGTATTAGTCAGAGTTTCTCCTACAGTCTTAAAGAAATCTTTAGTCTTTATCTGATCGTTTTCCTCCCTAGATACATTAGTTAATATTCCATCCGCTGCTCCTACTAATCCTTTACCTACCATGTAACCGGTATTTATCAATGAAGGTACTCCTTGAGTAGCCGCATTGTTAATCATACCATACATTCCCTTTGTAAAAGGATCAACAACAGGAGAGGTCTTCATAAACATAGCACGATCCCCAAACCATTTGCCTACAGCTCGGATACCCTTAGCTATTAATCCAGGTTCTTCTGCAATAGTAGGTTCAGCTTTTGTTGGTGTAACTTTTGTTTGTTCAGCTTTGGCTTGTTGTCTTGTCTTAGGTGGTAACTCTTGGAATGCATGTTCATAGGATGTATCTTCATCTTCCATAGGATCGGCAACCTCCATAGAATCAAGTTGTCCATTCTTTGCTAGTGTATCTACTGCACTAGTATCTACACTATGAGATTCAACAAGATCACTAAAGTAACCTTGCTTTTTTAAACGCTCATAATCTGCGCTCGATATTTTTACTGGTTTACTCACCGGCAGGTTGTTTAGCAAATACTTTAGTAGTTCCATCAGGCATCTCTACAAATAAGGAATCAATCTCAGAGCCTTTCGACGGTGATATTTGTTTAACTCCTTCTGGCGGGAATATATCCATATGTATATGAGGAGCTACCCCTGCTATTACTCTATAAGATAAATGTAGCTGTTTGCCTTTAGAGAAAATATCAACAGTATTATTATCAGAATTCCATTGAGCTACTCCTCCTAGTTGCTTAGCTAACTGTTCTATATTAGCTTTAAGCGTCGCAGGAGAGCCATCTTCAAAGTATAACTCTACATTATTAGCCGCTATCCATCCTGGATTCCTTAATTGCATATATGCCAAGTAATCAAAGTTCGCCGCACTATCTTTAGGATGAACCGGATTCATTCTCAAATCAATTGCATTACCTACATAGTGATTAGAACCACTAGTATGTTCTCCTTCATTAATATTTGTGAAGACTAATTTCTTAAAGAATAAGCCATTGATATTGTTGTTAGTGTCGCCTTGTTGTAGATAGAATAATGCTTTACGTACTTCAGGTTTTAATCGGGCGATATATGCTTTAGAAGCAGCAGAAGGAGAACCATCTACATTAGCTACAAGTAATGAATCTTGTAAGGTTTGTGTAGTACTAGCTTCTGGATCACCTAACACCGCTCCAGCTTTACTAGGTGCTGGTGGTGCTGCGGGTACAGCTCCATTTGTAGGTTTAGCCCCAGTACTAGTAGGTACAATAGGACCACCACTATACTTAGTTTCAATATTCGATACTTCCAATAAATCCATCTCGACTACATCTCCATTCTTATCCTTCTTATTCGTGATTCTATACACACCAGTAGACGGACTTACTACTTCATATCCAGAGCCAAAAGCCTTAGCTGCTTTTTTAGCATCAGACTCTGACTTGAAATTCAAGATACCCAGCATACGACCATTGGCATCTACTTGTACACCATCATAACCGTAGTTAATACTTAGATCATCTAACTCTACAAAATCTACAGTAGGTGTAGCGGTCAGAGCGCCTCTACTATCAATAGCTCTTACTTTGTGAAAGGTTTTATTTAATCCTCCATTTAAGAATGACAATTCTTTAGAAGGAGTCTCTCCAGCCTCTTGATCGATAGTCACTATACCAGTTTTATCAGTCACCTTAAGATTACGTGTCTTTCCATTACGATCGACAGCTTGGAACACATAATTACCAGCTTTGTCTACTGGCGTTAAGTATACACTACCTGATGTAGGTATTGGTGTCATTGATTGCATATTCTGTCGACTACCGACAGTACCAGGAGCCGCTTGAGACAAACCACTAGCATTTGTATTTCGTTGGTATGTATGCCCTCTCAATGTTATCTCATCAAACACCGATTGTAATGAAGGATATTTATTGGCACCACCAGGTTGCTTATCTTTTATATAAACATCCATAGCTGCTCTAATAGCCATTGCATTCTTAGAATCGAACTTATCATCAGCTGCGTCTATTTTTAATAAGTTGATCTCATCTGTGATGAATTGTTTATCAATACCATCAGGTAAACTATCAACCATCTTCTGCATACCATCGAAAGTATCTTTCAATATCTTATTCTTCTCCTGCAGTTGAGTCAACTTGTATCCTTCAAGCTCTGCTAACTTCTGTTCCCTAAGAGTTTTCATCTTAGCTAATTCATTCTTCTGATTAATAGAAGCACCATAAGCTTCTGCATCTACAAATGATGCCGGATCTATATCATAACTTCTCTTACGTAATCCAGAAGTAGGATCATCTGGTTTTCTTGCATCTTCTACTTGCTGTACATACTTCTTAAAATTCTCAGCACCCATCATCTCCATCCAATGTTGACTCTCCTTATCATCGTAGATGATTTTATCATGTAGCTTACTAGCTTCTGTATCCTTAACCCAATCTCTTACCTCAGGATCAAGGCTTAATCGTTGAGCGTTAAGTCCTAATCGCATTGCTGTTTCTGCATCCTTTACATTACCAAACCCTGCACTATCTAAGCCATAGTCTATCATCTTCTTCTCTAATCCAGGGATATGTTTCGGTAATACTTTGAGATCTTTAAGTATAGTATTAGACGCGGCTATACTTTCAGAAGCCAACTTTAATTCATTATATTTATCATTCCGGGCAGCTCTAGCAACATGATACAGATTGGTGAAGCTGTTTATATCCAAAGGAGCCAGCTTGCCTACATTCGGATTAGGCAGAGGTATACCAAGTCCTCTTTGTGGATTAGTCAATGCATATGTCTGTGCCATTATGCTATTTGTTTTAAGTAACGCAATTGCGCCAGCTCTCTAAGCAACTGCGCTTTATTACCTTTCAGTGTTCCTTTTCTTTGTTCATTATAAAGGCCTTCATATGCCCTGTTTGCTTTGTACTCTTCTGGAATAGTCATATTGAATTGAGCTATCTGTGAATACAATTGATTACGGTTTTCAACATTCTTGTTTCCTACCATATAATTCTTGTAGTTGACGTCATTCTCGAATCCAGCCTCCTTTCTTGTTGTATCCAGATTATCCATATAACCTTTCACACCAATATCATTCAGTTGGTTCTGTAGAGCACCATAACGCGAACCTACCAAAGAAGCCTTCTGCATAACATTAGCTCCTGATTGATCAGCATAACTTAACGTAGGCCCAAGCACTTTAGAAGCAAAATCAGAACTTGCTTTATCTTGAAGAAGTGATGTATCTACTTTCTGGAACATCCTACTCTTTACACTAGGCGATACATTGTAATAAGATGAATTTGGATTCTGAGCAGCCAAGCCTAGATTACCTATTATACCTTTTGCGAATCCAGTAGCATAAGGCACCTGAGATACCCATGCAGGATCAGGAGCATTCATATCTTTATCCGTTTCACCTAGTAGTTGTTTGTAGTATGCCTCTAAGTCTGCGATATCCATCTTGGGTAAACTAGTAGTGCCGAAGCCTCCTATAGCGGAAGAGCCGGGTTTAGTCCCCACACCTGGTTTATTCGGTCCTACCAATCCTGGAGGTAACGTAGGCAGTGGTGCTGTGGGCTTGAAATTCTTACGTCCTTTGATATACTCATTTAAAGAATCATATGCATATTGAGGTAATCCTCCTAGTTGATACTTCTTTATTAAACCACCAGTCTTAAGTTGTTCCATGGGCATTGTATTTTCTTGTTCATTAGCCATCATTTGATCTTGACCTGATGTATCACCGATCATCTGCTTCTGCATATCAGCTATCTGCTTTATCGCTGCTAGTACCGGTAATCGTGATTGTTTATTCTTTAACCTAGCTACTGCTGCAAAATAATCTTCCTTCCGATCAGTAAGAGGAAACTTCTTCTGAGTATACTTCATTATCTCAGCAGGTGTAGATTTCTTCTTAGGCATAAAGTCCGCTAGAGTAATAACCTCCGGCTCTTTAGGCTTCTGTCCTTCAGTATAATCTGGTACTGTCTGTCCTAGAATAAATAGACCACCCCACTTCTTATCGATCTTCATCTTAGCAAAATCAGATCCTATGTAGTCCCCTTCTCTTGGCATATCAGTAACCTGATCATCATACATCTGACTATGCATCTTACGAGCAGCAACTTCATTAATGTTACCATCTGGACTACTCATCATCTCACCACGCTCTGCTTGTATCTCTACCGGCGCATCGCCTCCAGATTGCATATTGTATACATACTTCTTTTTTATCCTCATGCCTACCTTAGCTTCAGGCACTGCATACCGTTTCCCAATAGCTTCAGCACCTCGCACAGTAGGATTAACCCATTCTTGGGTACCTCTCTTTCTATACTTCCAACCCTCCTGAGTATTTGTATATTCATAAGGATCACCTTCACTGGTTCTTATATTAGTAGTCATAGGCATAGGGCCTACGATCTCCGCTGGTTTATTAACCACAACTACCGGACGCTGTGCTGGGCTTATAACCGCATTGTTTATTTGTCGAATGTATTCCTTATTCTCTTTGCCAGTCTTTATATTTCGGATAGCTCCAGTAACACCATGATGATGCGCAAGAGCCATGATCTCATCATCAGTATAAGTAGTCGTAGGTATAGCAGTTCTTACTTTCTTAATTGCAGGTTTCAGAGTATTGTTCTCCCAGTAACGCATGTATTTATCCTGAGCTTCTGGACTATTCAAAAACTCCTCTCTAGTCTTAACACCAGTAATCCGATTTATCTCCTTATTATGCTTTGACCAAGTAAATTGATATCTACCTGAATCAGTGGAGAACTTAGCTCTCCCTTTAGCTCCATATGGATTCTTCTCTCCTCTGGTTTCTGCATGTGCTATCCTAGTAGCAATAGATGATATATCTGCCATGGTATTAAATTAAAGGCCGTTCAATAACATACTTAGCATTACGGAATATGTACTTCTTCTTCCGAAATGGCTTTAATATTTTTCTCTCACCAGTATCAGCAATAGCTTCTAAAGCCATTGGTGTGTTAGCTGTTGTTATAATATTTCCTGGAATAACATTGTGATCATTGTAGAAGGTAGGTGTACCTGGAGTATACCCGGTAGTATTAATATTAACTCCTCCTTTCTCAAACTTACGAACTATACCCCGACTCATAGGATCTACCAATGTGGAACTACGAACAGTTTTAATCGGCATATTACGATACGCTGGAGTACTGGTATGGTCATTTAATACCTCATCGGCTACATGAGCCTTATGGTACTTCACAGCCAAGTTACTAGTTTGATTCATCTTAGCACCTATCGCACTCTCCTGCTTAATTAAGCCATGAGATATTGAAGCCAAACCATTAAGTATAGAACCAGTAAGGTCACCTTCCGCTAAATGCATACCGGCTAATAATGCTGCCGGAAATCTACCTAGAATAGGTACGAGACTTGCCTTATCCAAATAAGGCATACTAGCTTTCAGTTGTCTATGTATAAAAGAATCGTAGTACTGCTTACGCCTAGCTTTAAGATCATCAGCAGTATCCGATACTTGATTCATAGCATAACGGCTACCGATACCCGAGACCGGACTACCAGCTTGATACTTCCTGACTAATCCACCCTGTTGATAACCTCTATTTATACCCTGCATGCTTGAGTTAAAGTTAGCCTCATACTCAGCCTCTCTCGCTCTACGAATATCATCCTTACGTTTCAGAGCAGTAAACAATCCGGTTCCTGCACCAATTATAGCTCCAGGTATACCAAACTGAGCAGCACCCTGTAGTCCTCCGCCGATAGTACCAGTCAAAGCATTACCACTTATACTACCAGAAGTATTAAGTATAGATCCAGCTCCCATGGCCATACCTCGCCAGTCTAGTTTGTTACCCTCTTGCGGATCAGTAACATCAGTAACAGGAAGATTATTACCATAAGTATTGACATTGGAGGATGTAGATTGTGTGATGGGTGGTGTAGGTAAGCTGGTTTTTCTATTGAGACTAACTCCTCCCGGTAAGGTAGGCAAAGGTGTAACTTCTGCGCCTTGAATAACTGGCGGTTGTGGTAATTGAAATCCATTCCCAATGGAAGTAACAGCTCCTGGAGTAATTGGCAAGGGGTCAAAGCTAGTATCGGGTCTTGGAAAAAGACTCCCTTCATATTGTTTCCCTTCCTCATCCGTGTAGTTGGGCGTCCACCGTGTTTCAGTTCCTAATTGTAACTTCCTTACATTACCTCCTAACTTATGACTAAGCATATTAAACATCTTATGTTGCCTAAGTTCCGGAACAAAAGTATTCGGGTCAGTACTATAATCAGACATTAGCTTTACTGAATCTGCATACTTAGATACCTGTCTAGGCAGAAGCTTTCTAACTTCACCCCAAGTAGCATTAGGATTCTCACGCATGATCTGTCTTACCATCTTAGGTCCGCCATTATACATCGCTAAGGCTAACATAGTCTTATCTGGATTATTAGGATACATATCCTCCAAGAGATTAAGATAATTCACTCCTACCTCAATATTACTATTAGGATCGGTAAGCATCTGAGCCGTTATATGCTTAGATATACCTTTGTTATGAAGTTCCTTTAATGCAATATCACGTACTTGGAAATAACCCTTGGCGCCTTTGCCGCTTGTAGCTGTACTAGGTGCAGCATGTCCCTTAGTCTCATGAGTAATCATCGCATTATACAGAGCTAATGGATGACGAGGTGGTGTTTGATTTAAAGGTTCTTGCTCTGTTATAGGACTAAACATTTTGCCAGCTTGTAATAATAGATTTAAGTATCAGGTTAATATCTTCTGTTCCCTTACCACTACAAATCAACCGATACACTACATAATCGTCTGTAAATCTATCAGTTTTATTATTATTAGCTGTAATAATATTTTTATCTAAATCATTAAATATCGAGGATTCTGTCTGATTACTCGAAGTCATCGGCACATGCTTGACTCCTACATTATCAGTTAAGGCTGCGAGTTTATACTGCTTTCTAAGCTTTAATACCTTAATCACACCTTTAACCTCTTGAGGATCAATATCCTCAATTATCTTAACCCTTTTCATTCCAGTACTCTGGTAACTATTATAAGCTCCTATCTCATCAAAGAAGATATCTTTTCTAAATGGCTGTCCATTTACATAACCAATAGACTCAGTATCAATAGTCACCTGATCTATAAGAAAATCACTACCATGAGGATGCCGTTGGATAACATCGACTATCCAGGGTACTACCTTACCATATTGATTCAGGAAGCTCTTAGCCTCAGAATGTATGTAGATACCTTTCTCCCCTATAGAGTACATATGACTCCGGCCTGTGATATACAGATATGGAGTATAACTATGGAAGCCTATCCACTTCTGACTAGCTAAATCATAACTAGCCGTAAAAGATACATCTATGAAGTGCTTACTATCTGTGACTGATATAGGTTCACCTGTCTTCTTCAAGATAAACTTAGCACCATCAAACCTAATCATATCGGGTTTAATAGCCTTAAAGTCTCGCTTAGTTATCAGCATGCGGTTAAGCCTTGGATCTACTCCTATAGCATAACCTACAGAATCATAACCAGCACCTATCTGATCAAACTCAGGAAACTGCTTGAGAATCTCAAAGCCCAGATGTTCTTTAATGAAATGATAGATATGCCCATCAGTCATTTCTTTAGGACCACCCTGAAACTTATATATACCTGGATAACCTCTATCCACAAACAAGTGACCATACTTACTAGTCATACTAGCATAAGCATCCATACAACCAGCAAAGCCTTCCTCTGCTCCACCATACGGAGGTATCGCGATATTCAAGAAATTACCTGTACCTATAATGATCTCACTACCCTCACCAGTCTTTAGTGTTTGTTGTCTACTCTCTATTACCATGTAGGTAACTGACGTATGTGCTATTACTTTACCACCATCTTCAAATAGATCTAGAGTCACTCCATACTTCATCGGAAGCTCAGAGAAATTATTAACTCTAAAATTCTGCCAAGCATCATTGATACTATCTAAAGCCTGAGGATCAGAGAATACCCAGTGGTTACTTAACGAGGTGCACTTGCACGTATCATAACTAGCTCCAGGCGCTATAAAAGTTTCTATGTTGTTCTCTCGTGAATGATCCCAGTTATATTCAGTATAGTTCTCCTCTATTGGTAGTAAGTCGCCATCCGCTATCTTACAGTTTTGTCCATCAGCATTATAACATTCAAAAACACACTCCTGGATATCTAGTAGCGCATCAAGTACATCACATATGATATAGTTAAAGTCCGCTTTAAACAATATGAATAAGAACCAAGCTATGATAAGAAACATACCTACTGGTACTGTAGTAAAGTAAAGGTCTAGTACTACATCATCAAATGTCTCTATCACCCATTTAGAAACCAAGTATAGCAATGCTATTTTCAGTATGGTCTTTATAACTCTCATAATCATCGGAGTCTTAGGCCACTTATAACCATACCTAGTAAGGAAAGCTTTTGTCCAACTAGTACCTTTCTGAAACTCCGGATCAAGCTGTAGACATTCCAAGTTTGGATAATGTACCTCAGCTTTATTCATGTTGATCTCTTCTGTGATTACATCTTTACGTATAAAGTCACATACTCCAATTTTTCTATGTTGTAACTGTACAGAACTTTCACATATCATGTGGATCAAAGTATTCTGTGCATTTGAGTGATAAGTATCTACATTAGTTTTACCTACGAATCTAGTCAGACCATCCCAACATCTTCTACCAAAACTACGAAGTCCTCTATTCTTTCTTGGATCAGGATCAGCATTACAATTTATTGGAATCTTGACACAAGTATACAAACATAATAATGCTGCAATATCTATCTCTACAAGTATGTTACCAAATATGCCTAAGTCCCAATCAATAAGTGTAAGTTTCTGAACTGTGGGTCTACGTTGATCATCCAGACTACCTACCTTATCACTAGGTACACTGAATCTACGATGAGTATACATCCCCATCCACTTATTACCTATACCTACCCGAGTTGCTTTATTACCTTTGAATTCTTCCCAAGTAAGATCGAATCCTATAGGATGAAATATAGCATTCTCTAGTCTACCGTAAGGCTTTGGATTATCATTAATAAGTATAGCCCAATGACCTGCAGCGTTATAAATCTTACAAGAGCGGCATTCTAAATCTCCAAGGAAAGAACCATCACATGTATTGTTTGCGGTGGTATTACCAAAACCATTGTATTGACCATCTGTTAAAAATTGATCAATACTATTAGTTAGTTTATACTCATTACCCCCTAACTCTAGATATACAGTCTTCTCCCTTCCTTTATTAAGCAGTGGATACGTAAAGTCACCCTTGGTTTGTAATACCGAATCAGTACCCACATAACTAATCTCCTTGAGACAACGTATCTGATTATTCTTGGTAGGTATACAGTCACTACTTATTAAAGCAGTAGTCCGCGTAGATATATCACTAGCATTACCTAGAATAAGATACTTGCTTACTATTGTTATCCCACCTTCATGTACACAAACACCGCTATTAACTTTAAAAGTATACTCTACTGTTACTGTAGTCTTATCTGTAATAGCTTTGGCTAATGTAAGAGTACTCTTTAATGCAAAGACCGCCCCTAAGAATACATCAAGATTATCATCTTCTAGATATAAACCAGTACTAAGATCCTCTACAATTATCTTTCTTGTTACTTGAGTCGTAGAGGTATCGACACGTAAACCTACAAGTAGAATACTACTATTCACCTCTAGTACATTAGACTTCGTAACCTCTACCCCAGCTAGAAATTGACTTATGGTAGCATTAACCTGATCACAACATACATTACGATCTTCTAATAACTTATACTTATTAAGATTTATACTCTGTCTAGCTCCTTTATGTAACAAGCCGGAATCAAAGATACCCTTGACTCTTTCTCCTTCAGCATAAGTATCATAACGTCTACCGGTACCAAAGACTTCCCAAGGTACTTGCACCTTATCCACTCTTAATGGTATTTCTCTAAAGTTCGTATCAGGACTATGAAAAGTATAAATTGGTGCATTTATGTTCTCTCCTCCACGAAAATGATCTACCGGCGCCCCAGTAACTACATCAATATGTCTATCATATAGCTCTAATGCATTGACCGCATTCTTCTGCACAGCATACTCCTGATTACCTATTTTACCTTTGAAGGTATGTGTAAGTAAACCCTTGGCTACTATCCTAGCTCCTATAGGTTGCATAACTACACTGACTGGATTCATAGGACACAGAGGCTTCGGTAAGCTATCAATTACTTCTTGTGGTAAACTAAAGCCTACAAGCTTTGCTCCTAGTATACGTAGCTTGGTCTTACCCCACTCTTGATTCTCAGGCATAGCATCAGATACTACACCTTCCTGGTTAGTTACATGATAAGGTACTAAGTTCTCATCAGGAAACATAGGATAACGTATAGGTGCTCCTTTATCTTCTCCATACAGATAATCTCCATTACAATTCTTAATCTCCGGATAAGTATCTAAACTCTCGAAATAACCAAACTCTCCTTCCTGTACTATGACAGGCTTCTTACCGATTATCCTACAACCAGAAGCATCATATATAGGTTCACCGCCTGGACAGTTAGGTACATCAGAATCGAAGGCTACCTTAGGCTCATTAACTAAAATACGCTTCTCCGCGAAACGTTCTAGTCTATACTCCTGACCTCCATTAGTCATATGAAACTGACCTACATTATTACACTCTGCACATATACCATCATCACTCCATTGATCAGGCTTGGAACAAGTAGATGTATTACATACATACTTACCAGTAGTAATTGAACTTCTAAACTTACCAGTATTAATAATCTCACCACATCTAGCTCCGCTATAAATAGGACCGAGACACTTCTCCTTAGCACAATCATTACAGTTCTTTCCACTACCAGAACAACCACCACCACCACTACCACCACTACCACAACCACCACCTCCAGTCCCTGTACCTGGATCTACACCTGTATTATCACCACAAGGACAAGCGAAATTTATCGTGTTCTTTAATGCATCATCTGTTATGAATTCTTGCCATCCATAAGTATAGGTATTATCACCACATTGTACTTTAATACATGGATAGAAATTACAAGGAGTTTCACCACTATCTATAATAGTCAAAGGATCTACTGTATAATCAACACCTAGTATATCTTGTGCTCTAGGTAAAGTATTAGCTGCTTCTAATTGATCACAATAAGGACAGTTGAAGTTGGCTTTATAATAAGTTATTCTTAATGTACACTTATCTATTTCTGGATCACTAGCTTGTGGTGGCGGTGTGACTCCAAGTATATTTGAAGTTAGTAATACACTAGGACAACCCTGACCTCCATAACAACCACCACCAGCACACTGTTGTCCACCACAACTCCCTGATTTATCACTGGCGCCAGTACAACCCTGACAGGGTATATTCAAACTTACTTTCTCAGGTGAACCACATTGTATACAACCACCCGCAACACTTAGCCATCCCCGATACATGTCATTAGGTGATGAAGTAACGGAACGTCCTCCATCTATACCTTGATTCTCTACATCATTAAACTTTACCCAACGGAGATAAGGTTCGGATGTTCGTTCTTGTTGAGAACTGCTACTACTCAAGCTACTAGGTACAGGCGTACAAAACTTCTTCGTAACGAAAGCTGTATTCTCTACTTGCCATCTTTCTAACTCACACTCCGTACAATTACCATCTTGACCTACTGGTATCTTTTCACGATCATAATCATTAGCTCGTCTTCCATATAATGGAAATGCCGCTGAAGTTGTACCATCACAAAAGTTCAGGATCAACGCAGGACTTACTAACTCACCTCTAGGAAAAGTTCTATATTTATCAGCGTCTTCAAAGTCAATCAACGCGTCTACCCAATACAACTTAGCATTAGCTACATACTTTTGTATGTCTACATTGAAGTAAGGTTGTAGTCTATACAGTACTAGTATTCTATCCTTCTGGAACATACCAGCGCCTTTTATAAAACCATCCTTCTTATCTAGTACGATACTAGGATCAAGTTCTTCTTTCTCTTCACCACCTTGATACAAGTAAGTTATATCATGTTCAGAATACGGTAGTGTTTCCAATCGATACATTGTGGTAACATGATTTACTGTCCGTGCTACTGCAATTATTATTCTATCATAAGTAGTCTTACTTCCTTTGATATTTATCTCAATAGCATTTTTAGTTATTTCACCAGGTTGACCTTTCTTTCCCCATATATGAATGAAGTCTCCTAATCTAAAATAATTAGTCTGGTTACCGTCAGAATCAAGTAGCGATGTGAATATCCGGTAAGTAGCATCTTTAAGTTCTTCTCCACCATTCTTAATTACAATACCTTTAGCTTCACCAACACAATAACACTGGAATAGAAAAAACTCATCTATAGTTCTATCACAGAATGAACCATCTAAGTCCATCCGATAATATGTATTTGCAGAACTAAAGTAAAGTATTGAGTGAAAACAACCATCTCTCATCTTCTGAGATTTCATCTCAGCATCTATATCTCTATTACACTCGAAGTGAAACTTACCCTTGAATTTTTCATCCTTGTCATCTATAACTCTTACATATGTTTTAGTAGCTAGATCAGCATATCCTAATTCTGAATATCCTTCCTTTGGATAAAAGCCAAATGTTATTATACGATTATGAGAAGCTTGACTATAGTAATCAATTACTTTCAAACCTTCAGGTAACTCTATATGTAATTCTATACTCTGTTCCTTACCTACACCTGTAGTTTTACCACCAAAGAAATCTGGTTGACCATTCAACATAAACGGATAAGTACCCGGTGCTTGCGCGCTTGGTATGAATGCTTGACTTAGTCCATTCTCGAATGTCGATACTATAGGATTACTTTCTTCCATTAACGAAATTTATACCTGAATCTATCTGGAGCAGCTCTATTCAAATTCTCACGGTGATCATGATACTTAATCATCTTATTCCAATGATTATTAAGTAATGCAAATAACCGATCAGGCTCTATCATATTTGCCTTAGATTTAGCTATAGGCAATAACCTAAGCCATTCCTGTTCCATATCTTTCCACATCACACGTGACTGCTGATCTTTCTTACGTACATAAGTATCGTATGCCATCTTGTAAGTAAGAAACTGCTTTACAGCTCGTATTACTTCCATACAATCTGGTACCAATAAATCACCATCTTCATCTACTGGCGCAGTTAAACAAGACATAAGCACCTGCCCACTCTTTATATTCAATCTTATAATTGGAGGCTCTATTATATACTCCGGCTCCAATTCTATTCTTCCATGCATTGTAGGCCTATCACAATCGCCTAGATGATATTGCATACCGAAGAAATCATTCTGTGCTGGATAGATAAGATGAAAGTGTTTTGTGAATTCAAATCTATCTTCACTCAATTCATTCAATATTCTATAACCTTTAATATGCTTTTCGTGTAAATGTTTTATCTGTGGAAACAACTCCTCTGACTCGAAACTATTCAGATTTATTAGTGCAGATTCACATGAACATGGATTAGGTGTACACTCTGGACATTCAACTTTTATATTCAATTTGCAACCTGAATGCATGTAACTCTCCTTTGTCCATTCTTTAATCTGCACTCTATTACATCTAGGAGTATCATCATATTTAAACAATACTTGAGCGGTACGTCTATGATGAGGAGGTAATTTACCTTTGTAGTTCTCAATTGTAATGAGTGCTACATTATGCATGTATTGATCAGCTTTGATAATAGAGGATACCGCTTCATTAACATATATCAATGAAATATCTTCGTTATCCTTTAGATCAGGACCGAACTGACTCTTCCACTCATAATAGACAGAGTGCGCACTTATAAATCCATACTTCATATTATCTGCATTACTTGTTTCAAAGGCCCAGTAGTCCTAGTTAAATTTGTTAATCTTGTACTATTAGGGCCAAAGGTTCTCATAAAATAAAAACTAATTCTATCAAAGTAACAACCTGCATACTTAGCCCAATGAAACTTATAGTATTCCCCACGTACATGTAAGTTCATATAGTAAATACGTTTACCATATTTCTTCGATGCTACCATATCCACTATAGGCTCTACATTACTCATCGAATCATTAAGCCTGGTATTATTCTTCCGTATACCTAAAATCATTATCTTATTAGGAAACACTATATCAAATCCTACATTATCCAGTAAGAACGTAATTAATATATTAGCAAGATCCTTAAGTAGTGCTACATATTCCTTGCAAGTTAATCTACGTTCATCTTTAAAACCTTTGTAGTCTGGATAAGAATCTACATTATGAAAGCAATAATAACCTCTATCTCTGGCAATTTTAGTACCAGTACGCTCATAGATAATAGCCGACTTTGCTCGGTCTCTACGTTTCGCTTCTCTCCATAACTTCCTTTGCTCTTCTTGAGTTATCATCCCTTGCCTCCTGTTCTAGTTAAATCTAAATTATCTTGTACTACGTCAATACCAGTAGCCATACTAATATTCAGTATGTCCTTAGCAAACCACTGATAAACTAAAGGCATTAGTTCATCATCAATTACAAACTCCAGTTTGTAGGGATCAATACAGGTAAGTACCTTACCATTACAATCTGGTAATCTAGCTATATCTCTTATGTCAATGGGTAGTAACTTAATTGATATATCTTCAACATGGATCTCATTTATGATATAAGCTCTAGTAGCATTATCTATTGTCTTCAAACTATATCTAGGTCTTTTTCTTATCCGGGCAAATCTTGATAGATGTAATTTATTGAAATCTTCAAAACGAGTCCAAGTATAACTCTGCTGTCCTAATGTACCTATAAAGTGTAACTCTCCGGTGATGGGTTCAGGTATTGGATGTACAGTCCTTAAAACCTCTATACCTTCTGCTACACAAGGACACTCATGAGCTAATACCGGTTCTAGCTTCATACAAGGAATCGTATGTAACTGGAAGTCGGAAATAGGTATCCCTGGGTTTATTCTCTTCTCGTAGAGTACACGAATACGATAATTATTAAGATGGAAGTATAATAATGGATCTGACCACTTAGACTCAGGACTTGTCTTTCCAGTCTGATTAACGATGACATCTCGTATTCCTTGTATGACTTCTTGTATTGACATTACTCTCCTCTCTCGATTTTTCCTTTAAAATCATTATCACCTACTACAATTTCTATTTCAGATTTACTAATAAATCAACTGTTTGACCATAAGTATAAGGTCCACAAGGAGTCGGATATCCACCAAATCTCATTGCAATTCTAAGTCTAGTCTTACCCTTGTATCCTGCAGATGGAACAATAAAATTTGAACTAAGTAATAAAGTATTAGTACTCGTCATAGCAAAGATTTCTTCTCCTGGATCAGTGAAGTCATAATCATTGTTATAATCAATCCAGGCTTTCCAATAAAGCCTAGCTCCCGAACCGGTAGTCTTGGGTTGATACTTCATAATATTTGAAGTACCTCTTACCAAATCAGTCATGGAAGCGGTAGCATCAGTATATCCACTTGTCTTTGCAAAAGTATTATTAATAGTTCCTAACTGTAATTTGTAAATGTATTCGTATTGCACTGAAGAACCTTTACTACTACAATAAACAGAAGGAGTAGGAACGTTTTCAGTAGTGAAATTAACTATAGGAGAATAATCTGTATGTTCTATGGAACATACTGATTTTACTCTAGTGTTATATAAAGTATTTGGAGTCATTGCCGGATAAGTACCTGGCATAACAAAGTATTGAAGCTCAGTATTAACTCCTTGCCAAATAGTACTTGTATTGGCTTTAAATTCAAAAATATACTTAGTAGCTCCTGGCATATTGTTCCAAGAAGCTTTACCTCCAGAATTATTAATGTTTGAAATAAGTAATCCAGTAGGAATATTACAAGTTGGAGTACTTAGGGTATTAAAGTTAATTGCCGTAGAGTACGGACTAGCATCCGCATCACAGGTGGTTTTTACTCTAACATTATAAAGAGTACCTGCTATTAAACTTGGAATATTGTGAGTATTTGATGTTGTAACAACAACCAACCAAGCTGGCGCTGTATTCATCTTGTATTCAAGACGATAAGTACTTGCTCCTGTTACTGCTGCCCAGCTTATTGTAGCAGATGTTTGGGTAATATCACTAGCTACTACTCCTGTTGGACTATTACAAATAGTCCCAGTACCTAAACAACTAGCCGCATATACTTTTGAGCGAATCTTATCTCCAGGTTGTTGACCAAAGCCGTTAGCGAAATTAATTCCATATCCTGTTAAATGGCAATAACTCATTATAGTCCCTCCATTTGTCGGAGCAGGACCAGGTGGACAACCTCCCTCAGTAGTATAACAATTATCTAAAGCACCTCCTATCCACGTACAAGATTGAGTATGAGGAGAACCTAAGTTATGCCCCATTTCATGAGTCATTACTTCCACTGTCCAACTAAAAGTAGGTATGTTTTGATACGTTGATTGAATATTACTATAGGCATACTTATAAGAAGTACATAAAGCATCTACCCAGGCAACACCACCTAGTCCTTGGCCACCTAAAGCTACTAAATGAGCTAAGTCACCATTGAATGTCGGCCTTGCTGCTTTAATCTGATATAAAGCATCTACAGAACTAGTTCTACTATAAGTGTCTGGAGTAACCCACACAAATACTTGGGAAATTTGAGTTTTAATACTTTCGTTTTGATAAAGTGCCGCAACATTATTATATACCGCAGTAATCCAATTGACAGTATTAGTAACTCCTCCCTTATTTTGTTGTAATGCATAATCACATTCCAAATAGACTTTTACAGTATTGTTTACATTTATACTCGATATTAATTCTATAGGTTTTCTTACTACTTCTAGATTTTCTGTCCCACAAGCCGCAGTAGATGGAACACCGAAAGTATCTTTTTCAATATTTTGTTGTAAAATAACACCTCTAGATATTGGGTGAATTGTTGTTGCAGTACCACCGTAATGAAAATTACCCATTACTTCTTTCTTGAAAAAGCTTAATGTAGCTATATCAGTAGTACCTTCCACTATTCCCTGATAATAAACTCCAGGCGTATAATTATGAACAGTATCTCCTGAAGTGATTACATTAAACCCTGTGGCGAATAGATCAATTTTAATAAGTTTTAATACAACAGTTTCTCTACTATTCTTAGGTATTATAACGGATATTCTTTCAGGTTTCTTAAGATTAATCCTATTTACTACGGATTTACTTACAATTAAAGTTTGATTACCAATACTATCTATTAAGCTAAACTTAAAAGGTTTTATTACTAGAAAAGTTTTAGAAGAATCTGCTATTATAGCCTCAACAATTTTAGAAGTTTGAGTATTACCTATAAATGTAAAAAAACACAGTAGTGCTAGGAAATTTACTTTCAACATGATTAAGTTTTTATTTAATTATTTCTAAGTTATCCATTTTCTTATGTCCCAATAAGTATCCTAGTGCCTCCAATGGCGTACTCTCCATTGATAAGGAGTCATCATATGAGGATCTCCCCAAATTGCCAATCTGTCCTTACGTGCTTTAGACCGAGAATACTGATAGTGCCTTCTCAATTTTAAAGGAGTCTCTGATGTTAAGTAAACACCATAACCACTAGCTAATAGCCAATCGTTAATCTCAATACTATTATGAAAAATTCTCGCTAGTAATCTACCATACTTATCATAACCATATGTGATTGCTATGATAGGTTGGCCTTTCAAAAGCTCTCGTACTTTCGTACCAATTTCAACACCCCAAGGTTGATTTTCAGTTATATGGTTAGATATAACTTCAGGACAGTCTACTCCAATTACCCTTACCCAAATTCTAGAACTATCATCTGGAAAAAAGATAGCATAACTATCTCCATCATGTACAGCCATTACAACCCCAACACGTTCTACCTGGCTATAAAGAGTAGAAGTTAAGAGTACTAATAATAAACACTTTAAATAATTCATTTTATGGTTTTACTTGGTGAAATCTTAATTTTATCATTAAATCTATTTGTTCCTTTTCTAAAGAATCTAATAGTTTACTTACATATTCAACTTTACTATCAAATACATACTGATTTATATTAATACTCTTATCAGTAGGTATATCATTAGGTTTTAGGAATAATAAAATCACTATAACTATTTTACCAATCTTAATCATTTTGCATGAGTTTTAATTTGTTCATGTTGGAGCTTAACATTTAAAGATTTTATAATTATACTATCTACTATTCTATCCATTTGCTTTTCTTTTTCTAGACTAGCTTGGACTACTTTATACA
>ERZ1026800.240-NODE-240-length-50417-cov-4.669994_pt1 | contig 50417 bp, 35 predicted proteins | sample MGYA00520873_ERZ1026800 | MGnify/ENA primary metagenome ERZ1026800 (study PRJEB33270, sample SAMEA104284475) | anaerobic digester metagenome | biome: Anaerobic digester microbiome; feature: mesophilic sludge digester; material: Anaerobic digester biomass | place...
TGGTCCTGACAACCCTGTTAATACGACCAACCTTTTGGACGATCTGTACACTTACACTACCACTCCTGTTGATTTTTTGCCGCACAAACATCCAGTAAATATAGGCTGAGACACCCATATTTACAATGCAAAATCAATTTATTTTCTATATATCAGATGGTTATGGTTTTGAGGACCAAAAAACCGCACAAAACAGGAGAACGGTACGCGGTGCGCGGTGTGGAGGAGATGAAGGGGAGAAGAGGAGAAAAAAACCCACCCCCAACCCCCCGCTTAGGGCGAGGCAGGCTCTCCGAGGAGGGGATCCATCCGATGCAACCTTCGCTAATACCTCATTGTAAGAGACTTACACGACCTGCACGACTTGCACGACCTGCACGACTTTCCCTGTGCCCCGTGCCCTGCGCTCTGTGCCCTGCGCCCTGCGCCCCGTGCCCTGCGCCCTGTACTCTGTGCCCTGCGCCCCGTGCCCTGCGCCCTGTGCTCTGGCCCTGCGCCCCGTGCCCTGTCCCCTGTGCCCTGTACTCTGCGCCCTGTGCTCTGTGCCCCGTGCCTTTACTCCCCAACGATCCTCCTGATATCCTCCCGTGTCACCGATGGTATTTCCCGGTTTTTCATTTTTTTGATTACCAGTCGGGCTGTTTTTCTTGCAGTCATCTTGTCGGGGAAAGGTATTTCGCCTTCGACGGCCGGCATGAAAGGCTGGTGGATCAGGACATTTCCCTTCACAGCTATGTCGTAGCCCCAGCCGTCGCCGCTTCTGAACAGGCTAAGGTCATAAAAATGCCCTTTTCCGGCAATTGCTGCAGCAGCAATTATTACCGCGAAAAGGGCAAATATCAGTAAAGCCTTTTTTGTTTTATCAGTCATATTCGTTCATCTCGGCATCAGGATCGAATGCCCAGATATCGTCGAAGTAATAAGCTGAACTTTTACCCATTGTGACATAACCGCGGTTACCGATGGCAAAACCGACGGCGTCAGACCTTGTTGAGCCCTCGAAGTTTGATTTTTCTGACCACAGATCGGTAACAGGGTCATATTCCCATACTTCCGCACCGGTTGTCATACCGCCTGTTGCCAGGTAACCTTTACCGTTGATTGTAAAACCAACCTTGCCGGTTCCCTTTATAGTCGAGTAGTTATCGTCGTAAGTTTCGTTGGAGACATTGGCGATGGCTCTCATTTTTGTCCACTCGTCGGTAGCGGGGTCATATCTCCACATGTCGTTAAGATAATCGGCGTTGTCAATGCCGCCTATCACATATCCCTTTCCGTTTATTACAAAGGTGGCGGCGCTGGTTCTCTTGCTGCCTCCGATACTCGACACTTTGTTCCAAACATCCGATGCAGGATCATATTCCCAGAAATCCTTGAAATTCGCAACGCTGTCGCCTGTTCCCACGTAACCCTTGTTGTTGATCGAGAATGCTACTGCCGAACGTCTTGCTGATCCTTCCAGATCTGCTGTCTGGGCCCATGTGTTTGATGCGGCATCATAGGCATAGAAATCCTTCAGCCTGTATCTGCCGTCCCATCCGGTTCCGATGAAGCCTTTTGTATCAGTGCTGAACCCCACTGCCTGGCTGCGGGCACTTCCGGGGAAGCTGGCTTTCTGTGTCCATGAGTTCCTTGCAGGATCATATTCCCAAAAATCATTATGAAAATTATCTCCGTCATACCCGGTTCCGACATAAGCCTTGCTGCCGATCACGAATCCCACGGCATCTGCTCTTGGCAAACCATCAAAGTCCGATAACTCCACCCAGTTGCCGACAAGCTCCTCCTCCGGTTTATCGCATGAATTAAAGAAAGGTACAGCAAGAATCAATACCAGTACTTTAATCCAGATCTTTACCTCTTTGTATGTCATCTTTCCCTTTATTAAGTTTTAAATAATTCTCACAAAACTATCTGAAGCATATTTTAATTAAAAGCTTTGTAGATATATGCCTTAAAATCGTAGACAAGATATGAATAATTATCGACAAAACTTATATGCGGAAAAAACCGGCTGTAATTTTCAATGCATTCCGGATTGTCGCCGGGAAATATCTCTTAAAAACGGCGGTATGTCTACTCATTTGCGGTTTTTGTATATATTTGCTTTGTTTACATCCCGTTTTAGTATTCATTTGCATAAACCTTATAAGATTGATGAAGGGTACCGGGAAGGGCAAGAAAGGAAGACAGATCTTATTGTTGATTGTATTGGGAATCGTACTGATTGGTTCATGTACCAAGACCAATGAGTTTACGATTGGTACGGGGTTTATGATGCCTGAGACCAGGCTGGAAATCGTTGACACCTTCCGGGTTGACCTTTCTACCATTCTTGTGGATTCAATCATTACATCGTCGAAGCAGATTGCCTATGTAGGCAATTACGAAGATACCATCTTTGGCCTTATAACCAGCAGGTCTTTCTTCGATCTCAAATATGATATTTTCGGTGAGATAGAGGAGAAGGCGATTTACGACTCGGCAGCCTTTATCCTGAATTACACATCGAAGAACATAGGGGATACCCTTTATCCCATGTCTGTAAGTGTTCACAGGATGACGGAACAGATTGTTCCCATCAATCTGGAACGGATTCTTTACAACGCTTCAACTGCTTTATTCAACACTTCCTCCTTCAACTATGAGCCTGAGCCCATGTCGACAGTCGTTTTCCTTCCGGAACCCAATGGGCGCGACACTGCTGTATACCTTAACGTGAATGCTTTCGGCGAAGAGCTTTTCAGCCTGATCAGGAGCAAGGACGAAAGGGTATCGAGTGAGGATTTTTTCAGGAATTATGTAAAGGGATTCGTTCTGACCTCAGGCTCAGTTGTCAACAATGCAATTCTCGGATTCGCTGCAGGCACCGAAAAGCTTGTACTGAAGATTTTCTATCATATAAACAGGGAAGAGCAGGAAAAGAAAGAGCTTGTCATAAAGATGGGTGACATTGGAAGGCAGTTCAACAAGGTAGATTTTGATCTTTCGCGGACTCCCCTGGCTGACATCAGGGAAAACAGGAACGAGGTTCCGGCAAAGCTTACCGGCAACAAGGCATTCATGCAGGGGATGACCGGTCTTTATGTCAAGTGCAAGTTCCCCACTGTTCAGAATCTGATGGCCGGCGATGGCTGGAAGGTACTGAAAGCTGAGCTTGTTGTAGAACCTGAAAAGTTCAGCTACGAAAAATTCCCTTTGCCCGACAGTCTTTACATTTATTCGGGCGACAAGAAAAACAACATGAGTATGCTCAGGGATGGCAATAACCAGCATCTCAAGGCCTTGTTCGAGTTCGACGATTACCTCCATGAGAATAACAGGTATACCTTCGACATAACCGATTTTATTCTGAATGAGTTGTCCGACTCATATTTCGATCCCAATCAGAGCCTTATACTCGGTCTGGCATCAACAAAACAGGGTGCAAGGTTTCAAAGGCTTATTGTTGAGGGCCGCCGTCCGCCGGTTAAACTGAAGCTTTATTATTTATCTTATTGAAAGGATGATGCGGAGACAGTTAACCATATATTCGCTTGCATTGATGCTGATGATCGCGCTACCCGGCACCCTCTCATCCCAGATAACCTCATCGCCCTATTCCATCTTCGGCATGGGGATACTTGAAGGCAATGCTTCCGGACTTTCGAGAGCCATGGGAGGAACCAACATTGCCTTTCTTACGGATCGTGCCATCAATTACGGTAACCCCGCGTCATACGATGGTCTTGACAGCCTCCTGACAATCTTTGAGGTAGGTATTTTTTCAAAATATTCAGTTTTTCAGACATCGAAGGAAAAGCAGTCATTGCTTAATGCCAATTTCAGGTACATGGCCATGGCTTTCAGGGTTTCACCGTGGTTCTCAACCAGTTTCGGCTTCACCCCTTACAGCTCGGTTGGCTATAACATCAACACAAAAGCCTTCCTTGAGGGTACAAACATTGAGTACCTCAAGTCATACATTGGCAAGGGAGGTGTAAACAGGTTTTACGTGGGCGGAGCTTTCAGTTTCATAAAGAAACTCTCGCTCGGAGTTAACGCGTCATACCTTTTTGGCGACATTACCCATATTGAGGCATCAAAGGCTTACGAGTTTTCGCTGTCGGACATTACCTACCTTTCCAACTTTACATTGAATTACGGACTTAATTACCAGGTTGATGTCAAGGACTGGAAATTCAATATCGGACTTATCTACAGCGATGGCAAGAAACTGAGAACCAGGAATACCACCATCATTGAGACCAAGTATGAGACGGAGATCCTGAAGAGCAGGAAGTACCGGTACAGCATTCCCACGACCATGGGAGGAGGTTTGTCGGTACGCAGGAATTACTTCAAGGCAGGTATCGATTATGAATGGAGCAGCTGGGAGGAAGCCGACATGTCAAGTGCCTATTACTTTCATACAAGGAACTCAAACAGGATATCTGCCGGATTTGAGTTTCCCTCGCAGGGCATCAGGAAGGGTAGTGTCAGTATGGTAATGTACAGGTTTGGAGGGGAATACCGTGAATCGTACATGGTGATCAAGGGTGTTCCGATTGATTACCGCGCGGTTTCGATGGGTATCGGGATACCTCTCAAGGGTGTGGTAAGTGTTGTAAATACTACTCTTGAGTTCGGTCAGAACGGATCAATTAAAAGGGATCTCTTCAGGGAGAACTTCGTCACCCTCAGCATCGATCTCTCACTCCGCGATCTGTGGTTCAGAAAGCGGCAGTACCTCTAAATCATATTCCTGTTAAGAAGTTCGAAAAAAACGGGGCGGTACGACTCCCCGATGGGTATTCGCTGATTTCCAATAACAATGCGGCTGTTTTCTATCATATCTATCTTGTCGAGCGATATGATATATGATTTATGCACCCTGAAGAATAAATCTGCAGGCAGCTTGTCCATAATATTCTTCATGGTGGTCTTGGTAAGAATCAGTCTTCCTTCCGCATGTATTTTGACATAGTCCTTCAGCCCTTCAATAAAAAGGATCTCATTCAGGTCCACACGTATTGTCGTGTACTCCACCTTTACGAGGAGGAAACTTCCGGGCAGCGAAAGGGATTCAGGCTGGGACAGTTCGGCCGGATTCTTCATTTTCATCAGCATGAAAGCCTTGTTGACGGCCCTTGAGAATCTTTCAAAAGAGACCGGTTTCAGCAGGTAATCGACAGCATCGCACTCGAATCCTTCAATAGCCTGTTCCGGCGAAGTTGACATAAATATCACCAGCGGCGGGTTATAAAGCGTCTTGATGAATTCAGGTCCTGTGATCTGGGGCGTCATCACATCTATGAAGATCAGTTCGGGCTGGTTGTTGTTAATGTCGTGAGATGCCTCAAAAGGATTGGAGAAGACTCCTGTAAGATTCAGGAACTGTATTCTGGAGCAGTATTCCCTGATCACTTTGAGAGTGGCGGGATCGTTGTCGATTGCTATGCAGTTGATTGTATTCAGTGCCATTTTCATCCTCCCTTACACCCTGCCGGGATATGCTTTCAGGGCTTCTGCAAGTGTTTCCATCGCGTTTTTAAGATCGTCAGTATTCAGGACATAGGCAATCCTGACTTCATTTTTTCCCATACCGGGTGTTACATAGAATCCTGATCCGGGAGCCAGCAGCACAGTTTGCTTTTTATATTCAAACTTTTCAAGTATCCATCGGGCAAAACTGTCGGAATCGTCAACAGGAAGTTTTGCCATTACATAAAAAGCACCCTTTGGCTTAGGACAATAAACTCCCGGCATATTGTTCAGGGCGTCCACCATGAAGTTTCTCCTCAGGGTATACTCCTTGTTTATCCCTCTGAAATATTCAGGCGGCGTATCGATCGATGCCTCACCTGCAATCTGTCCGAGACCGGGAGGGGAGAGCCTCGACTGGGCTATTCTCAGGGCGGTTTCTATCACATTCCTGTTCCGGGTTACCAGTGCACCGATACGCAGCCCGCATTCGCTGTATCTCTTTGATGCAGAGTCGATCATAATGACGTTCTCTTCAATTCCCCCGAGCTTCATGGCTGAGAAATGGTCCTCGCCGTCGTAGCAGAACTCCCTGTATGCCTCATCGCTGAAAAGGTAAAGATTGTGCTTTTTCACAATGTCCCTCAGCTTGTTTAGCTCCTCCTTCGAATAAAGATAGCCTGTCGGATTATTGGGATTGCATATAAGTATGGCTTTGGTCCTGGGATTGATTTTTTCCCGGATCTCTTCCACCGGTGGCAGGGCAAAGTCGTTTTTTATGCTTGACGTTACCGGAATTATTTTTACACCGGTCGAGACTGCAAATCCGTTGTAATTGGCATAAAAGGGCTCGGATGTTATTATTTCGTCTCCCGCGTCGAGACATGAAAACATGGCAAAGGTTATAGCTTCCGATGCTCCCGTTGTGATCAGGATGTCGGTATAGTCAACTTCTATCCCGATATTGCGATAGAATTTCGCGATCTTCCTCCTGTATGATTCATTTCCGGCGGAATGGCTGTACGCGATAACTTTTTGTCTGATATTCCGTATGGCATCAAGAGCAAGCCGCGGAGTCTGAATATCGGGCTGGCCTATGTTGAGAGGATAGACTTTAACACCATTCCTCGCGGCTTCCTCTGCAAATGGTATAAGCTTTCTTATTGGTGAGGCGGGCATTGCCTTTCCTCTTTCGGAAACATATGGCATATATTAAAAGGAATTATTTTTCTTTATCAACTTACACAAAATTATTAAAAATCCTGACAAACAAAGTGATTTTGATCTTATTTGCATACCCCGGCAGGTATGCCTTTTCAGCTGTCGGATCATTCAGGAAGCGGAAATCCCGGTTTAAACACGTTATAACAACGTTATAACCTATGTTATAACATTGTTATAACATAAATCAGAGGATGTTTTAAGGTCCTGTAATTCTTTTCATTTCGCATATACTGATCTTTTATGGTCCAACTTTTTACAGGGTATAAGCTCATCCGATGATTTTTTATATTTTTGCTGTTTCATTCAAAAGCAATCATTTAAGATCATAAAATGGAAATTCAGTCCAAGTACGAACCGGGGAAAGCAGAAAGCAAATGGTATGACTACTGGATGAAGAACGGATTCTTCAGGAGCGTACCCGATGGCAGAGAGCCCTATACAATTGTAATTCCCCCTCCCAACGTTACAGGAGTTCTGCACATGGGTCACATGCTTAACAACACCATTCAGGATGTGCTTGTGAGGAGGGCAAGGATGCAGGGCAGGAATGCCTGCTGGGTTCCGGGAACTGATCATGCCTCGATAGCCACGGAAGCAAAGGTGGTAGCGAAGCTGAAGTCGGAAGGGATTGAGAAGCAGGATATTGGCAGGGAAGCCTTCCTTGATGTTGCATGGGAATGGACTCATAAGCATGGAGGGATAATACTGGAACAGCTGAAGAAACTGGGAGCTTCGTGCGACTGGGACCGCACTCTTTTCACAATGGACGAAAAGCGGTACGATTCGGTGATCAGGGTATTTGTTGACCTTTACAACAAGGGCCTCATTTACAGGGGTGTCAGGATGGTCAACTGGGATCCGCAGGCCATGACGGCAGTATCGGACGAAGAGGTTAATTACACTGAAGAAAAGTCGAAGTTATATTATGTAAGGTACAGGATTGCAGGTGAAGATAATTATATAACGGTTGCCACCACACGTCCGGAGACCATTCTCGGCGACACGGCAGTCTGTGCAAATCCGGCCGATGAAAGGTACGCCCGGCTGCGCGGCCGGAAGGTGATAGTACCGATGGTGAACCGTGAGGTTCCTTTCATTTTTGATGATTACGTTGATATGGAGTTCGGTACGGGCTGCCTTAAGATCACTCCGGCACACGACATTAACGATTATGAGATAGGAATCCGGCATAAGCTTCCTTCGATAGATGTATTCAATCCCAACGGCACCATCAGCAATGATGCCGGTCTCTTCGTGGGAACCGACAGGTTTGAGGCAAGGGAGCTTGCTGAGAAAGAGCTCAGGCGTACAGGCGATCTTGTAAAGATTATAGACTACACTAACAAGATAGGCCGTTCCGAAAGGACCAATGCCGTAATTGAACCCCGTCTTTCGGTTCAATGGTTCCTTAAAATGAAGGATATCTCAAAACCTGCACTCAAGGCGGTTATGAACGGTGACGTGCAGCTTCATCCGGCCAAGTTCAGGAATCTGTATCGTCACTGGATGGAGAATGTCCATGACTGGTGCATCAGCCGCCAGCTCTGGTGGGGTCACCGTATCCCGGCGTGGTATTATTCGGAAAATGAGTTTGTTGTCGCCGAGGATCCCGGGAAGGCCCTGATTCTTGCCAGGGAGAAAAGCGGCAACAGGTCATTGCAGGAAAGTGATCTGAAGCAGGACGAGGATGTTCTCGACACCTGGTTCTCATCATGGCTCTGGCCGATAACCTGCTTTGACGGAATCAACAATCCGGATAATCCCGACCTTAAATACTATTATCCCACGAACGACCTTATCACGGCACCGGAGATCCTTTTCTTCTGGGTTGCAAGAATGATCATCGCGGGTTATGAATACCGGGGCATGAAGCCTTTCAGCAATGTTTACCTCACCGGACTGGTTCGCGACCAGCAGCGCAGGAAAATGTCGAAGTCGCTGGGCAATTCACCTGAGCCTCTTGACCTGATAGCCAAATACGGAGCCGACGGGGTGAGGGTGGGAATGATGCTTTGTTCGCCGGCAGGCAATGATCTTTTGTATGACGACTCACTTCCCGAGCAGGGAAGAAATTTCGCCAACAAGATATGGAACGCTTTCAGGCTTGTAAAGGGTTGGAATGTTGATGATTCGCTAAGTCAGCCCGAATCGTCGGCCGCGGCTGTCCTTTGGATGAACGGGGTACTTAAGAAATCCATCGCGGAGATTGATTCCAATTTCAGGAAATTCAGGATTTCGGAAGCCCTGATGAATTCCTACAAGCTGTTCTGGGATGAGTTTTCCTCCTGGTACCTCGAGATTATCAAGCCGGAATACGGGAAACCTGTTGACAGCATCACATATAAAGCCACGGTAGCCATTTTCGACAGTCTGCTAAGGATTATCCATCCCTTCATGCCATTCATAACGGAGGAAATATGGCAGCAGATCTCGCGGCGCGGCGAAGGAGAAAGCATCATGATATCGCCCATGCCAAAGGCAGGAAAGTACGACAGGGAAATGCTGGCAAGTTTTGACATCGCGAAGGAGACTGTCACTGCCATTCGTTCGGTAAGGAAGGAGAAACAGATTCCTGGAAGGGATCAGCTCATTCTACTCGTAAGGACGGAAATCTCTTCATTCGATAATGCTTTCATGCATGTGATAATAAAGCTCTGCAATCTTTCGGAAGTCCGCTTTGTTTCGGAAAAACCCGGCAATTCAGCTTCATTCATGGTAGGAACCACCGAGTATTACATTCCGCTGGGGGATATGATTGATATTGAGGCTGAAAAAGCAAGGATTGCCACGGAGCTCAGTTACCAGAAAGGTTTCCTGGATACAGTGATGAAGAAACTGGGCAATGAACGTTTTGTTCAGAATGCCCCGAGGGCTGTCATCGATGTTGAAAGGAAGAAGAAAGCAGATGCCGAGTCAAGGATAAAATCGCTTGAAGAGTCGCTCCGCGAACTGGAGCAGGGCCAATAGGGAACAAGGGGGGCCTTTCGGGAGGCCGGGCTTAATACATTCTTTTTCTGATAAAGAAGCTTTGTTCCGATCTTGCCACTTCCCAGCCGTCATTGAGGATAATCTGCCATCCCTCTCCGCTTGCATGATTGCGGTCCTGTTTAAGACCTTTGGCCGTTATCCTGATAAACTTATAGTTGTTTGAAACCAGGCAGTCGCCCTCGGTCACCGTCAGTTTTCCCCAGTTGTCCGAAACACGCAGCCCGTGATACAGGGTTCCCAGGGTATCGAGGTAGCTCACATCTTCAGGTTCAAAATCGAAAGAAGGACTTTCAAGTTCGAGAAGCACGACAGGCTTTTCGGTGAAGTTGCTTACCCTGTCGTTCAGTCTTTCCTTTATTTCTTGCAGACGCTGGTCTTCCTCGCGGTATATCTCGTTGATGTTGTAGTGAAGGGCTATGGAACCGGCAACGTCACGGCATTTTTCGGGAAGTTCGATCTGGTACTGCATTTTAACGAGTCTCCCGAGGTCGGTCGTATCGGGTGATATGCTTTTGAAATCGAATCCCTGCCTGTAAAGCAGGCATGCATAAAGGGCCCCGTGAATTGCACCGTAGGACCTCGCGTACGACTGGAAACCGTAGATCCTGTCGAGATACTCCAGAAGTCTGGTTTTGAATTCTTTATAATTGTCCGATCCCACCAGCATATATGTGAATGTTGCCAGGCCCTCGTAGGCTTCGAATTTGTTTTCAAGCAGTGCATAACGCTGATATGATTCTCTGTTCGATCCCCTGAAGATAAGAGCATCTCTTATTGCCAGCGTTTGTTCCTCGCCCTCGGACATGATAGCTTTTTTGAGCGCTTTCCATTCCAGTTTCATCCACAGTCGGGCTTCTTTTTCATCCATTATAAGGATGTTGAAATTCTCGGGATCAATGCCTTTTTCCTTCTGAAAGCTGTGAAAGAGGGCGTGAATTCCCCTGATTGTTATCCTGTAATTGTCTTCCTCGGCCGGAAGAGGGGCCATGCCGAATGTTGTACCTCCGTAAATAATTGATGTGGTGTTTATTATGTTTTCGGCAGGGTAGGTGCCGGTATAGACACCGTCCTTGAATTTTAGCAGGCCTTCGTTATCGGGCATGTTTGCAGTTATTTTCCTGCTTGTGCGCTCGATGAACATCAGGGGGCCGTAAAGGTTTTTTCCCCATAGTTTTCCGGCATCCCTGTTGCAGGCTTCCTCAATTTTGCTGAAGTATGCAATGGCTTTTTCAGCTGTGAACCAGTGACTGACCACTTTTTCTTTGCAGCCGGCCAGTGCAGGCAGCACAAGCATAAGGCAGATCCATTTTCTCATTTACTGGCAGATATGTTGTATTAAAATGCTTTCAGGCTCATATCGAGGCTATTGATGTGATGTGTAAGAGCTCCGACTGATATGAAATCAACCCCGCATTCGGCGTAATCCCTGATTGTTTCAAGGGTGATTCCGCCCGACGATTCGGTTTCGTATCTTTTGCCGATGAGCCTTACTGCTTCCCTGGTGTCGGCCAGGTTGAAATTGTCGAGCATTATCCGGTTAACACCTCCTGTTTCCAGGATTTTTTTTACATCGTCAAGGTTTCTGGCCTCGATTTCAATAAGCAGGTTCTTTTTGGTTTTTTTAAGGTAATCATTGGTTTTCCGGATAGCTTTCTCAATTCCTCCTGCATAGTCGATATGGTTATCCTTAAGCATTATCATATCGTAGAGACCCATTCTGTGATTCATGCCTCCGCCTGCCCTCACTGCCTCCTTTTCAAGGAATCGCATTCCGGGAGTTGTTTTCCTGGTATCGAGTATCCTGGTATCGAGGCCTGCAAGTTTCTCAACATACATACCGGTGCTTGTGGCGATCCCGCTCATTCTCTGCATGATGTTGAGGGCGAGTCTTTCGGATTTAAGTATCGAATGTATTTTCCCGGATACATGGAAAGCAATATCACCGGGAGATATCCTGCTGCCGTCGTCAATGAAAGCTTCGAACTTCAGTCCGGGATCGATTATCCCGAACAGCTCTTCTGCAACCTTACATCCCGAAAGGATACCTTTTTGTTTTATAAGCAGCCGTGCTTTTCCGGTGGCTTTTCCCGGTATTGAAGCAAGTGTAGAATGATCACCGTCACCTATATCCTCCCTCAGACATCCTGCTATGAATTCCTCAAGTATCCTATTGTGTGTTGTCGGCTTCAATACGTATCTGGTGAATTAGTAAGTTGTTCCCTACCTTTTTAAGGAGGAAGTAGACTCTGAAGTTGCCTTTTTCGGTGCTCAGGTTGCCAATGGCGTATTGAGCATCGTTGCGGGCTCCCTGATGGCGTATTATGAAATCCTTTGCCTGATACTGACTGAAAAAATCTTTAAGGATGGTTTCGGCGACAGCTTTTTTATAGAAATCTTCTTTATCAAGGAGCAGCAGTTCAACAGTGGAATTCATGTATTTTGCCAGTTCCGCGGTATTTCCCGTTTTAAATGAGAGGGATATTCCCGCGGGGATTTTTGCCTGAGCTTCCTGGCAAATGGCTCCCGGTGAGCTGATTGTAAACAGGATGATCGCCGTTGAAATTAAAAACCTCATTTATTTCAATGTATTAATATTCCGCGTTCAGGTTACAGAATGCAAATTTAAATTAATTTATTACAAAGAAAACCCTTTCCGGCCTTTGCCGCTTAAAGCTTGCCCGAGCAAGTTATTATATTATTTTTGTATACGGTGCCGGACAAGCGATTACATGCAAAAGTCGGGCCAATAATTATGAAGATTGTCTTATTGCAGACCGGGAAAACCACTGAAAGATACTTGAAGGAGGGCCTGTCGATTTATGAGGAACGTATCAGGCGCTATTTGCCGTTTGAGATCGTCAGTCTTCCTGAAATAAGGCTTACCCGCAATATGCCTGAGGAAGAAAGAAAGCTCAGGGAAGCAGGTCAGATGCTTGGATTCTTCACTGAAGATGACTTCATTGTTATTCTTGATGAAAGGGGAAAAGAGTTTTCAACAATTGAGTTTTCCTCATGGCTTGAGAAGAGTCTTATGATCAGTAAGAAGCGGATTCTCTTTGTTATCGGGGGTCCCTGGGGTTTCGCGGATGAAATACGGAGCAGGGCCGGCATGGTCATGTCGCTTTCAAGGATGACATTTTCGCATCAGATGGTACGATTATTGTTCCTCGAACAGCTTTACAGGGCATTCACCGTTATAAAGGGAGAACCATATCATCACTAACAGGCAGTTATTTTGTAAAAGATGAAGGAAGGAAAGCTAAAGATCACCCCGTTTTTGCTGGCAGTGTTTCTGGTCCTTCTCGCGCTGGCGGCCGAGCTGGTCTATATGGGAAATTTTGAATACAGGTTTCTGACCCGCAGGTTCAACAGGATACTTTGGGAGAAGGAAAATATCATGGGGCAGTGCCTTGAGGGGATGAAACCCATTCTCGCCAGTGGTGTGCCTCATGGTACGGAAGTGGAAAACAACCTGTTTGCCAGGGCAGGTGAGAATGGCATCACTATCCTTGAATACCTGGGCGACAGGCTTATAAGTTGGTCGGATACGGATTTTGATGCTCCCCGCGTACTTCATGATTCCCTGTACAGCAAACCCTTTGTCTTTCTCCAGAACGGCTGGTTTCTCACGGGCAAGGTGGAAGCCGGGCCTGAGAATATTCTCGGTCTGCTCAGGCTCAGGAGCGATTACAGTCTGGAGAATGATATTATAAGCAACGGATTTGAGAAGGATTTCCGAATCCCGGCTTCCACCGGTTTCAGCTTCGACAGGGATGCTTCCGATTATCATGTTTACTCATCCGACGGCACTTTTCTTTTCTCCCTGATCTATCCCCCGGAGAAGGGACGGACAGGCTTTATCCATATACCTCTTTTTCTCTGGGGACTGGCTTTTATTGCCATTCTGTACCTGGTACGCTGCCTTGCCCGCTGTTATGCCGCGCGCGGGAAACATGGCATTGCCTTACTGATCTCTTCGGGCTTGCCACTGCTTGTCTATCTGATTGTACTTATAGCCGGGAAACCCGCCGTGCTGTCGCAGACCGAACTCTTTTCCCCCTTCAGGTACACCATGAACGGCTTTATTCCTTCACTCGGGCATCTGTTCCTTCTGAGCATCCTGTTGTCGATGTTTGCCTTCATGTTTTTTTTGCTTCTGAAAGACAGCGAACGGATTAAAAGGACCGGTATATCAAGCTGGCACATTCTGACTCTGTTACTCCTTCCGGGGTCATTGATGTTCAGCCTTTATCACGAGGTGTTCACTCATCTGGTCTTCAATTCAAATATTAATTTCGAGACTTACAAGGTACTGAATCTCGACCTTTTCAGTCTGGTCGGATTTATGGTAATCATCCTGTTGTTCAGTGTACCGTTTCTCTACATACTCCTCGTATTCCGTTCGGAAAGCCGTCCGTCGCTTTCAACAGTATGCCTTGCTGCCCTGGCAACCCTGCTTCCTTTTCCGCTGTTCTTCGGAAAGGAGTTGCTTCCGCTTCTTGCAGTTTCGGTATTCTGGCTTTCAGTTGTGCTTCTTTTATGGTTTTTTAGCCGCCGCGATGCCAGCCGCTTCAACAGATCGCTGGTTCTTTCGCTGGCGCTTTCGGTTTATTCGCTGTTCGTGATTGCCTATTATTCATCGGAGAAGAACAAGGAGAACATCAAGATACAGCTTCTCAGCTATTCCACCGAGAACGATCCGACTGCCGAGCATCTGCTGCTCGACACGTGGCCTGTGATTTCATCTGACACCACCCTGAAGAGGATGATGGATGTTCCGTATTTCGGGAGCGATAATTTCAACAGTATCCTTACTTATTTACATGAACGCTATTTTACAGGTTACTGGGGGAATTACAATCTTAGTATCGTTCTGTGCCGGAGGAATGATTCGCTGAGCGTCGGGATTCACAACCAGTTTTATGAAGACTGCTACAGCTTTTTCGATGAGAGGATCAGAGAGAACGGTCATCAGCTGACCGGGACGGGATTCTATTTTATCGACAGCAAACAGGGGCGGGCAAGTTACCTTGGCCGGTTGTTTTTCGATCTGGACAATTCGAGGCATAACGGGCTGTTCATCGACCTTTACAGCGATATCAGGGTGTTTCAGCCCGGCTATTCGGAACTGCTTCTCGACAAGAAATACCATGGCTATGCAAAACTGAAGGATTACTCCTTTGCCAAATACATTAACGGCGACCTGGTTATCAGGACCGGCGATTTCCCATTCAACACCACCGACCTGATGTACGTTGACGATGTGATGGATTACGGCTTATTAAAGGCCGATTCACACAAGCTCTTCCTGTACCGTAACGGTAATGTAACGGTGGTGATAGGAAGTCCGGTGGTATCATTCCAGGACATCCTGATATCCTTTGCCTATATCTTTGTTTTCGTGTTCCTCTTTTCCAGCTTCATTAACTTCATAAGTATGAAGCCTTCGATAGGAAAGCCGGTCGGCTTCAACTTCAGGCAAAAAATGCAGTTGTCCTTCATAGGGATACTTATTATCTCTTTCACTCTTATAGGCTTCGTGATAGCATCCCTTACAATCAGGCAACACAGGGAGAAGCATTATGAGAACATAAAGGAAAAGCTGAGTTCCATAAACATGGAGCTTGATGATATGATTTTCTCGGAAAGGGATCTGAGCCGCGACTGGAAGGATGACAACAACAACACTCTTGAAGAAGTGCTGGTAAGGCTTTCCAACATTTTCAACACGGATATCAATCTATACGATTCCTACGGTTTTCTCATTTCCTCCTCACGTCCCGAGATCTATTACCGCGACCTTGTGAGCAGGAGGATGGACAACATCGCCTTTATCAATATGTTCATCCTCAAGAAGACCGAATATTTCCAGCAGGAGAAGATTGGCAAATTGGAATATGTCTCCGGCTATGCTCCTTTTTATAATATTGACAATGAACTTCTTACTTATGTCAATCTGCCATATTTCAGGATGCAGAGTATTCTGGCCAGGGAGATTTCGGGCATTATAGTGGCTGTCATCAACTTCACTCTTCTCCTGATTGTACTTGCCACCGGTTTGGCGGTGATAATAAGTCAAAGGCTTACTGCGCCCCTGGCCATGCTGAGCAGCAGGCTGGCGTCGGTGGAGCTGGGGAAGAAAAGCGAGCATCTTTCCTATAAGGGCAATGATGAGGTGGGTGATCTGGTAAGGCAGTACAACAGGATGGTTGACGAGCTTGAGCAAAGTGCCCAGAAGCTTGCCAATTCGGAAAGGGAATATGCATGGAGGGAGATGGCAAAGCAGATTGCCCATGAGATAAAGAATCCCCTTACTCCCATGAAACTGAATGTTCAGCAGTTGTTCAAGTCATGGACCGACGGAGTTCCGGGCTTTGAAGAAAGGCTTGAAAGGTTTACCAGGAACCAGATAGAGTATATAGATAACCTGTCGTCGATCGCGTCGGCCTTTTCCTCCTTTGCAAGGATCCCCGTGGCAAATCCCGTGGAGCTGGATCTTCTTGAGCAGATAAGGATTACCATGGAGCTGTTCAAGAGCAGCGACGGGATAACATTCAGGATCAGCGCTCCTCATTCCGACCGTTTTATTATCAATGCCGACAAGGAACAGGTTAACAGTATTTTCTCGAATCTGATAAAGAACGCGATTCAGTCGATCCCTCCCGGGAAAGCCGGAGTTATAAAGGTCAACCTGAAAAGGAAGGGTGACAGGATTCTGGTTTCTGTCTGCGACAATGGATGCGGTATTCCGGAGTCGCTGAAATCAAAAATGTTTACTCCTAATTTCACAACAAAATCATCCGGAACCGGTCTCGGACTTTCCATCGTGAAACGAAATGTTGAAAACGCGGGTGGAACAATATGGTTTGAGTCGGAGGCTGAAACCGGTACCTGTTTCCATATTGAGTTTCCCCCGGCAGATATTCGGGGCTTAACCCCCAACCCCTAAGGGGCTTTACCTGCACAACTTGAATGACTTGTGCTTTAAGTTCTACGCTCCCCTGGAACCTCCATTGGAAGGAGCTTTTCCCCCCTGGGGGAAACGGGAAAGGGGGTAAATGAAAGCAGTGTGAATCCGGGACGGGATGGAAAGGGGGTAAATGAAAGCAGTGTGAATCCGGGACGGGAGGGAAAGGGGGTATATGACTGCAGAGAAGTAAGTTCCTGCAGTGGATAACAGAAAAGAGGATACGTAAAGAAGGAGGTAAATGAATACGGAGGTAAGTTAAAAAGCGCCGATATTCTGGAAATATAGCCTTTTCAAAGCCTGTTGGCATAAATGAAATAAATATTAGGAGCATCTCTCAATTATTTGGCAATTTCATCGTTAATAAGTCGTAACATCATTTCCTGATGACAAATAGACTATTGTTTCATATTAACAAATTACTGTTAATGCCGGCGCTTTTTCTTGGAGCAGTCAGCCTGGGAGTATATTGTCAGGAGGAGATAAGCGGAGTTGTAAACCATTATGCCAAAGTAAATTCCATTGGACCGGGCTATGTTATGGTTTCATCGGCGCAGGCAGCACAGTTTGCATCAGGCGATTATGTTCTGCTGATCCAGATGCAGGGAGTCGGCATTCAGACTGATCACGGATCCTACGGTCGTTATGTTCAGTCGCTTATCGGCACTCCGGGGGCATATGAATTCCTTCAGGTACAGAGTGTGAATATTGGTACGGGAGAGATCCGCTTTACCCGGAATGTTTACATTAACTCATACGATGTAAGGGGGAATGTTCAGCTCGTAAGGGTTCCTTTTTACAATGAGCCGGTGGTCACAAGTACTCTTACGGCGCAGCCCTGGAACAGTTCTTCCGGTACCGGAGGGGTTCTGGCTATAATGGTTGGAAAGAAGCTTATCATGAACGCTGATATTGATCTTAACGGTCAGGGTTTTGCCGGAGCTCCCGGTGTTTCAGGAATAGGAGGATGCGTATTCCCCAATGTAGCAACCAACGGTCTCGATTCATATGATATTTCCTGGAACAATGCAGGTCGTAAGGGAGAAGGGATAGCTATTCATGATCATGTGGGAGCGCTTCTTTATCCGGATCATGCAAAGGGTCAGGGTATGAACTTAACCGGTGGCGGCGGTGGCAACGGAAGGTATTCAGGCGGCGGTGGCGGTTCAAACCGCGGCATGGGTGCCGACGGAGGAATTGAGAATGCATTATTCTGCGGCGAAGATCCCCGCGACGGAGGATACGGAGGCATAAGTATTTCCGGTTCCATCATCGAGGACGGTGTTTTTCTCGGTGGCGGAGCGGGTGCTTCCACTCAGGCAAGCGGCGCCATAGCATCAGACGGGGGGAACGGTGGAGGAATAGTTTTTATCATAGCAGATTCAATTGATGCCAACAATCATATAATACGGGCCGACGGTGTGACGGCGCTTAATTCGGTAGGTGATGCAGGTGCCGGAGGAGGAGGTGCCGGAGGATCGGTAGTCCTTTCATTCATGGGATTGAACACCGGTCTCAGGATTTCCGCAAACGGAGGCAACGGAGGAACAAGTCCGGGCGGATCATTTGAAGGCGGAGGCGGCGGAGGCGGCGGAGGTCTTATCTGGCTCAGCGCATCTTCCATGCCGGAATTGCTTACAAGCGCAACAGTGCTGAATGGTATACCAACCCCCATACCCGGCCCGACAAGTCCCCTGGAAGGAGAGCTTAAATTCACCTACCTCCCAAAGCTTAACGGTTTTCTTTTCAACTCGATACGCTCGGCTGCAACGGGTAACAGGATAGATTCAGTTTGTTCGAACGTTCGATACGGACAGCTTACCGGAACACAGCCCGTCGGGGGAACTCCTCCCTACACATTTCTCTGGCAGGTAAGCACAACATCGGCAACCGCCGGTTTCACAAATGCTCCCGGCAACAATAACCAGCAGCATTACACCCCTCCGGCAGAATTGTCACAAACCTCCTGGTTCAGGAGGGTGGTCAGAGATCAGGGTGGAGCCATAACCGACATAAGCCTGCCGGTAAATATCATTGTTCATCAGAATATAAAGAATAATATAATAGGTAACCCCGAAACATTGTGCTATGGCCAGAATGCTTCGGAACTTATCCCGCTTGGAACTGTGCAGGACGGCAACGGGATCTACGCGTACGGATGGGAAATGTCAACCGACAATGTCAGCTATACGGCTTTGCCGGCAGAGACTGAAAGCTATCAACACTCCCAGCCCTTTACCCGGACTACATGGTACAGGCGTTCAGTTTCCTCGGGTGCCTGTGCGGATATCAGTCCTTCAGTCATGATAACCGTTCTTGACCCGGTTGTAAACAACTCAATACTTACTTCAGACCAGGAGATCTGTCAAGGGATGGTCTTTACAAACCTTGAAGCAACGGCAGCTCCCTTTCTTTCAGGCGGCGACAACACTTACAGGTATGTCTGGGAAAGCAGCGGTGACAATTCAACATGGGTAACCGCCGCCGGGGTAAGCAACACCGTGGGCTACAATCCGCAGGAGTCGGCAGCCTATTTTCCCGGGCATCAGTATTTCAGGAGAGTGGTCTACTCGGGCAGCAATAATGTCTGTCGTAATGCGAGTGAACCGGTGCTTCTGAATTATTATCCGGCAATAAGTTCCAACAACATTATCCCGTCCGATCAGACCATATGTTCAGGATCAGCCCCGGCAGTGCTGACAGGATCGGCTCCCCTGAACGGCAAGGGACCGGGTAGCTATACCTTTACCTGGCAGGACAGTACAGGCAGTCATTCATGGACGAATATACCGGGATTCATCGATGTTGCTTCACAGAATTTTGCTCCTCCGGCTCTTACCGATTCGGTGAGGTACAGGAGGATTGTCCGCTCGTCGGCCTGCATTAGCATAAGCAACACTGCAAGGATCAATGTTCATGCACCGGTATCGGATAATACCATCTCACTCCTTTCAGGAGGGCCTCCCGATACAACAATATGCATTGGCATCACTCCCAACCGGATAACAGGTATGAATGTCTCGGGGGGGACAGGTCTGCCGGGTGATTATGCCTATTTGTGGTTCTCGTCGACCGACTATAGCAACTGGACTGAAGTGGCGGGTGCCACAGGACGTGAATATCAGCCCGATGCTCTTACGACAGGAACCTGGTTCAGGAGGAGGGCAGTTTCGGGAGAATGTGTTTCGGAAAGTGAACCGGTGAGAATAAGCGTTTTACCGCTAATAAGCAACAATATCATTGCAGGCGACCAGGTCGTTTGCAAATCGGATATACCGGCCGTTCTTGGCCAGGCTTCAGGACAGTCCATTTCGGGCGGTTCGGGAAAATATATTTACCAGTGGCAGCAGAGTTCCGATGGTTTGTCGTGGATTCCGGCAACCGGGGTCAACAACTCGTCCAACGGCTCCTATCAGCCGCCTGCCATGAGCAACAACATCATGTACAGGAGGTTTGTTGCTTCCGGAGCCAACAACTGCTGTTCGAGTATTTCGAATGTTCTCGAACTTGTCAAGGACTCATTACCCCAGGGATACACGATCAATGCTGGAAAGGATACTATCATTCACAGTTTTGATCGTATAATAAGACTTCAGGCCAGCGCTCCGACGCACGGGGGAACAGGCAAATGGACCCTTCTTAACGGCTCGGGCAGCTTTGACAACGATAATGCTCCGAATCCCCTGGTATCGGGATTGTCGGAGGGCTTGAATACTTTCCTGTGGACGGTTACAAGAGGCGCCTGCAAGCTTGAGGATGAGATTCAGGTAACGGTTCTGAACCTGTTTATACCTGAAGGATTTTCGCCTAACAATGATCCGGGAGGTTATAACAATACATTCAGGATCAAGGGCCTTGATACGGATAAGCAGTTGGCTGAACTGACAGTTATAAATGGTGCCGGAATTGAAGTGTTCAGGACCTCAAATACCGGCGGCAGTGAATGGGTCGACTGGGACGGAAAGAATATGAAGGGCAACGATGTTCCGGAAGGCACCTATTATTATTTACTGAAGCTTATTTCGAAGGAAAATAACCAGGTTTTCAAGAAAAGCGGCTTCATAGTATTGAAAAGATATTGATTGGATGAACTGTCTGGTTATATATAAAATCCGTTCAGGGATCAGGTCGGCGGCAGTGAAATTGCTTCTTGCATTGCTGCTGATATCCGGCGCGGATCTTGAAGCCCGGGTTCCCGATTCATCGAGGATAAACCTTGGATTTCCTATTTACAGCCAGTATCTCCAGAACGGGATGGTAATCAATCCGGCCTACGCGGGAACCAGGGAGGTTCTGAGCGGCATATTGTCGTACAGGATGCAGTGGATGGGGACCAGCGGCCTCCCGCTTCTTCAGTCGCTGTCGGTTCATTCGCCCATGAAGAATGATAAGGTGGCTCTTGGAATGACAGCCCAGTTCATGAAATTCGGGGCTACCAGGTCGACAAGCCTTCATGGCAGTTATGCATATCATATAAAGATGAAAAAGGGAAGACTCTCCATGGGCCTTAAGACGGGAGTTGACATATCGAATACAGATTATACCGGTTTGCTCCTGATCGATCCGGGAGACCCGGTATTCCAGGCCAACGAGAAATCACTTGTACTGCCGAATGCCGGTGCAGGAGTTTATTATTTCTCCGACAGGTTTTTTGCCGGGATGGCTGTTCCTTCATTCCTGAATTACAGGCGTAACAGCAACGGGACGGCATCACCATACCATGATTTTACAAAATATGAGTTCCTGGTTACCGCGGGTGGGCTGATAGGGATATCCCCCGTTCTTAAGTTCAAGCCCTCCGTCCTGGTGGATTATTCTCTCGGCGATTCGAAGCAACTGAGGCAGTTCGACATAAACGGCAACTTCATCATTGCCGATCTTATCTGGGCCGGGGGTTCATGGAGGGTAACGGACCAGGTTGCGGTGGGCATTCTGCAGGTTCAGCTTAATCATCAGCTTATGTTTGGTTTTTCGTATGATTATCCGTTCGGACGGATGAATTCCTATACTAAGGGTTCAACCGAGTTTGTTTTGAGATATGAATTCCGGTACAAGGTTAGTGCCGCCAATCCAAGGTATTTCTGATGTCATGAAGAAGGTTCTCCCCATATTGACCCTTTTGATATCCGTTTTGACGGTGGACACTGTCGTGGCACAGGAAGCATCTCCGTTTGAGATCAGGCGGCTCTCTTTCAATATGTCAGGATACAGTGATATCTCACCTGTAATGACTCAGGAAGGCATTTTCTTCTGCTCCGACAGACGGCTCAGTGCTGTAACCGACAGGACTTCGTTTGACAACAGGCGGCTTTACAATATATATTATGTTGCTCAGAAGGAGGGCGATTCCGACTGGGGCAGACCGGTGCCGGTAAAGAGCGACAGGACAGCCCAATTCAACACCGGACCTCTTTGTATTGCACCTGACGGGAAGACGGTTTATTTCACCAGCGAGATAGAAACGGGAGTGCCGTCGAGAAGCAGGAAGTTCCGTAATCACAGCGGGATATTCAGTGCACAGCTCTCAGGCACCCAGCTTGTTTCAATAGAAGCCTTCAAATACAACGGGACCGATTACGACATGGGCCAGCCTTCCATCAGCGACGATGGCAGGTTTCTTTATTTCGCATCCGACATGCCTGGAGGTTTTGGTGGTTCCGACATCTGGTTCTGTGAATGGATAGACGGCGACTGGAGCGCCCCGGTTAATCTCGGTGCAGAAATAAATTCAACGGCAACCGATAATTTCCCCTGCATTCATTCCTCGGGCAGGCTTTATTTTTCATCCACCAGACAAGGAGGCGCCGGCGGTCTCGATGTATATTATTCCGACATGATTGACGGCGACTGGACTGCACCGCTTAGGCTTCAGGCTCCTGTCAACTCTTCTTCGGACGACTTTGCGTTTGTTGCCATGCCGGACCTGAAGAAAGGCTATTTCGCATCGAACAGGAGAAGGAATGATGATATTTATGAATTCACCATGACGATAGTCAGAAAGGCCGACTGCGACATGCTGGAGTTTAACAACTACTGTTATGAATTTATTGAGGAGAATGCTGTGAAATACGATACCATTCCATTCAAGTATGAATGGCGGTTCGGCGACGGCCACACGGCGGTTGGCCGGATAGTGGAGCATTGTTACGAAGGACCGGGAAGATACCTCGTTCAGCTTGATGTAACCAACCTGGTCACAAATGAAGTGAAGACTGATCAGAAATCGCAGTTGCTCATTATAGAAGCGGTGGAGCAGCCATACATTAGTTGTCCGGACTATGCCGAAACCGGGGAGATGCTGAAATTCAGTGCCGACAGCACCAATCTTCCCGGATGGGACATCTCACAGTATTACTGGAGTTTTGATGATGAGACCATCGGGATGGGAAGGAATGTTATGAAGACATTCACAAGGCCGGGAACATACAACGTTCAGCTGATAGTTTCCACAAAGGCCGGAGAGGGCGGAATGGTGCGCGAAGCATGTGTGACAAGGAGCATAACGATAAGAAAAAAAGAATAACTGTTATAAACGCCATATATAATAAATGAAATTAGGGAGTAGAGTTAAAAAGTTGATTGCTTTATTAATGCTTGCCATGGCTTTCTCTCCTGGGTTGGTTCATGGTCAGGCAGTTCCCGGAAAGGATGAAAACATTCCTTTCCTGGTCACCTTCGGTAAGTTTGGTGAAACTTCCTGGGGTGATGACGACTTCGTTTCTATTTTCTTCTTTACCATACCCAAAGATTTTAACAGGCAGTTTTACATAAAGGTATTCGATCCCGACTGCGGAGGGCAGCATGACGAGATCCAGGGAGTGTTTGATACAAAGACTTTGTTTTCGGTGTATGGAGGAAAGGGTGTTGATCCCGACAAGAATGTAGAGTCGAGGGGATTGAAAGACACTGACAATTACAAGCAGGGCAATCTCCTTGCCTCGAAGGTTTTCGGCAACGAACCGACATACGACAACCGCTATTATGCATTCGGGCCCTTTAATCCTACCGAAGGGGACTACAATGAAAAGTGGAGAAGCTATATCTTCAAGATAGTTTGTGAAGGAATAAGCGGTGACGACGGTAACCTTTACAGGTACTTCCTGAGCAGCGACAAGAACAATGATATACCCATTGAGGGCGCCAATGCCTTCACATACGAGTACACCTTCAGGATGTGGAATGACAACAAGAGCATCTCGCATATCTATCCCTATGTCGACACGGGTATTGTCTCCATAAAGCAGAGGAATTTCGACTGGGATGATGACGGCATCATTCTCGTGGTATCGACTTACAAGCAGGGCTTGCCCGTCCCCGTCTCGAATGAAAATGATACCGTGGAGTCGGTAATTCCCATTGAAGCGGCTGAGATCGGGAAATCACTTGATTTTCAGTTTCACAAGAAGAAGGAGTTTTTGGTGAGGAACAACAATGTGGTTATCGCGCTCGAGAACCAGCGTGGCGATGCCCTTCAGTTCTTCAGTTCGCCAATAGGCGGTGTGCCGGTTTATCAGCCGGTGATTTCGGTAAGGAAAAAAACCAAATAGGTAAAACTCATATTATGTTTATTCATAGAATCAGGTTTGGCGTGCTGGTATGCCTGTTGTTGTTTTCGGAAATCGCATCCGGACAGGTTTACAGATTCAGGAATTACGGAATTGAAAATGACTTGCCCAGCGAGGTTGTTTACACCCTTGTTCAGGATAACAATGGCTACCTGTGGGTCGGGACCTCCGATGGACTTGCCCGTTTTGACGGTTTCAGCTTTTTCAGGCTTAGTTTCCGGGATTCTTCAGACCTTCGTTACCCCACGGTTTCGATGAGGGACAGCAGGGGAATTCTGTGGTTTGGCTGTAACGACGGAACACTTTTTCATGCTTCCGGTAATGAGCTTCAGGAAACTGTGCTGCCCGGCTCATCAGGATCGGGTATAAGTTCGCTACTGGAAGGCAGCGACGGCGCAATATATGTTATATCTCAGAGAATGCCGCTTTTTGTGGTAGATCCTGATAATCCCGGTGAAGGCAGGATGATAGAGTCGGAAGCTGATCCTGCAATGTTTTCAGCTGCTATTGCCTCTTCGGGCGAGCTTCTGATCGGGACACAGGAAAACATGCTTGTGTGCAGGATAGAAGGCAATACACTGGTCATAAAAAATACGATTGAAGGATTTGACTATTCGAGGGTAATGTCCATAACGCCGGTAAAAGACGGGAAAGATTTCATGGTGGGAACCGATGGCAACGGCCTGTATCACTACCGGCATTCGGGCGAAACGGGAACCCTGTCGCGTTTCGGAGGATCGGAGTTGCCTGAATCGCTTCCGGTAAAGTCAGTGATGCGGGACTCACATAACAATTTCTGGATTTCCACTTCCGGTTATGGTGCAGCCAGGATAAAACTGAATGCAGATGGCAATTCAATTGTTTCCCTGCGTTTCCTGGATAAGTCGGCAGGGCTTGAGGGAGAATACGTGATGACTGCCTTTGAAGACTCGGAAGAGAATATCTGGTTCGGCTTTAACGGCAACGGTCTTTCCATCATGACTTCCGATTCATTCGAGTTCCATGTTCCGGGAGGCAGTAATATGCCCGCCAGTATTATTTTTATAGGAAATCTGGGCGAGGATTATATTTTCGGGACTTCTTCAGGTTACTATAGCTACAGTCTTGACGGGCGGAAGGCAGTGTCATTTACTCCTCTTTTGTATCGGGGAGGCCGGATTGAAGCCAGGTCGTATTATATCGACAATGAAAATAATATCTGGATAGGCACAAAGGGAGACGGACTTTTCGTGAAAAGCCCCGGGAGCGGAATAACAAGCTTTTACCGCTCAGGTGGTATGGGAGCCGACAATATTACGGATATCAGGATGTTCGGCGACAACATCTGGCTCTCGACCGTCAACGGAGTGTATATTATATCGCGGCAGACGGCGGCTCTCAGGGAGAGTTACGTGATGAACACAGGTCTTGCCCACAACTACATAAATCAGACCCTTCTTCTGGAAGACGGCAGCGGCTTTGTGGCAACCAACAGCAACAGGCTCGACAGGATTGATCCCGATTCGGGGATAATAAAATCCGAATTGTTAATGTACGGTACCATTCTCAACAAGGCTCTTGCTATGGACCGCGACAGCCGCGGGGCTGTATGGGTGGCAACCGAAGGCAACGGGGTGTTTGAATTCTATGCCGATTCAATAAAGTCCATGACCACCGCGGGCGGACTCATGTCAAACTATGCTTATGCCATCCTTGCCGACAGTAAGGACGAAATCTGGATAAGCCATCAACAGGGTATTTCGAGGTATAACCCGAGAAGCGGAAGGACAAAAGTGATCAGCACCAGCTTTGCAAACGGCGCGACCTGCAACGAGGGAGCCATTTATGAATCGCCCGATGGTAAAATCCTGATCGGCACGACGCGGGGAGTGATTGTCTACGACAGGGAAAAGGACAGGAGATCGGATCTGGCTCCGCGGAATAACATAAACTCGGTTACCATAAATGATGTGGTTTATCCCTTCAGGGAGTCATATTCCCTTCCCTACAAGAAACGCTATGTTATAAAGGTTAGCTATACCGGGATAGATTTCAGTGAGCCTGAGAAAGTGTTTTACAGCACCATGCTCGAGAACTACGACGATGACTGGACAGAGCCCTCGTCTTCGCGCGAAACGGTCTACAACCTTCGCGACGGGAAGTATAAATTCAATCTTTTATCGGTGAACGAGGATGGCATCACCCAGGATAAACCCCTGGTTTTCACCATCAACATCAAGAAGCCCGTGTGGCGGTCGTGGTGGTTCCTGCTGTCGATGCTGTGCCTGACGGCCGGGGTGGTTGTACTCATAATACACGAGAGGGAGAAAGCTCACCGCAAGCTTCAGGAATACCTCGAATCGGAACTGGCTGCCAGGACGGAGGTTGTTATTAAGCAGAAGTCGGAGCTTGAAGCACAGAACCTTGAAATAACCGACAGCATCAACTATGCAAAGAGAATACAGTCGAGCATACTTCCTGATCTGAAGCGTCTTAAGAAACATTTCGGGGATGCTTTCGTGCTTTTCTACCCGCGCGACATAGTGAGCGGCGACTTTTACTGGTTCGATCAGCTGAGTGATGACCATTTCATCCTTGTATGCGCCGATTCAACGGGGCATGGAGTGCCGGGAGCATTCATGTCGATGATAGGTTCCACCCTTCTTCAGGATATTGTGAGCAGGCAGCGTATAAGCAAACCGTCGGAGATACTGTCCATACTCGACAAGCAGGTATTCTCGACTCTCAACCAGAACCTCGAAATGGGAGTCTCAAATGACGGTATGGATATAGTGGTCTGCGAATTTACCATGAACAACAGGCACGTAAGGTTTGCTTCTGCAATGAGGCCTGTACTCATCGTCATCGGGGGAGAATCCTATTATATAAAGGGTAACAGGGCTTCTGTCGGAGGACAGATGGTTGCAGAAAAATACTTCGACGATCAGGAATACTATCTGAGCGAGGGTGATTCCATCTACCTTTTCACCGACGGTCTGCCCGATCAGTTTGGAGGTCCTGAAGGTAAGAAAATGAAGATCGCCCGTCTGAGGTCGTTCATAGAAGATACTTACAGTTTGGATATCAAGGATCAGGGAGAAGCCCTGGAGAAGTATTTTGCTGAATGGAAAGGTGATCACGAGCAGGTTGATGACATCCTGTTCATGGGAATCAGGGTTTAGGCCTGCTGTCGGCGAAGGGATGTATTATGTATTATAGGCGATGTGTAAGCAATTAGCAATTTACAATTAGCAATTAGCAAATGACGCAAGACTGCAAGACTGCAAGACCGCAAGACCGCAAGACCGCAAGACCATGTCTTTCTGAGTGGAGAAGTGCTCCCGAGCAAGTTGACGCCATCCTGTTCGGGAATCAGGGTTTAGGCCTGCTATCGGTGTAGACGCCGGGATAAAAGAGCGGTATGATGGAAGTGGATTCGGTGTTGCTTAGGTTTCCCTTTCTGTCGCGGACATAGAAATCATATGAGATCGAGTCTTCTTCGGAGTAAATCAGGTAACTGAAATCGACACTAATGTCACCTCTCAGTATTTTGTTTCTTCCCAGCCTTTCCATGTATGGGATTCTGAAGCCTTCAACTCTGAAGGGATCGTTATCGGGAGCCGGAACAAGTTTACCGTTCTCCATCCTGAAGAGATCGATAAAAAGGTTTATCTCTTCACCGTTTTCAGTGCCTTCCGGGGCATTGAGCCCGAGGTCTCCGTCTCCGTCCTCGAAATAAAAGTTCAAGCGTCCGACCATAACATCATTGCCAAGCGAATCGACGGATTCAAAAACTGTGAAGTTTGTATATTTGATATATGGTTCGGGCGGGAGACTCTCGATCTTTCCGCACGATGTAAGGAAAGCCAGTTGGATAAATATGGCGGCCGTGATGGATCTGAACATCATATTTAGTTGAAAACACCTCATATAGTACAAAAATCACACCAAAGTAAGCTATTTTTTTCTGAAATATATCCTGATGGGCACTCCGCTGAAGTCATATTTCTCCCTTATCCTGTTTTCAATAAACCGCCTGTAGGGGTTCCTGATACCGGAAGGGTAATTACAGAAAAATGCAAAAGCGGGAGTATACACGGGCAGCTGTGTTACATACTTGATCCTGATATGTCGGCCGCCCGTTGCCGGAGGCGGGTAGTCGTTCACTATCCTGAGGAATACCTCATTCATTTCGGATGTGGGTATTTTCCTTTTTCTGTTGTTGTTGACCCTGTCTATTTCATTGAGTATCCTGTGGATTCTCTGCTTGTTTGTAGCTGAAATGAACAAGATAGGGTAGTCGGTGAATGGTTCCGTCTTCGACCTTATCTCCTTTTCCACAGCCCTGGCAGTTTTGTTGTCCTTTTCAAGCAGGTCCCATTTGTTTACAAGCAATATTATCCCCTTGTTATTTTTCAATATTAGTGAGATAATGTTCATATCCTGCGATTCCAGTCCTCTTGTGGCATCTATCATCATAAGGCAGATGTCGGAATTCTCGATTGCCCTGATGGCGCGCATCACGGAGTAGAATTCTATATTCTCGCTGACCTTCGATTTTTTTCTGAGTCCGGCAGTGTCAACCAGCATGAAATCGTGGTTGAATTTGTTGTATCTGGTGAATATTGAATCGCGTGTAGTGCCGGCCAGCGGGGTAACAATATTTCTATCTTCTCCCAGCAGTGAGTTGACGAGCGACGATTTCCCCACATTTGGCCTGCCCACGACGGCGACTCTCGGTATTTCGGGAAGGGATTCATCAGGCTCGTCGGGTAACAGTTTGACCAGGTGGTCGAGAAGTTCGCCGGTACCACTTCCGCTAATAGAGCTTACAGGGTAGTAATCGCCGATGCCAAGACCGTAAAATTCAGTGGCTTCCATAAGGCGTTCATTATTGTCGACCTTGTTGACAACAAGAATTACCCTGGATGCTTTTTTCCTGAGAAGTTCGGAGACTCCCGTATCGAGGTTATGGATCCCGGTAGTAACATCGACCATGAACAGGATGACATCCGCCTCCTCGATGGCTAACATCACCTGCTTGTTTATTTCCTCCTCGAAGATGTCATCGGAATTCGTTACATAACCGCCGGTATCTATTACCCAGAAAGTAACACCGTTCCATGTGCAGGTTCCGTAATTCCTGTCGCGTGTCACACCGCTTATCTCGTGGACAATTGCTTCCCTCGATTCGGTAAGCCTGTTGAAGAGGGTTGACTTTCCTACATTGGGCCGGCCGACTATTGCTGCAATTTTACTCATCTTTCAAATAATTAAAACAGGCTAAGACCTGTATCCGAATCTTTTGAGCTCCCGTGGCTTTTCCCGCCAGTCCTTTGTGACTTTGACGTAAAGTTCAAGGAAGACCTTTTTTCCGAAGAAGTCTTCCATGTCGATTCTTGCTTCCCTTCCGGTTTTCTTCAGCTTTTCACCCTTGTGCCCGATGATGATACCCTTCTGGCTTTCACGGGTGACATGTATCAGGGCTCTTATTCTTATGAGCTCAGTTTCTTCCACGAAGCTTTCGATCTCTACCTCCGAACAGTAGGGTATTTCCTTCTGGTAATTCAACAGGATTTTCTCACGGATGATCTCGGATGCAAAAAACCTTTCATACTTGTCGGTCAGCTGGTCTTTGGGGAAATACGGCTCCCCGGCCGGCAGAAGGCTGATAATGGCGTTCAGCAGGGTATCGAGATTGAATTTTTCCAGTCCCGATACCGGGATAACCGGCGAACCGGGGAACATTTCCCTCCATCCGGAACAAACCTGTTCAAGCTCATCCTGATTACTGAGGTCTATCTTGTTGACAGCCACCACGACTGGAATCCCGGTATCGCGCATCTTCTGAGTGTAACCCGTGTCGTCGCTGACACCATCCTTTACATCGGTGACATATAATATAATGTCTGCATCGGTAAGGGCGAGGTCGACGAAGTTCATCATCGATTCCTGAAGCTTGTATTTCGGCTTCAGGATGCCGGGTGTGTCCGAATAAACTATCTGGAAATCGTCACCGTTCACTATTCCCATTATCCTGTGCCGGGTTGTCTGGGCTTTTGAAGTTATGATTGACAGTTTTTCACCGACCATTGCATTCATGATGGTCGATTTACCCACGTTTGGAAAGCCAAGGATATTGACAAAGCCTGATTTGTGATTCATGACAATGGTTTAAAACGCCCCCCTTTTAAGCATGATTATTTCCTTATCTGTAAGGAATCTCCATTTTCCTCTCGGGAGATTCTTCTTGGTCAGTCCCGCGAAATACACCCTGTCGAGTTTTTTGACGCGGTAGCCCAGTTTCTCAAAGATTCTTCTTACAATTCTGTTCTGACCCGAATGGATTTCTATTCCCACCTGTGTCTTGTCCTCAATGTCGGCATAGGCAATCGCGTCGGCAGCAATTATTTCACCGTCGATATCCACTCCTCCTGCTATCTGGTCAAGGTCGGCTTTGGTGACAGCCCTGTCGAGAAAGACATGGTATATCTTTTTCCTTTTATACCTGGGGTGAGTCAGTTTTCCGGTAAGTTCGCCGTCGTTGGTAAGAAGCAGCACTCCCGTTGTTGATTTATCTAGACGTCCTACAGGATACACTCTCTGGGGGCAAGCGTCGCGGATCAGGTCAAGCACCGTCTGGTCGGCATGTGGATCTTCAACCGTTGTGACATAGCCCTTTGGCTTGTTCAGCAGAATATATACCTTTTTTTCAGCGCTCAGTTTCTTCCTGCCATATCTGACATCATCACCGGGCGCTACTTTGGTGCCAAGGTCCGTTACCACCTTCCCGTTTACGGTTATGAGGCCCCGTGTAATCAGTTCATCAGCTTCGCGCCGCGAACAGATGCCGCTGTGTGCGATAAACCTGTTAAGCCGCATTTCGCGCTTGTCATCAGTGACTTTGTCTGCTCCGGATTTTTTATTCTTCGGACGGGAACCCCGGCGATTTCTCCTTTCTTCCATACGGATTTTATTCAGGCTGCAAAGGTACAATTATTTGACAATATTACGATTTAGGCTTATTTTTGCATTCTTCAAAACTAAAAAGGAATTATATGTCATTAATAAAATCAATTTCGGGGATCAGGGGTACAATAGGAGGGAGGCCAGGTGAAGGTCTTACTCCGGTCGACATTGTGAAATTTGCATCAGCCTACGGAACCTGGCTTAGTCGCCGGCACCGGGGAAAGAAGCTGATGGTTGTTATTGGCCGCGATGCCCGCAGGTCGGGGCGAGTAGTCAGTTCTCTTGTTTCCAACACCCTGAAGAGCCTGGGTATTGATGTTACCGATATAGGCATGGCTTCAACCCCCACGGTTGAAATTGCCGTGACCGGAACAGGGGCGGACGGAGGTATTATAATAACCGCCAGTCATAACCCTGCCGAATGGAATGCTCTGAAGCTTCTCAATGAGAAGGGTGAATTCCTTTCCGGTGCCGACGGAAAGGAACTGCTTGCCATTGCAGGATCGGAGGATTTTCTATATGCTCCTCTTGACGAGTTGGGCTCCTATGTTCATGATGATTCATGGGGCAGCATTCATATTGAGCAGGTTCTTGCCCTGGAACTGGTGGACAGGGAGGCTGTTTCGAAAGCTGATTTTACAGTGGCAATTGACTGTGTGAACTCGGTTGGAGGAATAATTGTTCCTGCCCTTCTGAAGTCGCTCGGCGTTAAAAGGATCGTGGAGCTGAACACCACGCCCGACGGGCATTTTGCACATAACCCGGAGCCACTTCCCGCTAACCTGACGGAGATATCGGCTCTTACTGCCTCATCAGGAGCGGATGTCGGTTTTGTTGTTGATCCCGATGTCGACCGTCTGGCAATAATCTGCGAGGATGGCTCGATGTTCGGGGAGGAATACACGCTTGTTGCTGTTTCGGATTATGTTCTTTCAGCCACTCCGGGCAATACCGTATCCAACCTTTCCAGCACCAGGGCTCTGAAGGATGTAACGGAGAAGCATGGAGGACAGTACTTTACTGCTGCCGTGGGAGAGATTAATGTAGTTGAGGAGATGAAGGAGCGCGGAGCTGTCATCGGGGGAGAGGGCAACGGAGGCGTAATCTATCCGGAGTTACACTATGGCCGCGACGCTATTGCCGGCATTGCTCTTTTCCTGTCGCATCTGGCAAGAAGCGGTATGAGCTGTTCGGAACTGAGAAAAACATATCCCGATTATTTCATGGCAAAAAAGAGGTTGGATCTTCCTGAAGGAGTGAATTTTACACGGATACTCGACTCGGTTAGGGAAGATTTTGCAGGGCATGATATCGATGAACGGGACGGAATGAGAATTGAATACGCCAATGGATGGGTACAGATTCGTAAATCGAACACCGAACCCATCATGAGGATATACGCGGAGGGACCAACGATCGAGGATGCAGAAAACCTGGCTGATAGAGTAATCGGAATTGTTAAAAAAGTCAAATAGAAATCTTTTTTATATTCCCCGTGGAATAAATTGAAGCCGATGACTGTCTTTAAACCGGAGGAAACAATCTTTTAACAATTAAAAGATGTTAAATCTAATTATGATAGTAAGCAGATGAATATTTTTGCACAGTTGTTAAAAAAGAAATTATAAATAATTGTTGCAGGTTCAATGAAATCTTTCCCGTTCAAAAACAAAGATACCGCGGAAGTAATCCTGGATCGGAAAGATTAAAGACGAAGCAATCAACTTACAAAAAACAGTAATATAATTCTCGTATGAAAAAGACAGTTGTCATAATAGGGGCAGTTGCAGTTGCTGCAATAATAGCCCTGATAATGATCGGAAAGGCTGCAAAGAAGAAAGACCTGGCCAATCTGTACGTGGAGGTAAAGCACGGACAATTTGAGATAGTTGTATCCACCACAGGGGAGCTTCAGGCTGAGAATTCGATGGATATCACAGGTCCCGATTTCACGCAGAGCAGGCAGATAAGGGCTGCAGAGATCAAGATTACCGATCTGGTTCCGGAAGGCACCCAGGTTAAGAAAGGTGATTATGTCTGCACCCTCGACAGGACAACCTTCGACAATACACTAAAGGATGAGCTTGAAAGGCTGACGACTCAGGAAGCAAATCTGGAAGTAAAGATGCTCGACACTGCTGTTACCCTGAGTGACCTTCGTGACAACATCAAGAACCTCAGGTTTTCAGTTGAGGAAGCCGAGATAACTCTGGAACAGTCGAAATTCGAGCCGCCTACAACCATAAGGCAGGCCGAGATCTCGCTCGACAAGGCAAAGCGTTCGCTCGATCAGGCAATAAAGGGCTATTCGCTCAAGGTGGAACAGGCAAGGTCGGATATGAGGACTTTGAAATTCAACCTTTCGGAACAGCGTGAAAGGGTAGGAGATCTTCAGAAGGTACTTGCAAATTTCATCATCTATGCTCCGGCGGACGGGATGGTTATTTACAAGAGAGACAGGACTAATGTGAAAAGAAAAGTTGGTTCGTCCATTTCTCCCTGGGACAATGTTGTGGCAACTCTTCCTGATATGTCGTCGATGATATCCAAGACCTATGTAAACGAGATTGATGTAAGCAAGGTAGCAGTAGGACAGAAGGTAAACATACTTGTCGATGCATTTCCGGAGAAGTCATACACCGGCTCTGTGATTTCCGTGGCGAATATTGGAGAACAGCTTCCCAATGCAGATGCGAAGGTTTTTGAGGTGGTCGTCAAACTCGATGGATCGGATCCGATACTCAAGCCTTCGATGACCACGGGCAACCAGATAGTCACCAAAACGCTGGATGATGTCACTTATATTCCTATCGAGAGCGTCCAGCTCGGAGCCGACAGCATACCTTTTGTCTATACCCGTAAGGGAGTCAGGCAGATAATTGTTCTGGGCGTCGAGAATGAGAACAATGTAGTTGTGGAGCAGGGAATTGAACCGGGTACCCTTATATATCTCAGTACTCCTGAAAAACCTGACAAGTTCAAGGTAGCCGGTGAGGATCTGATTGCAATCAACCAGGAAAAGGCCAGGCTTAAGAAAGAGCAGGAAGAGAAGGCCAGGGAAGATGCTGCCAGGTCAAGGGAGAGAGGAAACATGGGCCCGGGCGGCAGGATGATGCCCGGAGGTCAGGGTGGACAGAGAGACACTGCAGCTTTCAGGAGAATGATGGAAAACAATCCTGAGATGCGTCAGAGGATGGAACAGATGAGAAATAATCCTCCCGCGACGAGGGAAGGGATGTAGAATATGCGCGGGGATACCTTTGCCGTGGAAGGCACAGGGATCCCGGCAGCACGAATCAGAATTAATCCACAAACACTAAGGATATGTTTAAATTCTTCTTCAGATATTTTCACGACATAGAAATTGCAATTGAATCAATAGTTTCCAACAAGCTGAAGTCAATGCTTACGGCTCTTGGGATCATGTTCGGGGTTGCCGCGGTTATCGCGATGCTTGCCATCGGAAGAGGAGCCAAGCAGGAGATCATGGATCAGATGAAGATGGTAGGGGTGAACAACATTCTTATCAATCCAATAATCCAGGAAGCATCCACCTCCGGTTCGGAAGACTCGGAGAAACAGACCAAGAAATTCTCACGCGGGCTCAGCATGCTTGATGTCGAGGCAATATATGAAACACTTCCGTCGGTAAAAAGGATCAGTCCCGAGATATCATTCAACTCTGTTGCCATGATGAACGGGGTAAAATACACTGCAAAGCTGGTGGGCGTGTCGAATGATTATTTTCACCTGTACAACCTGCCGCTTGTCCACGGTACGTTTTTCAATGAATACCAGGAGAAAAATGGTATTCAGGTTTGCATTATCGGGGCCAACATCAGGGCGAAGTTTTTCAGCAAGGTTGATCCCCTGGGTCAGTATATCAAATTCAACGGGATATGGCTCAAGGTAATAGGTGTTCTTCAGAAAACGAATGTCAGTCTCACCGGTTTTGAGGAAAAGGGAGTAAATGTCTACAACGACAACATTTACATACCTATCCAGACCATGCTCCTGAGGTTTCAGAACAGGGCTCTGGTGAACACCAAGCTTGTTTCGGAAGCCTCTTCCAACATGATGATCATGGGCGGCGGCGGTCCCGGCGGGATGGGGCGCGTTATTATAAGCGGTTCCGATGCCTCCAATGCGGAAACGAATTATAACCAGCTCGACAGGATAGTGGTTCAGGTAAACGAAACGGAACAACTCAATCCCAGCACGGAGATACTCAGCCGCATGCTAACCCGCCGTCACTCGAACGTCAAGGATTTTGAGATAACGGTTCCCGAGCTACTGCTCAAGCAGCAGGAGAGGACAAAGGATATCTTCAACATTGTTCTGGGGGTAATCGCGAGCATCTCGCTCCTGGTGGGTGGTATTGGTATAATGAATATTATGTATGCCTCGGTTATGGAGAGGATAAAGGAGATTGGCACCAGGATGGCAATAGGTGCCAAGAAGATGGACATTGTGGTTCAGTTCCTCGCGGAGGCTGTTCTGATAAGTGTTATAGGTGGCTTCATCGGTATATTCCTGGGAGTCATCATGGCCAAACTCATAGAACAGGTTGCAGGTATTATGACCATTGTGTCCTTCTTTTCAATATTTATCGCTTTCGGAGTTTCAGCTGCAGTGGGTGTTATTTTCGGATACCGCCCGGCCAAGAATGCATCCGAGAAAGATCCCATAGAATCATTAAGATACGAATAAAACACGAAAGATGAAGAAGTTATTTATGCTGACGGCAGCTGCTCTGCTGCTGTTCCCGCTAAAGAATTCCTTTTCTCAGGAACTTAAGAGACTTACCCTTGACGAGGTGATGAGGCTCTCTGAGGAGCAGTCTCCCAATGCCCTGATGGCAAAGAACAGGTTCCGTGCAAGCTACTGGCGTTACCGCACTTTCAAGGCTGAGTACAGACCGTCCCTGACTTTTACCGGTACCACACCGTATTACAGTACTGCATTTGAAAGGGTATGGAACTCGGTTACTGAAAGCTGGGATTACAAGTCAACCAATGTAATGCGTAACCTTGGGTCGCTTTCGCTGTCACAGAATATCGGTCTTACCGGGGGTACATTATCGCTTCAGTCGGACCTTACCCTTGAAAATGACTTTGAAAGAGATCGCAGGAACTATATTACAGTGCCTGTAAGTATAGGGCTTACACAACCTCTTTTCAGATACAATTCCCTTAAATGGCAGAAAAAAACCGAGCCTCTTCAGTATGAAACTGCAAAGCAGAATTACCTGTCAAACATAGAGGGTGTGCATTCCCAGGCTGTTATGTACTTCTTCGGACTTGCTCTTGCGCAGACCAACAAGCAGATCGCGGAGATGAACTATGCCAATGCCGACACCCTGTATAAAATTGCCCAGGGCAGGTATGAACTGGGTACGATTGCCGAGAACGAACTGCTTGAACTGCAGCTTACATGGCTTAACACTGAAACGCAGAGAAAGGAAGCGGAAATGAACCTTCGCGACAGGGAGATCAGGTTGAAGTCTTTTCTCGGGTTCAATGAGAATGTCAGAATAGAACTCATACTTCCGACAGATATTCCCGAACTGCAGGTCAGTCCCGACGAAGTACTTGAAATGGCCATGGCAAATAACCCCGAAATACTTCAGCAGCAGCTGACAGTTCTGACAGCACAGAGCAATGTTGCTCAGGCAAAAGCCGAAAAGGGGCTGAATGCAAACCTCATTGCCTCATTCGGGACAAGGGATCAGGACCAGGAGTTCAGGCAAGCCTATGCGAAAGTGAACCAGCAGCAGAACATAAGGTTGGGACTCACTATTCCGATACTTGACTGGGGTCTTGGCAAGGGAAGGTACAGGATGGCCGTTTCGAACCTGGAACTTGCCCAGGTTACTTCCGACCAGGCATTGGTTGACTTCCAGCAGAACCTTGTACTCGATGTTGAGCAGTTTAACCTTCAGAAGACACAGGTTGAGGTTGCTGCCAAATCCGATACGGTGGCAATGAAAATGTATGATGTTACGAAACAGAGGTTCCTAATCGGCAAGATATCGATACTTGAACTGAACAATGCCGACACCAAAAAGGACCAGAACAGAAGGCAGTTTATACAGGCGCTGCAGAACTATTGGAGCTATTTCTACAATATACGTTCCCTGGCTCTGTACGACTTCGTGAACAGGAAGCCGCTCGAGACTGAATTTGAGAAATTGCTCGAGTAGAAGTAAATACAATCTCTTAAATTAACAGGGACACGGCAATGCTATGTCCCTGTTAATTTTTAATGTTTTTATAAAAAATTAATATCTTTGCGCCTCAATACAGGAATATTCGGAAAAAGACCTCAAAAATCCAAATTAGAGAGAAATGCAAAATAAAGCAGCTATTATCGTTCTGGCAATTGCACTGGCTCTGGTGTCTATATACCAGCTTTCATTTACCGGGGCAACATGGAAAGTCAGGAAAGATGCGAGGGATTACGCGCAAGGCGACCTTGTAAAGCAACGCAACTACCTCGATTCAATATCGGCATTGCCTAAAGAAAAGTGGAGTTACCTGGGATATACCTTCAAGGAAGTTCAGAAAAAGGAAATGAACCTCGGTCTCGACCTTAAGGGCGGGATGAACGTTATCCTCGAAGTATCGGTTGAAGACATTCTCAAGGCTCTCTCTAATTATTCTCCCGACAAGACCTTCAATGAGGCTCTTGCCATTGCAAAGGAACAATACCGGACTCAGGGGGGAGCTGATTTTCTGAGTCTTTTCGGCAGAGCTTTTGAAGATATCGATCCTAATGCCAGGCTCGCCGCGATTTTCGGAACTGTTGAGCTTCGCGACAGGATAAACTTCAATTCCACCAATGCCGAAGTTCTGAAGGTTCTCGATACTGAAATAGAAAGCGCCATAACAAATGCATTCAATATTCTCCGTACCAGGATCGACCGCTTTGGTGTTGTTCAGCCCAATATAACACGTCTCTCCAAAAGAGGCAATATCCTTATAGAGCTTCCCGGGCAGGACGACCCGCAGAGGGTCAGGGAACTGTTGCAGGGAACTGCAAACCTTGAATTCTGGGAAACCTATGATAATCCCGAGGTAATCAATTATCTGATCCAGGCAAACAACCTGCTCAGGGAAATTGTAGCCGCCGAGCGCAAGGCTGATACTACCCTGGCAACATCAACCGTAACATCAGAGCTTCCTGCCGATACAACCACGACATCGAAGTCGCTCGAGGAACTTATCAGCAGCGACAGCTCACAGCAGGAAGCCACTACGCGTGAGGAATTCAATCTTCAGAATCCGCTTTTCGGAATTCTCAATCCCAGGGTGACTGAACAGGGACAACCTTTACCCTCGAGTATGGTCGGACTCGCGGCTGGCCTCGACACTGCACTGGTAAACAGCTATCTGTCGATGAACCAGGTAAGGGCGCTTTTCCCCCGCGACCTTTTCTTTCGCTGGAGTCAGAGTCCGCACAAATATGACCCGACCGGTACACTTTATGAACTTCATGCCCTCAAGGTTACAACCCGCGACGGGAGAGCACCGCTTACGGGTGATGTGATCACCGGTGCAAGGCCCACCACCGGAGTGACCGGATCGGAAGTGAAGGTTGATTTCACAATGAGTGCCGAAGGCGCAAAGACATGGGCAAGGATGACACGCGACAATATCGACCGCTGTATAGCTGTGGTTCTCGACGGCTACGTGCGTTCCTACCCCAGGGTAGTAAATGAAATCACCGGAGGAAATACCGAGATAACAGGCGACTTCACCATTGAGGAGGCAAACGACCTTGCCAATATCCTCAAATCGGGAAAGATGCCTGCACCGGCCAGAATCGTATCGGATACCATCGTTGGACCGTCACTTGGAAAAGAAGCCATCAACGCGGGAATGGTGTCGTTCGTCATTTCATTCTTTATAGTTCTGGCTTACATGATATTCTACTATAGCCGGAGTGCAGGAACAATCGCTGATATTGCCCTTGTCGGGAACATATTCCTTATCATGGGTATTCTTGCTTCACTTGGATCCATCCTGACACTTCCCGGTATTGCCGGTATGGTGCTTAGCATGGGTATGTCGGTTGACGCCAACGTTCTGATATTCGAGAGGATCAGGGAGGAACTCCGTGCCGGCAAGGGGATGAAGCTAGCCATAGCCGACGGCTACAAGGGAGCTCTCTCGGCAATCATCGACTCAAACCTTACAACCCTTCTGACCGGTATCATCCTGTACGTGTTCGGAACGGGCCCGATCAGGGGATTCGCAACAACTCTCGTTATAGGTATCTTTACCTCCCTTTTCTGTTCGATCTACATCACAAGGCTTATTTATGAATGGAAGCTCAAGAAGAATGCAAAGCTTACCTTCTCTATAAAGATAACTGAAAATATCCTGAAGAACACCAAGATAGATTTTATTGGAAACAGGAGGATATTTTACACGATATCCATTGTCATTACAGTTATAGGCATTATATCTCTTGCTGTGAAGGGATTGAACCCGGGGATTGATTTTTCGGGCGGACGAACCTATGTGATCAGGTTTGACGATGAGGTTAGCACACAGGAGGTAGCATCCCTTCTTACCGATGCATTCGGGGAAGCCCCTCAGGTTGTTACCTTTGGTTCGGATAATCAGGTCAGGATAACCACTCAGTATAAGATAGATGAAACGGGAGTGGATGATGAGGTGGAAACACTTCTGTACGAAGGGCTTAAAGATCTGGTGGGCAGTGATGTCACCAGGGAGGAATTTTTGTCGGATTACAGGCAGAGTTCGGAAACGGTAGGCCCGACAATAGCCGCGGACATAAAGTCGAAGGCTGTCATGGCCGTCATACTGGCCACGATAATGATGTTCCTTTATATCATCTTCAGGTTCAAGAACTGGCAATATGGTATTGGTGCAGTTGTTTCCACGGTGCATGATACCTTTATTGTTATTGGTATTTACTCGCTGTTCTGGGGCATATTGCCCTTTTCAATGGAGATCGACCAGTCGTTCATTGCAGCCATCCTGACGGTGATCGGTTATTCAATAAACGATACGGTTGTTGTATTCGACCGTCTCAGGGAATTCCTGCCCATATACAGGAAACGGCCGATAAAAGAGGTACTGAACATTGCACTGAATGACACACTTAGCCGTACCTTGAATACAGGTGTTGCATCATTGCTCGTACTGTTTATCATGTTCTTCTTTGGAGGGACAACGATCAGGGGCTTCCTTTTTGCCATGATAGTCGGGATCATAGTCGGAACCTATTCGTCGATATTCGTTGCAACCGCGCTGGTTTATGATACCACAAAGAAAAAAGGAATGAAACTCTGACAGATAACCCGGAGTTCCACGACTTTGAAAGATACAAGCGCCTCCCCGCTATACCGGCAGGGAGGCGCCTTGCTTTTAAAGAGCCATATATGCTTCCTGCCATAAGGGATTAATCTGTTTTTTTTCTACCTTTGTGTCTGCATTAACAGAATCACGGATCAGATGAGCGGCCAGGAAATTTTAGTAATCATAATAGTAGCTCTTCTGCTTTTCGGTGCAGACAAGCTGCCTGAGATAGCCAGGGGGATAGGGAAGGGTATGCGCGATTTCCGTAAAGCTACCGACGATATAAAAAGGGAGTTTGAGGAAAGCACCAGCGAGATCCGTAGGGATTTCCAGGAGGTTACCAATACTATATCGGGTGATATAAGGGATATCTCGGATAATATCCAGAAGGATGTGAATGAAATAACCGACAACCTGCAGAAGGAAGTGGACAGTTTCAAAACCGATCTGGAAAATGGGGCAAATGAAGTAGCGACAAATCTGGAGAGCGGGTTGAATGAAGTAGCGACCGATCTGGAGAGCGGGATAAATGAAGTAACAACCGATTTGGAGGGCGGGATGAATGAAGTAGCTGCAAATCCGGAAAGCGGAATGGATGAAGTAACGACAAATCTGGAATCCGGTGCTGAAGAGATAAATGACAACCTTGAGCAGCAGAGCACTTACAAACGGACCATCAACGAACCCGACGACAACTATTACAATTACCACAATACGGATTGATGGAATTTCTGTTATGATACAAACCCGGGGTATAACAAAATCATACGGGGATCTTAAAGTCCTTAAGGGAATCGATATTGAAATCAGGGAACGCGAAGTTGTATCGATAGTTGGTGCCAGCGGCGCCGGCAAAACAACTCTTCTTCAGATCATAGGAACACTTGATAAGCCCGACAGCGGCACGGTAACCTTCAACGGAACCGACATATCCAGGCTTAAAGGCAAGGCGATCTCGGCATTCAGGAACAGCCATATCGGCTTTGTCTTTCAGTTTCACCAGCTGCTTCCCGAATTCACGGCACTCGAAAATGTATGCATTCCTGCATATATTGCAGGCAAGGGCAGGAATGAGGCCGAAGCAAGGGCGGCTGAAATACTTGGTTTCCTTAGTCTTTCAGACAGGCTTGGGCACAAGCCCTCGGAACTGAGCGGAGGAGAACAACAGAGGGTGGCTGTAGCCAGGGCGCTTATAAACAATCCATCTGTCATACTTGCAGATGAACCTTCGGGAAACCTCGATTCGGAAAACAAGGACGAACTGCATAAGCTTTTTTTCAGGCTAAGGGATTCATTCGGCCAGACAATTGTTATTGTGACGCACGACACCCGGCTTGCCGACATGTCCGACCGGATTCTGCGGATAAAGGACGGACTGATAATAAACGGGTCATGAGCTGAGGCATTGCTGTAATTATTGTATAAAACAACTAATTCAATATCAAATCTTCCCGCGGACCTTTACCGGAGAGTCCGGGAATTAAAAACCTGCTGATCATACATTAAAATCAAAATTATATACTGATGAAAAAGATCCTAATCCTTTTGATCCTCTTGCTTCCGAGTGTGATGCTTACATCACAGAGTCTTCCCGAATGGGAAAACCCCCGTGTTTTTCGTATAAACAACGAAGCGGCCCATGCAACTCTTATGCCTTTCGCCGACAAGGCAACGGCACTTACATTTGATAAATCTAATTCCTCATTTTACAAATCGCTTAACGGTACATGGAGGTTCAGGTATTTGACCAATCCTTCGATGACACCGGATGATTTCCCTGCCGATTCGATCAATGAATCGAGGTGGACAAATATCGAAGTACCGGGTAACTGGCAATTGCAGGGGGATTTTGATCCTCCCGTATTTACAAATATAATTCATCCCTTCAGGGCCGATCCTCCCCGTGTGCCTCAGGATTATAATCCCACAGGGCTTTACAGGAAGACTTTCACCGTTCCCGATGAATGGAAAGGCAGGCAGGTTTTTCTTCATTTTGCAGGTGTTCAGTCGAATGCCACCGTATACCTTAACGGCAAAAAAGTAGGATACAACGAAGACGGGATGTTACCGGCCGAATACAACATCACGGGAATGCTCAGGCCCGGGGATAATCTGCTGGCAGTGCAGGTTATTAACTGGTCGGACGGAAGCTGGCTGGAAGATCAGGATTTCTGGAGGCTTAGCGGCATCTACAGGGATGTATTCATCTTTTCGACCCCTTCGCAGCATATCAGGGATTACTATGTAACAACCGACCTTGACGAAATGTACAGGGATGCGACCTTCAACCTGAGGGTTTCACTAAAGAATTACGCCGCCTCTGCTGCCAAAAACCTTTCGGTAAAAATGACACTCAGCGATGCATCGTCAAAGCCCGTTCTGGAAAAAGTTCTTAAGGCAGGATCGGTTGGCGCGAAGAAAGAGACTCTTTTAAAGGTGAATGAACTTGTCAGGAATCCCCTGAAATGGACAGCCGAAACGCCAAATCTGTATACGCTCACCATGGAGCTTATCTCCTCGTCGGGAGAGGTACTGGAGGTCATTTCATCGCGGGTCGGATTCCGTGAAGTAGAGATCAAAAACGGACAGCTTCTCTTCAACGGCAAAGCCATAGATATTAAAGGTACCAACCGTCATGAGTTCGATCCCGACAGGGGAAGAGCCGTGTCGCGTGAATCGATGATACGCGACATCATCCTGATGAAAAGGCTTAATGTAAATGCAGTCCGCACAAGTCATTATCCAAACGATCCCGAGTTTTATTCACTATGTGATGAATACGGCCTTTATGTAATGGATGAGGCCAACATCGAGAGCCATGAGCTCTGGGCCGTCCGCAGATATTACATTGCCGAGAAGCCCGAGTGGAAGGATGCCTGGGTCGACCGCGGTGTTAGGTTGGTGCTGCGCGACAGAAACCATCCGAGCATATTCTCCTGGTCGATGGGCAACGAGACCGGGTGGGGACCGAATTTCGACGCGATGTACAAGGCAATGAAAGCCCTCGACCCTACAAGGCCTATTCATTACGAAAGCAAAACACCGGCTTATGCCAATGTTCTCTCGAGGTACGATATCATTTCAACCATGTACCCGACGCTTGACAATATTGTCTCCCTAATGAACCAGGATCCCTCGAGGCCTGTAATCATTTGTGAATATGCTCATACAATGGGAAACGGCCTTGGCAATTTTAAAAAATACTGGGACCTCTTCTACAAGTATCCGAGGCTTCAGGGCGGTTTCAACTGGGACTGGGTCGACCAGGGTTTGAGATCTGACGGCAGGGGTGACGGTTACTGGAATATCGTGAATTATATTGACGGTGCGAATGCCAATGACGGGCTTATCAATCCCGACAGGATCCCCCAGCCTGAGACACATGAGTTCAAGAAGATCATGCAGAACATCAGTGTTAAGGATGTCGATGGTAAGGGAAGGCTTCGCATCAGCAACCTTTTCTTCTTCACCGATCTGAAGGATGTGAAGATGGACTGGGAGCTTATTCGAAACGGATATCCTGTAAGCTCGGGTTCTGTTGAAGACCTTGATGTTAATCCGCGGGATTCGGCCGAGCTAAGTCTGCCGCTCACCGCGGATATGCTTGGCCGTGATGGAGAATACTACCTGAACCTGGTGTTTCGTACAAAGACCGATCTGCCATGGGCTGTAAAGGGTTTTGACATCGCAAAGGAGCAGATACTGATGAAAGCTTATAAACCTGTTATCCCGGAAGTGAATGTTAAAGGCAGGCCACTTCAGGTAACTGAGGGAGATATCGTCACGATCAGCGGAAAAGAAATCTCGATAAAGGTCAGCAAGGCGACCGGAACGATAATATCTTATGTTTTCAGGGGTTCGGAGCTTGTCACCGATCCGCTGCAGCCCTGTTTCTGGAGAGTACCCACCGATAATGATGAAGGAGGCGGGAGCAGGAGTTTTGCCGCGAGATGGAGAAAAGCCGGTCTCGACCGCTATAGTGTCAGGGTAAAGGCTCTCGATTTCAAGGCACAGGATAACGGGGATGTGATTATGAATGTTTCCTCTGACCTGGTGTTCATGGGAGAAAGGACAATGGATTACAGGGGAAGCTACACCTTCAGGACCGACGGCAGCATTGTTTTCTCGATGGATCTCGGGCTTTCCGACGGGTTCCCGCCACTGGCGAGAGTGGGGATGCAGTTTTCGATGCCTGCATCCTATGATCATATAAAATGGTACGGAAGAGGGCCCTTTGAAAGCTACCAGGACAGGAAGGAAAGCGCCCATGTCGGACTTTGGTCCGGATCCGTTGCCGATCAGTACTTTCCATATGTCATGCATCAGGAGAATGGCAACAAAACCGATGTCAGGTGGATTAAAATAACGGATGCTGCTGCAACCGGGCTGAAGATCACCGGCGCTCCCCTGATGGAGGTTAATGTTCAGAATTACTCGCAGGACGCGCTTAATCTGGCCAAGCCGTCAAAGAAACTGTACCGCGGCGACAAGACCTATATCAACATCGACCTTAAGCAGATGGGGCTAGGCGGTGACGACAGCTGGTCGCCCAGGGTACATGAGGAATACCAGCTCAGGGAGAAGAGCTACAGTTTTGGGTTTGTGATTAGTCCGTTGTAGACTGGCACAGGGCACAGGGCTCAGGGCACAGGGCACAGGGGAAGAAGCACAGGGCTCAGGGTGAAAGAGCGGTACGCGGTACGCGGAGTGTGGTAAGCGGAAAAGATTAGATGTTATTAACCTTTGGGGTTAATAAAAAATTACTATATTTGTAGCTTTGTATGAAATTATCTTATTCAAGCAGTAGACTTGAAAAGACTGTAGCGTCCTTGACGGCTATAGCAAAGTACTATGGTAACAGAGCTAAGATCATAAACCAGAGACTGAAAGATCTTGAAGCTGCTCGTAACCTTGAAACAATGAAAACACTTGGCGGGAATTGTCATGAACTTTCGGGTAATTTAAAAGGAAAGCTTGCAATTAGCACTTCGGGTAACAGGAGAATAATTTTTGAACCTTCAGATAATCCAGTACCTGTCAAAGAAGATGGAGGGCTGGACTGGAGCAAAGTGACCGAAATTATAATTACTGATATTGATATTGACTATCATTGAAATACTGAAGATATGTATAAGAATAGAGAAGATATAATTGCTGCACGGGAAACAATCTCACCTCCGGGAGATACTCTGGCTGAAATAATTGAATTAAAGGGAATTTCTCAGGTTGATCTGGCTTTAAGGATGGGCAGGCCTTTAAAAACAATTAATGAAATAATTAAGGGCAAAGCTGCCATAACTCCTGAGACCGCAATACAACTTGAACGCGTTCTTGGCACAGATGCTGACTTCTGGCTTGAAAGGGAAAAGAAATACCGTCTGGAACTTGCCGAAATTGAGGAAGCAGAGAGAATCCTGAGAGACTGGGCCTGGATTGACAATTTTCCAATTGCCATGATGAAAAAGTTAAATTGGATAAGTTATGATAACAATATTTTAAGCAAAGCTGATTCCCTTTTCTCATTTTTCGAAATATCAAGCCGTAACAGCTTTTACAAGTATTATTTTGAGAGAGCCTATGAAACAGCATACCGGGCAAGTAATAACAGCAATACAAATCCTTATGCAGTATCCGCGTGGTTAAAACAAGGCGAAAAGCAAGCCGAAAAAATAGAAGCACCTGAATATAATTCAAAGGTTTTCAAGGATGTACTTTTAGAAGTTAAAACTCTGATGGCAGAACAACCAGAAAACTATTTTAAAAAGCTACAATCATTTTGTTTGGATGCCGGGGTTAAAGTAGTCTATACCCCTTCTCTTCCTCAAACGCATTTACACGGTTCGACCCGGTGGATAAATGATACACCGTTAATTCAGCTTACAAACCTTTATAACCGCAATGATATATTCTGGTTTACATTTTTTCATGAAGCAGGGCACATTATTAAGCATGGCAAGAAAGGATTGTTTGTGGAAGGTCTCAAACATTCAGAGAAAGATACTGAGAAAGAAAAAGAAGCAGATGATTTTGCTGTGAAATATACACTTTCGGTAGAACAGGAAGCCGAAATATTGGAAAGCATGCCGTTATCAAAGAATGAAATAGTTGAATACGCGAAGAAGTTCAATACTCATCCTGCAATGATAGTTGGACGTTTTGCTCACGGAGACCCTTCCCTAAATAAGACAGGCTGGAGCCTGAAATTTTTCCAGAAAGTAGATCTCTCTGAAGTGTGAATGATTCATGATTTAATCTGATTAATTCTTAAAGTTAAAATTAAAAATATGGTTTTTGAGACTTGATTTTTCCTTATGATTACTCGATTTGCTTTTGTGGATGTATTTCTTGTTTCTTATGTAAGCCTTTGGCCTGGAGCCTCTTTGTTTTTCCTGTAAAGATTGTTACATGAACACACTTGTTGAAACACTACCCCAAAGGCCACTGATGTTACCAGAAAATAATATACTTGGTTCTCGGGAAGCACTAATTCATCGTTATTTTCCGAAAACAATTCATCGTTACTTTCCGATTTTAAAGCATTGTTATTCTCGTTTACATAAAGAGTCGAAACACATTTTCTTGAAGCACAAAGGAAATGCATCCTCTTTCATCATCATTCATGAATAATTCAACCTGAGTTAATTAATAAGACACAAGTAATAAATACCTGATAATTTTGCCGCTAGAGCGGTAAAAACTGAACTTGTTGGTAAATTATCATAGTAAATGCAATGTATTTACTGTTATAGCAGTAAAAAATTGCTGATAACATGTTGTTTTAACAAGTCCTTCAAAGGAGAATCTAACAAATCAGGGAAATGAGAAGGGCTAAAATCTTTCTTCTTCAGAAGCTCTGCGGGTTGGTGGATGCTCCTTCGGAGCATGTCATATCCAGGTAGTCTTGTGATGAGAGTATTTTACAGTAACATTTTTTGTCATGTCCTTGCATATTAGGGTTAGTGAGTTTCGTAAGGGGAGAGCATTTCCAACTTCAAAATTATCAAACCCAGGGGGGGGAGATTGTTCGGCAAGAGAGGGATTTGCTGAGGGAAGTTAAAGTTTCAGTCACGAGCAGCTGCATTGCAGCTGGACAAAGAAGTCACGTATGTGACTTAATTTTAATAACCCCCGGTGCTAACCGGGGGTAAAGTACTATAGATGGTTTTAAGCCCTGAAGGGGCGTGACATACAAGGATTTTTCCGGGTTATCATGTATCTTGCTTAGGTCTAGTTGTATTATTATCCAAAAGTCTAATGTTAGGGTAAGATATCGTCAACTGCTGTATCATCTTGTTTTCAGGACGAATATGCGTAATCAACAGGAACATCGCAGAAAGAAATCTTTTGAAGAGCAATGCAGAAGTCTTATACAGATGGCGGGTATTAATATAGATGGAAGGTATTTCCCCTAAAAGTCACGCTCCCCGCTAAAACGGGTCACGCTCTTCGGAGCTTAACGTCCGGGGGGGGGGTGCCGTACCTCCGGTTTCACCGGAGGTTATTAAAATCCTTCTCTTTCAGAGAAGCTGCCGGCTGATGGATGCTCCTTCGGAGCATATCATATCCAGGTAGTCTTGTGATGGGAGTATGATACAGTAATCCTTTTGGTTATGTCGCGGCATATCAGGTCCAGGGAGTTTCGTGACCGCAATATATCACAATGATCCTTTTTGTTATGTTCCTGCAAATCATATCCAGAAAGTTTTGTGACGAGAGTATGATACAGTAGTCTTTTTGTCACGCCCCGGCATATCAGGTCCAGGGAGTTTTGTAATGGAATATGTTAAAGTGATCCATTTAGTATTGTTCCTGTATGTCAGGTCCAGAGAGTTACGTGATGAGTGACTCTCAAAGTAATCCTTCCTGACTTATGATATTTAGTGCGGTAGACCTCAATTTTTAATTTTTATAACCCTCATTATTAGTTAATAGGAAATATGCCCGCACTGAAAAACAGAAGCGTCAGAAGTCAGGACGTAATTAATCGAAGTTGAAAAACTTCAGTTTGAAAACATATAGTATTCCTGACCATCTAAAAGAACAGCCGTTTAATTTATTTTTACAGTTAGGGCGTGGAAATTGTCCTGTTATGTACATGTAATTAAAATGCCGAAAGCTGTCTTTTTATCAGGTAATCCTGGTTCCCGGTTCCTTAAATGATTCAAAAATCTCTTTTTAAAATGATCTGCAAAATCTTTAGCTTCCGGGATATTGCTAAATCTGTATATGGTCTAAGCTGTATAGCTTCTCCTGACAAACACATTTGTTAGCAAAAGACTTCATTGTAAAACCGGCAGAATATATTATTCCCGGAGAAATGACCTTAATTCATAATATTTCTCAGTATTTTGCATTGAAATATTGAAAAAACCAGAAACTGTACCGGAAGTGCATTAAAATCAAATAAATCTTTAGCTTTTAATACAACCTTTTAACTATCTTCTCGTCTTATTTATGGAAAACTATCTGAATTCGCAGAAAAAATGAAGAAAAAGAGTATATGGACTGAAGTAATCCTGATATCACTTTTTCTTTTAACCGGGGGTTGCCAAAAAGAGGATTATACTCTTCCGGTCGATTTCAGGATGAATTTCTCTGTTAGTGAAACTCCTGTAATGCAGGGCACTCTTACAATTGATAATATCACGCTGTCTTTAAAATCTATTGATATTCACGGCTATAGAGAGACAGGCGGGGATGTTTTTTTAACAAGAGATTTTAACAGTGGAAATAAAATTGAGATAAGCCCGGGTTCATCAGGTAAAACAATACAATTTGATATTCCTCAGGGTGTTTACAATCCGATAATGTTTTCACTGGTTTACCAACCCGATGGGAATGAGATCGATTTGATCGATGATATTGAAGAATGGTATGAAGAGTTTGAGGAAGAAGATGATGACGACGATGACGATGATCTGGATGAATTACAGGAAGAATTGGGAGAAATTATTGAAGATTACCTGGAGAATATTGAACCATGCATAATGGTAAAAGCTAAGTTTGTTAATAATTCAACGACTAAATATGTAATCCTTGCGGTTAATGACCCTTTAACTTTTAAGATCATATCAAAAAACATAAATGGGCAAGCGGAAGTAATTCTGGATAGAAACAATACAAACAACGGCAATCTGATCTTCGATCCATCTTATTGGTTCTCAATAATTACACCGAAAATATTAAACGATGCATTTATAGGTGTAATTGATGGGAAAAAATACATTTTTCTGAATAAATATGTGAACAGTAAGATTTACAACTCGATTTTCAACAGAATGGAGGAATCAACCTCTTTAATAATAAATGAATAAGATATTTATTACATGGTTGGAAACTCACACGACGAAGATCAGATACTACTACAGGGTTGCTTGCGGAATGACAGGAATCTGCAAAAACAATTATATAAAAAGTATTTTAAAACAATGTTTCAAATCTGTCTTTCATATAGCGGCGATAGGGTTGAAGCAAAGGATATTATCCAGGAATCATTCATAAAGGTCTTTACCAGTCTCGATACTTATAATGGAAAAGGTTCACTTGAAGGCTGGATAAGACGGATTGTTACAAATACTGCCATTGACTATTTCAGAAAAAAGAAAAGACTTGTTTTTGAATATGACTTCCCGGATATTCCGGATGATGAAGAAAGAAGCGGTTTTTCATTTGAAGGATTCACTATGGATATAATACTGCACTATATAAAACAACTTCCCGATGGGGCCAGAGTTGTATTTAACTTATTTGCGGTTGATGGATTAACTCATAAAGAAATTGCGAAAAAGCTGCATATTACGGAAGGGACATCAAAATCTCAGTACAAAAGAGCCAGACATCTTCTGAAAAAGTGGCTTTGTGAATTTGAACAAAGCATGCAATGAAAAGAAGCAAATTTGATATTGACTATTTGAAATGGCTTCGACAGATTGA
>ERZ1026800.247-NODE-247-length-49653-cov-5.092961_pt1 | contig 49653 bp, 37 predicted proteins | sample MGYA00520873_ERZ1026800 | MGnify/ENA primary metagenome ERZ1026800 (study PRJEB33270, sample SAMEA104284475) | anaerobic digester metagenome | biome: Anaerobic digester microbiome; feature: mesophilic sludge digester; material: Anaerobic digester biomass | place...
TGAGAGAGCTAAACACACAAGGTTTAGTTTCAATCCTTGTTTTAATGGATAGTAGGATAAAAATGTGGTCGTTCCATTATACGAATCAAAGAATCCACTCGTTTCAATCCTTGTTTTAATGGATAGTAGGATAAAAATACGGATTCAGGCATATACTTCACTTTCAGCTTATTATGTTTCAATCCTTGTTTTAATGGATAGTAGGATAAAAATCTTAAGTAAATCGTTTTCCTTGTTTTGTAGTTCTGGTTTCAATCCTTGTTTTAATGGATAGTAGGATAAAAATCCGTCTTTTACTATAAGTGCCACACAAATAAAAGTATTACGCTGGTTTTTCAGAATCGCAAAACACATTCTTCCGACACTAAAACCAGTTCCTGAAAGAGCCAAAAAGTTCTTTCGGGCAGGCACAAACACTTTATACACCAGTAAAAGAGCAAAAAAATGCTAAAAAAGCAATAAATCCTTCTCGGGATTCAGGAAACAGCATCAAGCAAAAATATTCATTAAACTACTTATATTGGTTTTTACAAAAATGAGGAAAAAGCATTTCATTTTTACCTTTATACTCCATCAGAATTTGCAGTTACACGCTATATATATTAAAGACCTTATTTCTAAAGGCAAAGAAAGATTTTTTCCTCTCATTATATCAGGCAGAGCACAAATTCCGATAAGTGCAGTCCAAGCATTTTCTTTTTGCCTTTGCGGGTTTAGGATATATTTCCATATTTATTATCTTAAAAATTTCGTCAAGAGTAAGTTTAGCTTTATCCAACATTTTTGGGGTAATAGCTACTTCTTCCAGATGATTTTGAGATCTGGTATAGATAATAAATGCTTTATAAACAGGAACCTGAAAATTTTCCATAATCAGTAAGGCATATAGAACTTGCTGATATTTAAGGGTCTTATAGACCTTATTTTCCCAAAACGCATATTTATAATCAAGAGGGGCGGCACTACCATCATCAAGGAAAAGAACTTCATCAACTTTTCCTACCAGTTTCAGTTTATCAGAGGAAAGATAGACATCAGTAAGTTTATCAACAGCGCCGGCTTTTTTACGCAAATAGTCCTTATTTTGAACCATTTTCAGTTTATGAATATCTCTACCTTTATTTACGAGAGTTCTTCTGTGTTCATGTTGTTCAACCTTCAATACATTCATAAAATAAACAAACCTCGGGCAGAAGAGATATTCCATCACTTCGGAAGGGGTAATAAACTGAAAATCGTTCACAGGAAAAATGCCTTAATTTCATTCGTAATAAGTTCAGGATCAAATGCCTGGCCAAGCAGTTGACAGCTTTTAAAGTCCTCATTGCACATAGGAAAAATATAAACACGGTCAATTTCAGGATTGATTAGTTCTTCTATCTGGCAGCTTAGTTCTTTGCATTTGGTTTTGCTCATTTCACCCAGAAAGACAGAATATTGAACTCTATAAATACCGGCTTGTTCACAGCATTTGGAAACTTTATTCCGAATTTTGTCCTTAACGATATCATACATAACCCAGGTTAACATTCTTCGTCTCCATTGTCCTCAAAATTGCTATTCAGGAAATTCTGTAATTTCCTGTTTATAGAGGTCTCAAGATAGTTTTCTCTTTTATCAATTAAGAAATTGGCAAAAGCGTGAGCATCGGTTTGCAGCATATCAATGCGTTTACGGTTTTTATTATGATACCGGATAATTTCATCAAAATGTTCCAGCAACAGAGGAGCCAGGAATTTTTTTCCTGCAGTGCTAAGTAACACACCTTGATGAACGGGATCTATGAATTCCGGAGAAAATTTATGCCTGGAAAAAATATAAAATACCGGCTCATCCACCAAAATACGATAGGGCTCTATAAAATCAAAGACAAAGGACTTCTTATTGTAATTATCACTATGCAAAATACCAAGATAGGGATCAAGACCGGCAATAATTAAAGCTCTCTCCACTTTGGAATAAAGCATACCATAACCATAATTCAGCATAGCATTGAAAGCATCTTTAGCAGGACGCGAACTTCTGCCTGCAAATTCATAAGCATCCGGAATAAGCTCTGCCAGAAGAGAAAAGTAATTTTTGGAAGCACCTCCTTCCCAACCCATAAAAGAACCTGAGAGTTCTTCCAAATTACCTTCTGCCTGCATTATACAAATAGCCGCCTCCTGCATATTTTGCATCCGGGTTTGAAATCTGCTTTTATCACAATCCCGCTTGGAAAGCAAGCGCTGCACAAAACGATACTGATTCATTATTTTAATGGCAACCCAGTTTTTGATGAATTGTAAACCTACACTATCAGATAACATTTCCAGTTGCCTTCTCCGAATTAAAACAGTGCTGCCAATCTTAGGAAACCAAATCCTGCCATAAGGATTGCCATATTTATCCAGAAATACTATATCAATATTATAATCCATAGCCAATTGAATAGCATCTGTAGTTATAATAGCAGCATTGGAAATTACAATGGAAGAAATCTTTTCCGGAGAGAGCTTGGTTTTTCTATCCTCAATGCTCAATTCAAACATTTCATCTTTTTTCCGTAAGTAACTACCGTAGGTATTTAAATGAACTTCCATCAGAAAGCAAGACAGCTTGATTTAGCTGTAGAATAAAGTTTAAAGCCAGTTGTGCATTCGTAAAAATCTTTAACAAATTCGTTCTCAATGTAACAGATATGGTCATTAAGTTTCTTTACCTTATATGAATCATAGATAGCGTTAAGTTCATTGAGGGAAAGATTTATTTGATATGAGTTCAAAGAACGATATTCTGTTTCCATAGCTGTTTTAATGTTTTGTATTTCTTTTTTAGAAAGTTTCGTTTGTTTCAGACAATCCAAATACCCTATTATAGATGAAATTGCTTTAGAAGATGTTTCATCACAAAGAATATAGATCGTCTCAGTAGCATAATTATCTGTAATGAGTTTGAAATCAGCAATTGGAACTTGATTTTGAAAGTTTTGATCATAATTAAGAACGGAGATAGCTTTTAATATGGCTTCTCCTTTTGCTCCAATATCAAGCTTTTGATAATAGTTATCTACAATACCAGGAAACTGATGACTTTCCAAGGAGGTGTATTCTTCAAGACACTCTTTTGTTTTAGATAATAGATATTTATCATATACATAGTGGCTAAGAAACTTGCCATCTTTTTGTAGATTGACCAAAAACATTTCTCCGCCAAGCTCACCTAATTCATTATTTCTGTTACATCTACCTGCAACCTGGATAATACTATCTAAAGGACCAAAATCACGATATACCTTTTGAAAACTTATGTCCACACCTGCTTCAATCAATTGAGTAGAGACCAAAACTACTTTTGTCTTTTCTTCTTTAATGATACAACCAATTCTTTCTATAATTTCCTGTCGGTGCACAGGAATATGCAGGGTTGTTAAACAGAAAACTTGATAAGATGAACTATATTTAGACAAAAGAAAATCATATACAGCAAGAGCTGAGCGTTTGGTATTCATCACAATTAAAATGCTCTTGGAATCTCCAAGCTCCAGGCAATTCTGGCAAAACTCATCTAAAGTTTGTTCCTTTAGATTAATATTAAGTTTTACACGATTAAAATCGGGAACTGAGAAAAGTTCTTTCTGACATAATTCTATATATGTATCCTGAGGAAATAAATAGGGTTGAGTGGCAGAACAAGACAGGATAAAAGTATCAAATCTTTCAGCAAGCACCTTAAATAGAACTCTTAGTAAAGGATAATAATCTCCAGGCAAGTTTTGGACTTCATCCAGAAGAATTATAGAATTAATAATATTATGCAGCTTACGGAGCATCCCGTTTCTATTGCCAATTAAGGAATGAAACAATTGCACAAAAGTAGAAATAACGCAAGCAGATTCCCAGGATTCAATAGATAAAATATCTTTTTGCAATTCATCCAAATTGTATGTTGGCTCAGCTTTTGTAACTGTTGAATAATCTACCAAATGATGATGTTTTACTATAAATCTGTAATCTAAAGATGTTTTTTCATAGAGATTAGATTTTAACACATTTTCAAATTCTTTATAATTTTGGTCTATAATAGAAGTATAGGGAAGGCAATAAATAACTCTTCTTGAAGTATCCTCAAGGTTTTGAATGCAATTAGTAAATTCCAGGCAAGCAAATGTTTTTCCACTTCCGGTTGGAGCAGTTAGAGTATACAATTTCTGAGAGAGTTCAATGTTTAGATTTTCTTGGATATTAGCAATAAATTGATTTCTTAAGGGATTTAAAGCTCCCTGTTTCTTATTCTTTTCTGCAATTAACTTTGCGGGGGAATAGCAAAGTTTAGGATTAAGCTTATCCAAATATACATATTCTTTCCCTGCTGCATTATGTTTATCGGCATCTATAAGGACGGAGAATAATAGATTTTGAATAAGAAATGATTCTATTGTATCATCAATATTGGCAGGAGAATAAGTAAGAGAAAAATCATCCAAATTATCATTCAAAAGCTGAAAAGAACTATCGGACAAGTCCGGTAAGCTGATATTGTGTTCTTTTAGGAGTTTTGTTAGATCAACATCGTTATTTATGTTGTCCAATACACTTTTATAGATAGTAAGCGTCTCATTGATAAGAGCTGCATTATCCAGTCCTTCACTATAAAAAGAACTTAAGTTACTATGATGTTTTTGCACACATTTAAAGGCAAAGGGAGCAAAAAAGGATAATTCGTTCCAGGAGTTAAAATTAAAATATGTTATAACTGCCGAGATAAAGCTATGATGGCTTAAGTTATTTTGTTTTCCACCTCGGATATAATTTTGAAAATAGGAAGATGCCTTTCCCAAATCATGCATAATACCAATTTTTTCAGCAACAGAAGCTAACTTATCTTTAGTTGTAGTATTTAAATTCAGGGAAAGCTTTTGGATCATCTCTTTAGCATTAAAAGCCACTTCAGCTAAATGATCTACCAAAAGCTTTTCCTGATATCCATTTTTTGCAGGATGGGAAATAATCATAAAAAAGATATTCTGGTTCTTTGGTTATTATGTAATTCAACCAAATCTTTGAACTTACCGAAAATTCTTTTTCCGTTTGCTTCTAAAACTATATTGCCAAAGCGGTTGGTTTGGCGATAACTTTTTCTTTTTTCACTTATCAATTCCTGTTCCAGAGGCATTCTTTCCATAATTAAATCACAATCCCGGGAAGTAATCTCTTCTATCAATTCTCTTTCTATTGCGGAATCCAGATAATCAGATTCAGAGATTGTTTCAAATTCACCTTGGTTATAGGTTCTAATTAATTCCAGATGGGCAATAAACTGTCTTTGTCCTAAAGATAGACCATAACCGAAATTTTTTCTTAAAATCCTATTTTCCAATACGGTTAAGTCCTTGTCTTCTGTATTAAAACAAATAAAGAGTATCCATTCCAATTCTTTGGAACCCTGAGCTTTTAATAGTTCCAAACGACATTGTTTATGAGCGGAAAGATCATTTATGGGGATTTTTCTACTTTTATCTTGAGCATAATTCAATGTCTGGAATACCTTATGATAATATATACCAGGAACTAAAGCAATAGCAACACCCATATTTCCTGAATTCATTAAATTATAATAACCATCTCTTTCAATTTGTAAAATAGAAGCCAGTAAACCGCATATAGTAGTTCGGGGTGGAATTAAATAAGTTAGAGAAGAAGCGTTAGTATAAAATTTACGAAAATGCGCAAATTTACCTGCCAGCTTCAGCTCTAAAATCCGATTTGAATTTTTAGGAATATTCATATCTTTCCCCTGTCATTTAAGGGAAAGTGGCTTTTTCCAGTTTTCTTGGATAAATATTTTATCAAACTCTGGAATTGAAATCTGCTCATCTTTCCAATAGTATATACCTGAAATCAGATCTTTGTTTTGCTCCAGATATTCAATTAAGGATTTAATGTTTAATTCATAATCTTCAGGTTTCCGGATAAGACGAAGGTTTTGTGCAATCTTAAGGTCTTTAGAGGTTACCTCAATCATACTTCGTAAATCCTTTAGAAATTTATCTTTGCCCTTCAATTCAATCCGTAAATATAAACGCGGGTATTGTCCAATTTTAGTTCTGGTTCTGGCAAGTGGTATAGAATTAAGCATTGCTTCATCTAAAAGTTGCAGGTCTGCTTCAGAAAGATTTGTTTCTTTTGCAGTATTGGCGTTTATACTTCCGGAAAAGGCGATTAGGGAATAATATAAACGATAATCTTTACCTATACCTTGTCCACCTGAAAAACTGGAAGTAATAGTTGAACTATCAACCATTTCTACAGGATGTAAGGAATAACCCCAGTTAAATTGAACCGGACCCGTAAAATGGCCACCTTTATCTTCTTCTGCAGTTACGGCTCCAAAGAGACGAACATCTATTAAATCAAGATGTCCTTTACCGATTTCTTGAATTTGTTTATTGCGTTCTTTAGCTTCTTTGGCTTTGTTGGATATAAAGATTTCCTCGCCTTTGTTGTCTTCAAAATAATCTCTAATATAGCGTTTTAAGCGGACATCGGAAACAAGGTTTATGAAAGTATCATAATCCATACGGGGTTTGTTTTCATTGTCCATATCACCATTAGGATTGCACATTTGTGCATCGTAAAGAAATAGGATTTCTGAGTTATTGTTGATCATTTTGTTCCTCCTGATTTTTTTCAGTTTTATCTGGGTGTTCTAATTTATATTTAGCACCTAAATAATTTGAATAAGCTCTGCCACATAAAATATGAAAGACAATTTCTTCCGGTGATAGAGAAGAGTTCTCTATACCTTGTAAACATTCCCTGTAATAATTTTCGGTTATAGAATCATAATATATATTCCAAACCTTACCCATTTCATCAACCATAGCCATCAAGGACTTAACTTTTTGAACAGGAATACCACGCAGATTTAATCTATTAATTAAAGTGCTTTTGATATCCTTTTTTCTCTGTTCAGATTCTATCGCGGCAATATACATTCCCAATATGAAAAGACCTTGAGCATAAAAGTTATTTTCATAAATTTGGGAATGAGTGTTAAAATAAGCAGTGATTTTTTCATCCTGCAGTTTAGAGGTTAAGTTAGATTGTTCCATAATAGGTACTCCTTCTAATTGATTAAATTTTATTAAGTGATCTAAATATAGAGTCATAAGAAATGGTGTAATATTTAGAAAATATTTATTCTCGGTTTTCAAATTATTGTTTTTACGATTATAAATATCTGCAAACATACAGATAAGATCATAATATTGAAATTTTCTTTCATATATGTATGTCCCTAAAGTACTGATAATGATTTTATTCAAAACTGTATAATCATACTGATTCAACCCGGGATGAGATTCTTTTGAAGGTAGAATTAAATATCTAAGCCCTTCAAAAGACAAAATAGCTTGATAACCATATAAGGAACCTAATATATAATCTTGAACCATTTTGTTCAAGTGTTCAGTTTTAGTAATTAATTCTTTTAGATTGATGTTTTTAATCATTCCATTAATGATAAATTCTTGTGAAGTTGGGCTTGGTTTGTTATAAAAAAGCAAAGTAAATTCTTTTATCCTTCTGAGAAGTGTATTAAGAGTATTAATATCATTCCTTTTTTGATCTAAAGGTATTCGCTCCAGAAGCTTTGTAGCCATATTAAGTTTTTGAGGATCAATAAGCTCTTCATCATTATCAAATTCAAACTTAATTTCGGGTAGGACTATAGTTTGCAAACCAAGCAAAGTTGTTCTTAACTTTATAGATGCATATTGAATTCCGACTAAAACTTGTTGATTACACTTTTGGCACATTGAAAAAGCATTATGAGTTAAGTTCCTGTTCACCTTATCAAAATAAAGAGGGTTAGTAGTTCCAAAAAATTTCTGTTTAATAGCTGTTTCTTTAGGTAAGGTAGATTCATTTCCACAGATATGACAATAGCCCTTATTTGCGTTATCTAGATACTCTCTTTCAAAAAGGTAATAATACAAAACATCAATATAACAATCAGCATACTCAGTTTGGTGCAAAAATTTACCATCAATCTTTATAGCATAAGCTTGTCTTTCAGTAACAAAATCTTTTATCGTAGTAGAAAAATATTTTTTAAGATTTTTTTGAAATGCTTTGTTGTAGTCCTTTTTTTTATTCAGCTTATCTTTAAGTTCAGGTATATTCTCAGGATCAGGAAAATTCGTTTGTTGGTCTTCTTTTAGTTTATCATATTTAAGTGAAATAATGTTATTTTCCATTCTGTAGAATGTCTCTTGTATATCTTTTAGATAGTTTAAAAACTCCTTTCCTCGAGCTTCTTCTTTCCACGGTATTTTTTTGAAGTTGTTTTCTACATAATTACATAGTTCAAATTGCAGCAGTGGTTTTAACGAAATGTGAGAAGCATAGATAGAAGGATCATTAGGAGCGTAATTAGAAAAAATCAAGAGCTCATCCTTTCTATCAGGCGTTAATTCAGTCCCCTGGGAAAAATAGCATACCTTATTTTGGGTATCCAAATTAAGTTCCAGTAAACGTCCATAATGACTTTCATCATCTTTCGTATATTTGAAATTTTCCAGATCATTGCAATACTGTTTCACAATAAATAGTTTTTGTTCTTTTTCGGGAAGCGCGTCAAAATTCACCGTTTTTAATACAATTTTTCCAATAGCTTGATATAAAGGAATCATTTTCCCTCCTTTCTTTTTCTTACTACACCAAAGCCGCGAGCACTTTGTTTTCCGAGACCAAGGAATTCTGGGATAAAAAAATTGGTAGTGAAATCTCCTGTAAAGCATTGCATTGGTTGATTGTGGAAATTTACTTCCAGGGGTTTAAACCAGCCATCAACATTCAGTTTATCCACCTCCGGAATCCAATAGTTAAATGCTTTAGAAAGGGTTTTGAGGTTATTTTTCAGGATGGTTTTTAATCTTTGGCTGCGTTGAAAAGTATTCAATTTATTATAGTCCTTATAGTTTTCCTGATTTAGTGCCATCCAAGGAGAGGCAAAATAGTAAGGATAATAGTTTTCTGTTAAACCAAAGTCATCTTCTTTCAGGGAAATTTCTCTTTCGTTGGAAACAAGGGTTTTTCCGTTAATTTCCAGTTTATCCACTTCCAGAAAGATCTTTTTGATGATGTTTATACCTTCATTAATAGCCAGCAGAGCAGGATGTTTTTCTATAATCCGATATTGAATTTGAGGAGCTTTATAGTTATAGCCAAATCCAGGTAGGTGATTATGAAAAATATGGTCTTCGGGAAACTGATTTACAAAGAAACCTCTCAGCTTGGGAATATCCCTTGGTTCGAGCAGAACATCAGTCCACCTGACAATTAAATAACGGATTTTCATATTATCCTTTACTAACCATATAATCAAAGACATATATCATAAAAATTTCCTCTCTATAATTCTATGCAAATTTATTATAAAAAAGGTTTATATTCTTGTCAAGCTAAAATTATGGTTGGTATTCCCATATTTTGTGTCGGGGCTTTTATTTCACCCTGGACTGTATTCGCCCACTGGAAAAACGACATCCTCGTCGTTTGTTATGGCTGATAGGGACGTAAACCTTCCGATTCTTCATTTTCGCCGGTTTGAAAACCGTCGTTAATATGTATCGTTCCTACGGAACTTTTTCTCATGTTATGAGTTATTACATCATCCTGGCATCTTATTCGCCGGTTTGAAAACCGTCGTTAGTATGTGTCGTTCCTACGGAACTTTTTCTTATGTTATGAGTTATTACATCATCCTGGCATCTTATTCACCGGTTTAAAAACCGTCGTTAATATGTGTCGTTCCTACGGAACTTTTTTATGGAATGCCTGAAAAGTATGTTAGTATTTTTCTCTTATACCATCGCCATTTATCCTGTTATTTCTTTATCATAATAAGTTTTATATTTTATAATGTTACCGGTTATATAAAGGTTGAACACTGGTTAATCCCCCTTTATTGAGAAGGACATTTTATAGGACAGGATTTCTGGCTTTATTCCATATTCTTCATTGGGGGCAAATAATCGGCATTATAGATAACAATTTGGGAAGCATATTGTTTGCGAAGTTCAGCTAAATGCCTCAGCAATCTGTATTCTCTTTCAATTTGTTGTAAGCGGGCAGAAAGAGAATCCTTAATATCTTCAAAGGGTATGTAGTCCTTTTCCTTATATCCGGTTTTCATCAAAATGTGATAACCATAAGGAGACCGAAAAGGTTGGCTGATTTCACCCACATTAAGAGAAAAAGCAACTTCTTCAATTTCGGGAATCATTTTGCCCCTAGGAAACCATCCTAAATCACCACAAACAGAGTTACTTGGGCATTCGGAATACTTTTGGCAAAAGTAAGTAAAGTCATCAGCATTATGAATTTCCTGGCGAATTTTTTCTGCTTTGGCTTTTGCCTCTTCATTATCGTTATGAATAAGAATATGAGAACAGCGTACTTGTTCAGGTTTTAGGAAAAATTCTTTTTGTTCAGCGTAAAATTCTTCTATTTTAGCATTGGTGATAGGAATATTTTGGGGGCAGACAGAATTGATATATTTGTTAATCATCAAACGCTGTTTCAAGAGTTTTTCCATTTCCTGGGGCGTAAGTTCTTCTAATGAAGAGCTCCAGAGTTTTAAAGGATCTTCTTCATCCAGAAATTCCCAAATAGCATATTCATATTCCCTATCGCTGATTTTTATGCCACTTTCTACTGCTTGATGATATAATAAGCATCTATCTATCAAGCGTTTAAGAGCACTTACCTGACATTTTTCGCGTTCTGCCAAACTTACTTTAGCACATTCGCGTTCCAATTCTTGCTCACTAATTTCTAATTCAAACACTTTAGCTACTATTTGCATTTGCCACCTCAGTTTTGGACCATCCTTCGTCCATAAAATTACTAGTTATAATATAATCAAAGAGGAGGCGGTTGGCAAATCAAAAAAACGGGAGGGTTGATTGCCTTATCAACCCAAAAAACGATGGGGACATCGTTTTTCCGGGGATTTTTAAACGACGGGGACATCGTTTTTCCGGGGTTTTTAAACGACGGGGACATCGTTTTTCCGGTTATTTTTAAACGATGGGGGCATCGTTATTCCGGAAGGGGAAATTACTAAATCAAAAGAGCATTTCCGATACCAGGTGACCTGTCTTTTGGCATAATTGCGTTGATGTTGAGTTGCCATAAGGACACAATCTTTTAGTTCTGCTTTTTTTTGCAAATAGGGCAGAAATTCTTTATAGCCAAGGCAGTTGAGACCGGGAGAATTTTCCTCATAACCCCAAGCCAGAAGTTTCTCTATTTCATCCAGTAAGCCCTGAGCCAGCATTTTTTCCATTCTCAGATTAATTCGCTTGTATAGTTCCGGACGAGGAATATCTATTAATATACGGAAAGCGTTATATTTACAACTAAGCTGTTGTTTTTGCCAATGTTCAGAAAGGGGAATTCCAGTTCCCAAAGCAACTTCCAAGCCACGTAAGATGCGTTGGGTATCATTTTCGCTTATTTTATCAGCAAACAAAGGGTCTAATTTCAGCAATTCCGCATATAAAACTGCAGGTCCTTCTTTCTCTAGTCGTTGTTTCAAATTCTGTCTAATTTCTTTGGGCAAAGGGGGAAGCGAAAACAACCCTTTCAATAATGATTTTACATATAAACCTGTGCCTCCGCAGATAAGAGGAATTTTACCCTCGGAATATAGTTTTTCTATTATAATAGAAGCGTCTTTAACAAAAGCACCAGCATTATAACTTTCATTGGGATTGATGATATCAATTAAATGGTGTTTAACTCTTTTTTGTTCTTCCTTAGTAACTTTAGCAGTTCCAATATCCATATAGCGATAGACCTGACGCGAATCGGCAGAAATGATTTCTGTGTTCAGTGCTTCTGCCAAAGCAATAGCTAAAGCGGATTTTCCGGAAGCAGTTGCTCCTTCAATAGTGATTACAGGAATCATAAAGTGCGTTTGAATTTCTTCTCAAAGTCAATTACCGGAATTTTTAGCATTAGAGGTCTGCCATGAGGACAGAAATAGGGTGTCTGACAAGCAAAGAGTTGATTAATTAAATTCAGCATTTCTTTACGAGTAAGCTTATGATTGGCTTTAATAGCTGCTTTACAAGCAATTGACTTAGCCAAGCATTCTCTAAAATCAGCCGTAATTTCCATTTCCTGTTCCAGTTGTTTTAAAATTTCAATAAAGACCTGACCGCCTGCAAAATCAGTCAGTTCAGCCGGTATTTCTTCTATAACAATGGAGTTTCCACTAAATTGTTTAAGTTTAAAACCAATTTTTTCCAACAGTTCCAAATTCTTTTCTACCAGGTCTTTAATCTCGGAAGAAATATAGGGCGGAATGTCAATCACCAAGGGAATAATAATTTTTTGGCGAACAGCTGGAGCTCCTTCGCTGCGTTGAATTAATTTCTCATAAATTATTCTTTCGTGAGCAGCATGCTGGTCTATTATAACTAATCCATCTTCAACTTGGATAAAAATATAGGTATTATGAAACTGCCAGGGATTGATATAGTCCTCTTCATTTTTCAGGAGGATATCATATTTTAGCTTATCGTTGGGCTGATCCGAAAAAATTTCTTGCAGTTCATTTTCTTCTTGGGCAGGGTTAAAAGTAGGAATATCTTTTGCGGCAGAAGGATTTTGTGCACTAGGGAAAATATCGTCTTGATAGAGTTCTCCGAATTCTTTTTTATAGGTAGAAAACCGCGGCATTTCTATATTTTTAACAAAGATCTCGCGTTCTAAAGAAGTAGCCTTTTCTCCTTGGTCTGCACCTTGAAATTTTCTGCGCGCACTGGCAAATTTTCGTTCTTCATACTCCCGTAGCGCTTGGGAAAGTGTTTCATAAACCAAGGAATGCACCAAGTTGTTTTCTCTAAAACGCACTTCCAGTTTTGCGGGATGAACATTCACATCAATTTGTTCAGGAGGAATTTCCAAAAAAAGGATATAGGGAGGAGTAGTTCCTTTTTGCCAAGCCCGGGTCTTTAAGATAAAGGGTTCGTAGGCGGATTTAATACTGTGCCGCACGGTTTTATCAAAGATATAGCGTCCGTTAATAAAAGTGTATTGAGCATCAATCAGTTTATCAGATCTATCTTCTAAGCCAAAAATATAACCGCTTATAGAGTAATCGGAATATTTACCCTCAATAGGAATTATATCATCTTCAAAAAAACCTCCGCCAAATACCTCTTCAATGCGCTGTTTTCTCTCTGCACAAGCAATATAATTTAGCTTTTCTTTATCATCTATCACCAACCGAAAACTTATTTGAGGATACACCAATGCTTGATAATGAATGTATTTAAGAATGTGTCTGGCTTCCACTTGAGCTGTTTTTAAAAATTTCCTTCTTGCCGGAAGGTCTTTGAATAATCCCCGCACAGTTACAGCAGTTCCTGTATTGGCAGCAGTTTTAGTTACATTAATTAATTTGCCGTTAGCATATTCTACAATTGTAGCCATTTCTTCTTCCGCGGTGCGTGTAACCAAATGTAGTTTAGAAACAGAAGCAATTGAAGGCAGCGCTTCACCTCTAAAACCTAGAGAACTGATATGTATAATATCTTCCACTCTTTTAATTTTGCTGGTAGAATGGCGTTCAAAAGCCAGCATTGCATCATCAGCATTCATTCCACAACCGTTATCTATTACTCTGATTAGGTCTTTGCCTCCGTTTTCTATAGCTACAATAATATTATCAGCACCAGCATCAATAGCATTTTCTACCAGTTCTTTAACTACGGAAGCAGGACGTTCAATTACTTCACCGGCAGCAATTTTATTGCGGACATCTTCTGCCAGAATATGAATATTAGGCACTTTATAACCTCAATAACGGAAGATACTGCCGTCTGTAAATTCTCTGATAATTGAATTATAGGGCACCAGGGAATCAGCAATATCTTTACACTTAGCAATTAAACCAGAAAGACGCTTGGCTTCCATATAGGCAGAAGAAGAAGGAGAGACCCCTAACAGTAATTTCCAGGCGTGTTTACGAATTACACCAATTTCGTAAGTTAAATTGCTGTTGAACATATAATCCGCATTTTCCTGATAGGGAAAAATGTTTTTATCTTCTCCTTCGCGAACATCCTGCCAGCGCATTAGTGTTTCTTCAGCGCTATAACCTCTATAACGATGGTCGCGAATAATTCTCCGCAGCAATCGGCAATCTGTTGTAGAAATCCGATTATGATTATCTATATTCAACTGATTAAGAGCGCTAACATAAATTTTCACTTTTCTGCTAGCAGGAATGGAAGCAGTTAATGTCTCATTCAAACCGTGAATACCTTCCATAATAATTATGCTGTTAGAAGCAAGTTTTACAAAATTATTACTGTGTCGACGAACACCTCTGGTAAAATCATAGCGCGGTAATTCAATTTGTTCACCTTCCAGCAATTGGTTCATTTGCAGATTCAAATATTCCAAATCCATAGCATATATGGACTCAAAATCATATTCACCATTCGGTTTACGGGGGGTCTTATCCCGGGGTAAAAAGTAATCATCCATTCCAATAACTACCGGTTTGGCTTTACATGCCTGAAGTTGAACTCCCAATCTTTTGGCAAAGGTGGTTTTCCCTGAAGAAGAAGGACCCGCAATTAAAATAAGTTTTACATTTTGTTTAGTTACAATATCAGCAGCAATTTCTGCTATTTTTTTCTCGTGCAATGCCTCTTCCACCTGAATAAATTCAGAAATTTCGTAATTATCTATCAGTTTATTGATATCTATAATGTTGTGCACCCGTAAAATATCCAGCCATTTATCATGTTCCTGATGAAGGGCAAAGAGTTTATGAGGAAGTTTAAAGGGTTTAAGTTCCATTTTTTCATCCCGACCAGGAAAGCGTAAAATAAAGCCAGGAGAGCGATAAACAATATCAAAGGTCTTTATTTTCCCTGTTCTTTCCACCAAAGGATGGATGAAACAATCGTAATATTTTCCGCAACGATAAATTTCTACATTTTCCTGATAGTGATATTTCAAATTCTTTAGCACATCTTTACGACCCATAGCACTAAAAATATCCAATGCTTCATCTGTCTTCACCAAAATTTTTTCTATGGGAATATCACTTTCCACAATATTCTGCATTGCTGTTTTCAGACGGTTGCAATCCGCTTCTGTAAAATTTTGCGTGTTGAAGACCTCACAGAAAACACCGTCGGCAATAGAGTGTTCCACTACCAGAGAATGTTCTGTTCCCATCAATGTATGCAATGCCTTAGCCATAATAAAAATGGCACTATCCTGATAAATTCTATAGCCCTCAGGATGAAGATAAGTAATAAAATCAACAAGGGTTTCTCTGTCTGGAGTGTAATCTTCATTGACATATTCCCGATGATTTATTTTAGTGGCTAAGATACAGGTTTTATCTATATTCGTTTTTTTTATTATTTCTGAAAGTGGAGAAGGTTTATTCAGCTCCAGCAGTGTGTGTTTTGTTCCGTTTACGCGAATGTCTAAAATCATCTGTTATTTCCTGTTATTCCCTCAATTAAGGGAGATTTATAAATTTATTTTTACCTAAACCAAAGATTTAGTGATGATGTTTTAGTCAAGAATTTAGGAGAGACAAAAAATGCCAAAGATTACTAAAAAACAATATCTGCAAAGAGAAATAGGACGCCTTGTGGGAATTATCTTTGCCTCCATTTTTTTCGCTATGGGTTATTCCTGGTTTTTATTGCCCTATAATATGGCTCCTGGAGGAGTAGGTGGTTTATCTCAAATTTTGTATTATTTTATTGGCATACCGAATGGTGTGTCTATGATTCTGATCAATATTCCATTGTTTATAATCAGTTTTATCTTTATCGGTAAATCATTCGGCAGTAAAAGTTTATATGGAATGGTTGTCAGCTCTGTAATGACTGATTTACTCAGTTTTCCTGCTCTTCATAAAATGGGAATTATTGCCGACCTGAAGCCCTATACTCATATCTTGAATGGACGCCGGATTTACGCTATGTTGGGTCCTGAAGATATTCTCCTGAGCGCTATTGCAGGTAGTGTTCTTTTGGGAATCGGTTTAGGACTTATTTTCCGATTTAGAGGATCAACCGGAGGAACAGATATTCCTGTAGCCCTAATTAAACAAAAGGCAAATCTATCAATTGGGACCGGCTATTATATTGTAGAAACAGGAATTATTTTACTTGTAGCGATTATATTCAAATCCCCCAAATTACTTATCTGGGGTTATGTAAACCTCTTCATTACGGTAAAAATAACCGATTTGGTGAGTGAAGGTCTTCCTTACATTAAAGGCGCCTATATTATATCTGATGCCACAGAAGATATTCGGAATGATATTTTTACAAAACTGGAACGCGGAGTAACCTATCTGAATGGAGTTAGCGGCTTTCATCAGAGAGATATTAAAATAATTTTTGTTGTTTTGAACCGTCGTCAGGTGCCTTTGCTTACGGACATAGTAAAAGATGCTGATCCTGATGCCTTTATGATTATTATGGATGTGTATGATGTTTTGGGATACGGCTTTAATTCACGCAGTTTAAATTTGAGTGAATGATCCCTAATTGCATTGCTTACTCATTGCTTACCCATTACGGATGGCATCCGTATTGGGTAAGCAATGAGTCCGTAATGCTGCTTGGCAAAAGAGCATAATGAAGTAAAAATGAAGAATGATGAATGATGTGAGGCGTCGTCACTGCTGAAATAAATTTGCTCCTACCTGACAACCAATATGGCAGAGAGGACTAATAACTCCTTACTTATAAATAACTCCTAAGCTGTAAAAAGCAAAACTTACAAATCCGTATAAATCAGTATAATCTGTTTCATCCTTATTGCTTTTTGGAAATACGAATACCTACAGGTCTATGATCAGAAATTGTAGAAGAATAAGTATTCCAGCTCAGCATCCAGTTCTCTGCCAAAATAGTTCTACAGTAACTTCCTCCATTTTCAAAATCCGAAAAAAGTTCATTGGTAATCAGAATATGGTCAATATGGCTTAACGAACTTGGATAAGAAACAGTAGAATAAGTTGGCGAAAGAGCAATCGGCATATCGGCAAAGTAATATTCCTCCGGTTTATTCAAAAAACTAAGGAAAACATTATAGTCCTCCGGTTCGGCAATCTGGTCATTCAGATCGCCCAAGACAATCACTTTTTTATCCGGTAGAGTGGTAGAAATATAGTTATCCAGTTTCTGACAAGCAAGCCGACGACGCATTTCTTCATCCCAGCTGTTATTTTCATCAATATAATTATCTCCGTATGCCTTAAAGTGATTGTTTATAAGAATATAGTTACTGTTATTCCAGGTTATATCCAGGATATATGGTGGACGCGGAAAAGGATTGCTGTCATTCTCTAAAATAGAGTATTGATTATTAACCGTAACAGACCTTGTATCATACATATAGGCAAGACGATAGCTATCAGTGGCAGAATAAACACAGGCAGAATAGTAGGGAATTTCAGCAGCTAAATCCATAAAGGCATTATAGTCCATAATTTCTTGAAACGCTATAACTTCCGCATTCAACGCTGAAATCATTTGTTTGAGGGAAGCTAAATCAGTTCCTTCCGGAAAGGTTTTCAAATTCCAGGTAACTATATCCAGCGTGTTCAAAGTTCCAAAACTGATTGCTGTAGGATCATTATCATCAGGATTCAGAACTGTGTTTTTACCGCAGGAAACTAAAGCCAACAAAGTCATTAGGATAATTATTACGGGTTTTCTTTTAGTCATTTATTGTTCCTTAAACTTCTAAATATCAGGGTTTTCCAGCCCAACTCTTTAGGAAGTATAAAATAAAGCAATTCTTTTGCCAATTTCTGTAAAATATTTGAAGCCCAAAATTATTGCTGCGGTTGGAAGGTTTATTGCATATTACCATAATTACATAATATTAGTGGAGGATAAATGAAGCAATATATATTAATCCTGATCCTGTTTGCCTGCAGTTTATTAACCGCAACTACACTGCAGACATTTTCTTGTAATGGTTCAACTTTACAAGCACATTTTGAGGGCTTAAGGCAAGAACCGGTTTTGCTTGAGGAAATAGATACTGAAGTTAGTGAAACTGTTAATAATGCTATTATCACCAAAACCCTTGCCTTTCCTTTTGCGGAAGCGGAATTGCAAATATCAACTATGCTTTGGAATGTTTTTGACACGCAAGGCAATTATTTATATAATGAATGGAAAAATATAGAAAACGCGGTTTCTCTGGTGCATGGTTTCACTTTTAGAGAAATGCGCGGTTACACAATTCGCATAGAAACTCAAATAACGGAAAACAATATTATCCGCACTCTGAATGAACTCAATTTTACCTTGATGGGCTATAATCCTGTTCAAATTCCTGCCTCTCTTTCCCCTGCATTTATTGATGCCTATAAAGCTCTGGCAGATAATTTTACAGAATCCTACCTGAGGGATATACCTTTCAGTCGTCCTAAAATGCTGATTATAACTCACAGCCAATTAACAAACTATCAAAATGATTTCATCGCCTGGAAAAAATCCCTCGGCTTTGAGGTTTATACTGTGAATAAATCAGATATCGGTTCCACCGCTCAGGACATCAAAAATTATATTGCTATTCATTATCAGACCTATAAATGGGACCATCTTTTCCTTTGGGGTGATGTTACCGGAACTTATTCTATACCGACTAATTATATTACCTCTCCGGAATATGCGGAAAATGATGCAGACGATAATTATTATACTATGCTGGAAGGAGATGATTACTTTCCCGAAATGCTGGTGGGTAGATTTTCCTTTGCCGATGCCAGTGAATTTATTACAATGACCAATAAAACTATTGCCTATGAAAAAACCCCTTTTATGACAGATACAGCTTGGATGAAAAGAGCCCTAACTGTTGCTGGAAATTATGCTGAAGGTGATTTAAGGCCTACTACTCCAATTTATATGTCTAAATGGTTGAGAAATAAAATGCTGAATTTTGGTTATACTCAAGTGGATTCTGTTTTTTGTCCTCCAACTTATCCTGGAACAAGTGCTATTCAACAATCCATCAATCAAGGTGTCCAATTTATAAGTTATCGCGGCTGGGGTGATGCTAACGGTTGGCACTATCCTGCTTTTCACATTCCGGATTTGAATAATACTTTTAACAGTGCCAAAATGCCGATTGTATATTCTATTGTCTGTAATACAGGCGATTTTGCCAATACTGTAAACCCGAGTTTTGGCGAAAAATGGATGCGTATGGGAACAATGTCCAATCCTGGTGGTTGTATTGCTTTTGTGGGTCCTTCCGATTTACATACTAAAACCCGATTGAATAATTCTATTGCTAGTGGTGCTTTTCGCAGTATTTTGGATTGGGGTGTGCGTAGTTTCGGTTCCAGTGTTTTGATGGGTAAAATAGAACTCTACAAGAATTTCCCTAATGATCTGGGCTCCAATCAGTATGTTGCTTTTTACTTTCATGTGTATAATATCTTAAGTGATCCCAGCTTGAATATGTGGGTTTTAATACCCAACCAGATTCCGGAAAGCGTTATTGCCGGGGGACTTACTTTTCAGCAAAGCGATAGTTTTATCAGAATAAATGCCCCTAACCTAAATAGTGGAATAGTTTCCGGAACCAAAGACGGCATCAACTTCAGTTATGCTCCCATTGAAAATGGTTATGCTATTTTGCCTGTAGACCCTAATGTAGAAGGCAATTTAACCATAACCGTCAGCAAAAAGAATTATATTCCTTTGGTAAGACAACTAACTTTGCAGGCAGATGCCACTATCGGTATTGTTTCTAATAGTTTAGCTAATACTATTCTGGCTCCGAATGAGTCCTATTCCCTTACCCTGCAGTTAAAAAATTTCTCCAGCCAGATTTATAATAATATAACTGTTCATCTTTCTTGCAATCATTCAGCAGTTGTGATTGATAATCCCAATGCTGCTATCACTTCTTTTAATCCGGAAATAACTATACCCGTAAATTTCAGTTTCCTTACTACCGGAGCTATAAAACCCGGGGCAATAATTGATTTTACTGTCACTTTAAATAATCCTTCCCTTACTTGCATTTTTCAATTAGTTGCCGGTGGAGCTAAAATTCAGGTGATTAATTATGATGGTGTTTTAGAGATAGGACAGGCAAATAACATCACTTTTACGGTTACTAATCTGGGCAATTTTGCTATGGAAGATATTATTTTGGAAATTCAGGCACTTACACCTGCGGCAGTTGCTCAAAGTGATCCTGTCGCAATAGGTTCTTTAGCTCCCAATGAGATTAAACAATTTACAGCAACAATTACTTTAATGAACGATGTCTTTCCCGGAAATAATATCCCTCTGCGTTTTGATGCTACTAATGCAGGCGGCTATAGTTACTGTAGTTTTTATGCAATTACAGCTGGCATACCGGGAACGGATGATCCAACCGGACCCGATGAATATGGTTATTTTGCTTACGATTCTACTGATCTCGGCTATTCTTCAACTCCCGTTTATGAATGGATGGAACTTGATCCTGAAGGTGGTAACCTTTTGGGTAATGTTTTCCTAAGCCAGGATGATTCTGTGATGACCATTCCTTTACCGTTCACTTTCCGTTTTTACGGTGTTGATTATATTAGCGTTACAATGTCCACCAATGGTTGGATTTCTTTCATTCCTACAGATCAATCCGATTTCTATAACTGTTATATTCCTGCTGCCTTAGGTCCTTATGCTATGGTTGCTGGCTATTGGGATGACCTTAAAGGTATGAAAACTGGTGTAGATGAATCGGGCAATCCTATCTTTGCTGATATGCGTATTATTTATTGGTATGATTCTGCCAATAATCGTTATATCATTGAATGGAACAAAGCTTACAACCAATATACCATAGATTTGGGTCCCGCTGCCTCTATGGAAAAATTCCAGATTATTCTCTATCCCAAACAAGAACAGGATGGCGATATTGTAATTCAATATCATACCGTTGATAATCCCGGAATAACTACCAACTATTGCACAGTAGGAATTGAAGACCATAATCAATTACGCGGATTAACTTACACCCACGCTAATACTTATCCTGTAACGGCAACTACTTTGACCCCCGGTTTGGCGCTTAAATTTACTACTACCTGGCCCGATAATTATGTTGCCAATGAAGATGAGACCCTGCCAATTCCTGTTTGTAACCTGCGGAACTATCCCAATCCTTTTAATCCTGTTACCACTATATCTTTTACAGCGAAACAAAAAGGGTTTGCTGTTCTTAATATCTATAACCTGAAAGGACAGCTGATTAAAACCCTGCTTCAAGATAATATTTTATCCGGGGAACATAAATTGATTTGGGAAGGAAAAGATAATCAGGGAAATAATGTTGCTTCCGGTATTTATCTGTATAAATTACAGATGAATGACACTACCCTGACTAAAAAAATGCTGCTGCTGAAATAGGTTAACGGGTTAATAGGTTAACGGGTTAACAGGTTAACGGGTTAACAGGTTAACAGGTGAGTCGACAACGCCGAATTAGAGTGTTGAGGTCGAAATTATTGGAAGCTATGTAAGAGAATGAGAGTGAAAAATAGCAAAAAGAGGTGCTAGTATAATGATGCATACGGAATTGGAAGTTTATAAATCCAGTTTACTTCTGGTGAAAGAGATTTATAATATTACAAAGAATTTTCCTGATGAGGAAAAATGGGGTTTAACCTCTCAAATGAAAAGAGCTGCTAATTCTGTTCCTTACAATATTGCCGAAGGTTGCGGAAGAAAAACTAAAGCAGAACTACTGAACTTTTTAAACATTGCCCTGGGTTCAATCACCGAATTAAATACCCAAATAGATATAGCTACTATGCTGGAATTTATTCCGAAAAACGAAAACGCTGATAAATGTAAAGAACTTGCTCTTTCGGTAAAACGGCAGCTTCTTGGTCTTATTAAGGCAAACAATAAATAACATTCTTGCGCATTACGATATACCCATTAGTTAATAGGTTAACGGGTTAACGGGTTAACAGGTGAGTCGACAAGGTCAAAATAGAGCGTTGGGGGCGAATTTTGGGGGAAGCTATCACCAAAGGGTTAACAGGTTAACGGGTTAACGGGTTAACAGGTGAGTCGACAAGGTCAAAATAGAGCGTTGGGGGCGAATTTTGGGGAAGCAATCACCAAAGGGTTAACAGGTTAACGGGTTAACAGGTGAGTCGACAAGGTTAAAATAGAGCGTTGGGGGCGAATTTTGGGGAAGCAATCACCAAAGGGGTTAACCTGTTAACCTGCTAACCTGCTAACCTGCTAACCTGCTAACCTGCTAACCTGTTAACCTGCTAACCTGCTAACCAGCTAACCTACTAACCTGCTAACCTACTAACCTGTTAACCTGCTATGGGTTAACCTGTTAACCTGTTAACCTGCTAACCTGCTAACCTACTAACCTGTTAACCTGTTAACCTGCTAACCTGCTAACCTGCTAACCTGCTAACCTGCTAACCTACTAACCTGCTAACCTACTAACCTGTTAACCTGCTAACCTGTTAACCTGCTAACCTGCTAACCTGTTAACCCGTTAACCTTACCAACTATTTCTTTTAGAGGCACTTGCTTTTTTTGACAAAAGGAAGCTAAGCCATCATAGATCTTATCCACTGCTTTAGGGTCTATAAAATTGGCTGTTCCTAAAGCAATCATAGAAGCTCCAGCCCAAAAAAACTCCAAGGCATCCTGCCAGTTATAAATTCCCCCCATAGCAATGAGAGGAATTTTTATGGCTTGAGCAGCACGATAAGTTAAAGCTAAAGCTAAGGGTTTAATTCCTATTCCGCTATAACCCCCGATTCCTTTTTTGAGCATAGACCTTCCATTCCGATAGTCAATTGCCATTCCCCAAATAGTATTGATTAATGATATTGCAGTAGCACCTCCATCTTCAGCTGCTTTGGCAATAACTCCAATATCTGTAACATTGGGAGTTAATTTTACGATTAGTTCCCTGTTTGTTAAAGGTGATAGAAGAGCACATAGTTTATATACAACATCAGGATCAATACCAAAAGTGATGCCTTCATTTTCTACATTGGGACAGGAAACATTTAATTCGTAACCAGCAATTCCTTCCTGTTTTTCCAGGGCTTCCAGCATTTGAGCAAATTCCGCAAAAGATGAACCTGAAAAACTCACAATTAAAGGAACAGTAAGTTTTTCCTTTAATGTAGGTAATTCCTCCTCAATAAATTTATCCAAGCCGGGATTTTGCAAACCTATGGAATTCAACAGTCCTGCTTCCGTTTCATATAAACGCGGAGGTGGATTTCCCTTTTTCGGATAGCGGGTAATAGTTTTACAGACATAAGCCCCTAAATGTTCCTGATCAATAAAATCCAGGTTCTCCAAAGCAAAAGTACCGGACGCAACAGTAACAGGACTATTCATTGTAAGCAGCCCCAAAGATGTCTGAAGCGGATTTAGAATTTGTTCCATAATACCTCCCCAGCATTAAAAACAGGACCTTCTTTGCATACCCTTAAATAATTCCAGTCGTTTTCATTACCAACAGGAATAGCACAACCGTAACAAACGCCAATGCCGCAAGCCATATATGCTTCCAGAGAACAATAATGTTCAATATTCAGTTTATTGGTAATCCTGGCACATTCTTTCAGCATTGGAAGAGGACCGCAACTATATATTAAATCAATCTTCTTCTCCGCAATCAATTTTCTAATTCCTTCTGTAACCATTCCTTTTTTGCCAAAACTGCCATCTTCGGTCCAAACCTCATCGCAGGGAAAAACATCACTTTGTCCTGAACCACCATGCACCCAATAAAGCAAATTATGTTTAATTAGTTCCTTTTGTAAATACCACAAAGGAGGATAGCCAATTCCTCCGCTTACCAGTAATATTCTTCTGCCGGTAACAAAGGGAAAACCGTTTCCCAAAGGACCTATAAGCTCTAAAAGGTCTCCTGCTTTTAGTTTATAGAGAGCATTGGTTCCGCTGCCTACTTTTTTAATGAAGAAACCAATTCTCCCTTCCGCATTATCATAAATAGAAATGGGCTTAAAAAGTTTGGGCAAAGAGCGTGTTTCTTCTGCATCGGCAATACTGTAATGAGCTCTAATTTCAAAGAATTGTCCCGGCTGGCATTTTTCCCCCAATGCCTCATCCCAAATCCATAAAATAAAATAATCCCCACAGAGTTCTTCGCGGGAATATATTGTCCGTTCCAGAAACTGGAGTTTGGGTTTATCCATTTTCACTATCCAGATAAGTTATTTTACCATCACAGATAGTGCACATAATCCTTCCAGGAAACCATTGATTGAGCCAGGGTGTATTTTTACTTTTGGAAAGGATATTTTCTGCTGAAAAAAGAGTTTCCTTTTCCAGGTCTATAATCGTTAAATCAGCTGTTTTTCCTTCTGCTAAAATTCCCCCGGGTAAATTCAAGATCTTGGCTGGAGCGATAGTTAATGCCTCAATTAAACGATTTAGGTCTATCTGTCCCGTCTGCACCAGGTTTTTATAGAGCACTGGAAATGCTGTCTCCAAACCAATTATGCCAAAGGGAGCCAGATCAAATTCTCTTTCTTTTTCAAAATCCGCATGAGGAGAATGGTCTGTAGCAATACAATCAATTATTCCTTCTTTCAATGCCTGGATACAGGCAAGACGGTCTTTTTCACTACGCAGTGGGGGCTTCATTTTAGTATTGGTATTAAAAGATAAATTTGCTTCTTCATTTAGCACTAAATGGTGAGGAGTAACTTCACAGGTTACCGGTAAACCCTTATCCTTGGCATTTTTTACTAGTTCTATAGAGCGCTCTGTAGAAATATGAGCTATATGTAATTGAGCTCCGGCACTTTCTGCTAGCATAATATCCCGGGCAATAATAACTTCTTCTGCCAGACCCGGAATTCCACTAAAACCTAGTTTAGTTGCTACTTTACCTGAATGTATCTGTCCTTTTCCTGCCAGGGAATAGTCCTCGGGATGAATAATTACAGGAATACCAAAGTTACTGGCATACTTCATACAGGATAGCATTATACGCGCATTCTGCACACATTTACCATCATCAGATACAGCAACAATACCTCCTGCTTTCATCGTTGCCATTTCTGCAATTTCTTCTCCCGCTGACTGTTTAGTAATGGCTCCAATCACATAAACCTTGGCAGAACCGTGTTCTTCAGCCCGTAATTGAATGTATTCCACAGAAGCAATATTATCGGTAACGGGTTCTGTATTAGGCATTGCACAAACAGTTGTAAAACCACCATGCGCAGCGGCTAAAGTTCCTGTTACAATATCTTCTTTATAGGTCTGACCAGGGTCTCGTAAATGAGAATGCAGGTCTATAAAACCAGGGAAAACACATGCATTTTTAGCATCAATAATTTTATCTGCAGTTATAGGTATTATCCCCCCTATTTTAGCAATCTTTTTTCGTTCAATTAAAATTTCCCCTTTTATCAATTTACCTTTTTGGAAGATGTTGGCATTCTTAATTAAGGTCTTCATTGTTTCCTCCCTATACCTTTCCACCTAAGATTAAAAACATTAAAGCCATTCTCACAGCAACTCCATTGGCAACTTGTTCAACTATGATACTGTGATTACTATCAGCAATTTCAGGCAAAATTTCTACTCCTCTGTTCATAGGACCTGGATGCATAATCAAAGCATTCTTTTTGGCATATTTTAGGGTCTCTTTAGAAAGGACATAGTGCTTACTATATTCTTCCAGTGAAGGAAATAAGCCCTCAGTCATTCTTTCTAATTGCATTCTTAAGCCCATAACGACATCAGCATCTTTTAAAGCTCGTGGCAAATCAAACTCTACTCTGCAATCGTAAATACTTTCCATATTGCTTGGCATTAGTGTTTTAGGTCCACAAACAGTAACTTTAGCTCCTAATTTACCCATTCCGATTAAATTACTACGCACCACGCGACTATTCAAAATATCACCTACAATAGTAATTTTGAGGTTTTTCAGGTCCCCTAATTTTTCCCAAATTGAAAAAATATCAAGCAGTGCTTGAGTAGGATGTGAATGTCTGCCATCTCCTCCATTAATAACTGGCTTTCCAGAATATTTGTTTACAAGTTGAGGACTTCCAGGACTGCTATGCCGAATACAATAAAGGTCTATACCCATGGCATTAAGAGTATAAACAGTATCTTGCAAGCTTTCTCCTTTTTGTAAAGAAGAAATAGAGGACTGAAAACTAACAACATCAGCACTTAAACGATTGGCAGCTAATTCAAAACTCATCCGCGTGCGAGTGCTGTTTTCTACAAATAAAGTACAAACGGTTTTACCTCTAAGGGTAGGGATTTTTTTGTATTCCCGTAAATTGATTTCTTTCATCCCTTTAGCTGCTTCCAGAATGAACATAATCTCTTCTCGGGAATAATCATCCAAGTCAAATAGTGAGCGTCCTGTAAATTGTGGTTTTGAGGTCATTTTTTCTCCTTTCCAGCTCGCTGGCTGTGATTAAAGGTTTTTTCCCTTTTCTGGGGAAATGCCAATTTGGTCAAGTATTTTTTTCACTCACTATCACTCTGATAGCAAGCTAAAAACGGTTACTAATCAATTGTGGATTTATACTCTTGGACTTATGAGTAAAAGAATCGTTGACATAATCTGTGTTTCCAATTATATTGTAGTAGTAGTATTTTTTTTAACTGGAGAAAAAAAATGAAAAGACATTTAAGCGTTCTGGTAATGTTGCTATTACTTAGTTCTCTGATGGCGGTTGCCTTACAGCAGAATAAGGATGTAAACCGAAAGCATTATGCAACTGACAGAATAAAAATAAAACTAAGCTCGGAGGCAGTAAGCCGTGCAAATCTTCCTGCAGAGCTTTATGCTGAAAAATCCTACACAGGGATCAACGAATTGGATCAATTGATGTCTCAAACAGGAGCCACTAAAATAATAAAAGCTCACCGCGAGGTAAAAGATACAAACTGGGAAAAGCAGACGGGCTTTGATCGTTGGTTTATCTTGAAACTGAATGGCAAAATAACCGTGGAAGAAGCAATTAAAGAGTTTCAAGCCAATCGCTATATTGAAGAGGCAATTCCTGAATATATTGCCTATCCAACTGTAGTGCCGAATGATACTTATTATGCCAATAACTGGGGTCATAATAATACAGCTCAGCTTCCTGCTTATACTGCAAGTGGTCATACTGGAGCAGGGGTTGGTACTATTGGTTTTGATAGTGATGCCCAGCTTGCCTGGAATCAAAGCCAGAGTTATGGTTCAGCTAACATCATAATTGCTATTATTGATACCGGAGTAGATACTTCCCATCCCGATTTGAGATTAGTAACAGGATATGATTTTGGAGATAATGACAGTAATCCAATGGACGATAGTGCTGATCCGGGTCATGGAACTGCCTGTTCTGGAATTGCTACAGCCAAAGCGAATAACTCCTTAGGTATTACAGGAATTGCTGGTGGCTGCAGTGTTATGCCTTTGAAAGTTGCCGATTCCAATGGGGATATGTATTTTACTGCTATTGAAAACGCTTTAACTTATGCAGCTGATCATAATGCTGATATTGCCAGCATGAGTTTAGGGGCAACAGATGTAGCAGAAGGTGATTCTCCTTCTACGGATGCCGCTTTGAATTACGCCTATAATTCTGGTGTAGTATTATTTGCCGCTACCGGTAACGAAGATAATCCTACAATATCTTATCCTGCTAATGAAACATCTGTAATTAGTGTTGGTGCTGCTAGTCCCACGGGTCAAAGAAAAAGTGCCTCATCCTCCGATGGAGAATATTGGTGGGGTTCAAATTATGGAGCAAACTCTCAAAACAATAAAAATGCTGTGGATATTATGGCACCGACAATTTTACCTGCTACAGACCTTACTGGAACAGGAAATGGTTATAATACAAGCGGAGATTATTATCTTTGGTTTAATGGAACTTCCTGTGCCACACCTTATGCAGCAGGAGTTGCTGCATTACTACTTTCCAAAGACCCATCTTTAACTCCCGCTCAAGTGTTTTCCAAGCTTACTTCTACCGCAACTGATATGACTATAGATGGAGGAGCAGGTTGGGATAGATATACCGGCTATGGAATGGTTAATGCCAATGCCGCATTAAATACTATTTTGGATGGTATGCCTTCTTGCGCTATTACTGCTCCTGTAAATAATGCTTCTTATCCGCTCAATTCTAATATCACCATTAATGCAAATGCTACAGACAGTAATGGGAGCATCGTATCTGTAAAGTTTTATATTAATAATACCCTGCGTAACACAGATTATTCATCTCCTTATTCCTGGGAATGGAATACTACCGGTTTTCCTACAGGAAGTTTTGTAATCAAAGCTCTGGCAACTGATAACTCTAATAATGAAACTTATGATGAAATAACTGTTGCTTTAATTTCTCCAGTTACGGAAGCGATTATCGGAAATGGAACATCTGTTACCGGAAATCAATTAGCTTCACCTATTAATGTCTACTATAAAAGCTTGCACGGTCAATCTGTTTACACAGCTGCAGAATTAAATCAGGCAGGCATTTTTGGTCCCGCAAATATAACTCAACTCGGCTTTAATATAGCAGGTTTACCAGCAGTTACAATGCCCAATTTTATTGTGCGACTAAAACATACTACGGCTAATAATGTCTCAACTTTTGTTAATGCAGATAGTTTAGTGACGGTTTATTCCAATCCCAATTATTTACCTACTCAGACGGGATGGAATATGTATAATTTTTCCACTCCATTTTTATGGAATGGGATAGATAATCTTTTAGTAGATACTGCTTTTGGAATTACTAGTAATTGGAATGCTTCAGGAACAGTTCAATATACTTCAAGAGAAAATGGTTATCATTTCAGTAGGAATGATTATAGCGATCAGACCAATGTTTTTTCTGGAGGAGATGCATCTTCCTACCGCCCGAATATTAAGCTTATTGTAGAACAAGCAGATAATGGTCCTCAAATTTCAGTAGCTCCAGCATCTCTGGATTTTAGCAGTATTCCTATTGGACAATCCTCAAGCCAACAGTTTACAATCCAGAATTATGGAAATGCAGCTCTTATCGGAACAATTACTACTCCCGAGGGATTTACTGTTTCTGAGGCAACACGCAGCAATAATCTAAATACAGATAACCAAGCTCTTGTCCGTAATACTATTAGTTTTAATATCCCTGCAAGAACTACTTATACTTATTTATTAAGCTTTATTTCTCTTACTGTCGGTAATTTTTCGGGAAATGTAATAATCTCCAGTAACGCTGAAAACGATCCTCTGATTAATTTACAAATTACTGCTAGTGCCTATATTCCTCCAACAATTGATGTTAGTTCTAATGAACTGGCAGTAACTTTATACACTGAAACTGCTACTAATGAAAACTTTACTATTTCCAATTTGGGCAGCTTACCTCTCACCTATGATATCTCCATAAGAGAAAGCAGAATATTCTCACAAAAGATTGATAATCCAGATAAAAGTATTGAAGGCAGCACCTTAACTTTGAATTATACCGATTATGAACCTGGAACAACTATTGATTGGACATTTACTCTTTATAATAACAGCACTGATACAGAATGGCTTAAAAATGTATATATTACTTTCCCTGCTGGTATTATAGTTAATTCTGCTACCAACTTTACCGGTGGAACAGCAGATATGCTTCCTGATTTAACTTCCGGTAATGGAATAACAATTCACTGGAATGGACAAACCACTGAAGGTTGGGGAGTAATTCAAGGCGGACAATCTGCCACAGCAATTGTAAATGTAACCATTCTCTCTTCTTTTGCGGGAGACCTAATTCTGCCTTACATTATTCAGGGTGATATTTATGGCGGCGAACCACACGAGTTGAACGGTCAAATTGTGCTTTCAGAAATTATTCCTCCTGTTCCCTGGCTTTCCATTGAACCAGTTCAAGGAGAAATTCCTGCAGGCGGAACTGCCATAATAAATGTTACTTTTTCAGCTCAAGGAATTTTTACAGGAGTATATAATGCCAATCTGGAAATTACTTCCAACGATCCTTTACATCCCCTTATAATCCTACCGGTTTCTATGAATGTCCTGCAACCGAATCATCCACCTGTGATAAATTTACCGGAAAGTTTCTCTTTCTATGCCAATGAATCCTTAGTAGTGGATTTTACTCCTTATATAAGCGATGCGGATAATGACACCTTAATTATTACCTGTAACGGAGCAAATAATGTTATTGTAGCTATTGAGGGTTCGCAGGTTAACTTCAGTGCTACCCATAATTGGTTTGGAACCGAAACAATTACTTTCAATGTTTTTGACGGTATTGACCAAAGCAGCGATATTGTAACAATTAATGTTCTCTTGAATATTACCACCGGAGTAATTGTGGATTCAGATAATTTACCTACTACCTGGACAATAGATAACTCTCCTTTTAACATTACTGAGCCCATTGTTATAGATAGCACTCAAAATGTAACTTTTGAACCAGGTATTGTTATTCAGGTGTGGAATGATGAACCTATCAATATTCTCGGTTCCCTTTCTGCCAATGATGTTACTTTTGCTCCTGGCTTTCCGGATTTGTTTTGGGGTGGTTTGGCAATTACGGGAACTGCAGGTACCCGAACAGAAAGCAATTTTATCAATTGTGAAATCCTGAATGCTATTAATCCTATTAGCATTATAAATTCCAGTCCGATTATCAATACTGTTTATATAGCACCGATAGATACTACAGCTATAATAAACGGAACCGGAATTACTGTTATTGGTGTTTCCTGTCCTGCTATTGATAGTGTTACCATCTTAAGCTATAAAACCGGTATTCAGGTTATCCGGGGTGAGGAAAATCTACCAACTGAACCGATTATTAACCAAATAATACTCAGAAATTCCTCTGTCTCTCCACGCCAGGAAGAAAATAATACAACGGGCATAGTTATTGCAGGAAAGAGCAATGTAATTATTACGGATGTGGATATTAAGGACTATGATACAGCAGTTAAAATTGAAAATACCAATCCTCTCCAATCCGCAAATCCTTCCTTAAGTCATATTCGCATTCGTAATACCAGCAGCACTTTGCGCAATGAAGACAAATGCGGAATAGAACTGAAAGGCAATGAAAATGCCATCCTGAATGATGTGCAGATTGAAGAATGTACTCAAAGTATTAAAGTGGAAAATTCTGAAACGACAGCAGAAGCAACTCCTTCCCTGGATTTTATCCGTATCCGGAATACCAGCAGCACTTTAAGACAGGAAATGGAAAACATTGGAATTTTGGTTGAGAGTAATACCACACCTGTTTTGCGTGATGTTCAAATTGAAAATGCGGAAACCGGTATTCAGATTAACGCCGGGGGAAATATTGATCTTAAATATTCTCTTATTTTGAATTGCCAAACCGGGTTGAAAAATTATAGTACAGAACTTATGCCTGTAACCCGTAATAGCTTTGTTATTGAAGAAGATGAGGTGCCACCTGATTTTCTCCAGAATTGTGTTGCTCTCTCTATCTCTGCTATACCCAATTTGGATTTCAGCAATAATACCTTATTCGGTTATCCTAAAATAGCTATTATCTCTTCTTCACATTTGAATTTATTTAATAATATTGTTTGGAGCAATGCTGCCCTAAATAATCCTTTGGAATGTGTGAACGGAACTTATAATGTTACCTATAATGATATTAACTATGGCACACAGGTCTTTCCTGGAACCGGTAATATCAATGCCAATCCAAACTTTGTGAATGCTTCGGAGCTTGATTTCGCTTTGCAATATAACAGCCCCTGTATTGATGCTGGAAATCCTGATACAGAACCAGACCCGGATAACACTATTGTTGATCTTGGTCGTTTCTATTATCATCATACTGTTGCTTTTACAGCTCCGGAAGGTCCTTTCTTCGTGGGCCAACCTCTTCAGTTTATAAATAATTCTATTGGGCACAATACTCCCGAAAGTTACGCTACCTGGCTTTTGAATGGAAATCCTGTTTCCAACGCCTATAATCTGGATACAGTTATTAATACCTGGGGTAGCTACAATTTGCAGCTGGTTATGACTTCCGGACCCCTCGTGGATAGCAGTAGTGTTTTTCCCTTTGAAGTTATAGATGAAACACCTCTTTCTCCGCAAAATGTAATTCTGGAATCAACCCTTGATAACTATGTTTTGCGTTGGGATGCCGTTACTCTTTCCGTATCCAATACACCTATAACGGTTAGTAACTATAAAATCTATGCCAGCGAAGAACCCTATGGAACCTATACCCTCTATGAAATTGTCCCTGCCAGTAGTAGACAAATTAACCTGAACCTGTCCGAACTTGGCTCTAAACGCTTTTTCCGCATAACTGCCGAAAAGTAAACAATATTATAAAGCAAATCCAGATTTAACATAAGCCCGGTTTCCTGCCGGGCTTTGTCCTGAACCCGGAAGGTTGATATCCCCGTCAACCACCTGATAAGATTTATTTCGTTATCTAAAAGATCGCGGAAAGCAAAAATCTTGTTAAAAGTGAAACGACGAGGACGTCGTTTTTCCGGAAGGTTGACGTCCCCGTCAACCACCTGATGAGATTTTTTTCGTTATCTAAAAGATCGCGGAAAGCAAAAATCTTGTTGAAAGTTGAACGACGAGGACGTCGTTCTTCCGGAAGGTTGACGTCCCCGTCAACCACCTGATGAGATTTATTTCATTATCTAAAAGATCGCGGAAAGGAAAAATCTTGTAGAAAGTTGAACGACGAGGACTTCGTTTTTCCGGAAGGTTGACGTCCCCGTCAACCACCTGATGAGATTTTTTTCGTTATCTAAAAGATCGCGGAAAGGAAAAATCTTGTAGAAAGTTGAACGACGAGGACGTCGTTCTTCCGGAATTTCAATTACTCTCCTCTATTCTCTACCCAAAGGTCTATCAGTGCTTTCCCAAAAACAATATATTCCTGGAATACTTCCTTTTTCCTAAGTTAATATCTTTTCAGACCTTCTATCTATTTATATTTTCCCTCCACAAGTCATTTTATCTCTTATTGTATACTTTACCTTTTTACAATAAAGTAACAATCAAGTAACAACCCCTTAATGAAAACTAAGGAAGTGTTACGGAAGTGTTACGGGGTCGTTACAGAATTGACTATCTAACAAGCAATTACCTAAATGCAATGCTAAGGGACAACATATATGCTTAACATCTTAATAGTTAATATGATTAAGAAAATAATAATTTCCTGGATGTCCAAATTTGAGAATCATTCCTGAAAAAATAGAACCCGGAAAACCGGCTCCACCCCATTAACAAGTTTAGCTATATTATTCCGGTAATTCCGGTTATGCTGTTATCTGTGTTCAGCAATCAATAGTTAAAATCCGCTTGACATAAACCTCTGGAAATGCAATTTGGAATTATATATGTATTCAGTGATACAATATGGAGTTTTAATGAAAAAATGGCTGTTTCCTGTTCTGCTTGGTTCTTTGCTAATTTTCTGTGCCTGTTCTCAAAATACACGACTTGCCAAAAAGACCCAAAAGAACTTAAATAAAGGGAATTATGAAGAAGCAATTCAGGACATCGTAAAAACCCTCAGGAAAAATCCCGATAATGATGTAGCTCAAGACCTTTTGGTTCAAACCTGGCAAAGTTACTGTTCGGCAAAACAGAAAAAGATAGAGAATATCATCCAAAGTACCGAAATAAATAAATGGGAACAGGTTTATGGGGAATATACTGCGCTGCAAAAAATGGGAGAGGAAATTCAATCCCTGCCTCCTTTGCTAAATCCTTATTCCGGTTATAGAGTTACAATTGAAATTCCTGATTATACGGAACAAATAAAACAAAGCAAAGAAAATGCTGCTGCCGCCCATTATCAAACGGGTATGCGTTATGCTAAAATCAGCAGCGATAGAGAGATGCAAAAGAAGGCAGCTTTAGAATTTAAGGCAGCTCTGAATTTAATTCCCGATTATCAGGATGCCGATTTAAGATATGAACAATGCCGTAAACTGGCAATCAAAAGAATAGCTGTTTCTCCCTTTGTAGATAAAAGTAATACTTCCGGAAAATATGGTGCCGTTAGTGATATTTTAACTGACTATATTGTCTCTCGCCTTATTTCAACAGCTGTCCATAATGAATTTATAGAAATTATATCCCGTACCCAATTGGAAACGGTGATGAAAGAACAACAACTCTCTGCTTCCGGTTTAGTGAATGAAACTAGTTCCGTTCGTTTAGGTCAAATTTTAGGTGCTAATGAAATCCTCACTGGCAGTATTTTGCAGATTAGCGTTTCCCCTGAACGCACTGTTAGTGTTCAAAGCGAAGATGAAACGGAAGTTGTTCTGCGCACTGAAGAATATACTGATGCCGAGGGAAATACTCAAGAAAATGAAATTAAGGGCAAGGTCTATTGCCGTTACCGTAAGTATACTAAAACGGCAAGCGTTAGTGTTTCCACATCCTACAGTATCCTGGATGTGGAAACCGGAAAAATAATCCTGCAGGAAACCCTGGAAATTAAAAATCCCTGGAGCGATACCTGGGCAAGAAAAATTTCCGGAGATGACCGTGCCTTAAGTAACAATACAAAAAGATTACTGGAAAAAGCAGAACCCTTTCCCCCTTCCGTTAATGAAATGATTCTGGAAACACTGAAAAATACAGGAAATGACATCGTAAATAAAGTTAGCGGATATTTATTACAGTGAAACGGTTTTTGTATCTTCTGCTCTTAATCTTTACGGCTTGCAGTATGGCAAAAAAGCAACCGGAATGGATTTTGGAAATGCCTTATGATAATGAATACTATAGCGCTGTTGTAAAAATCTCCCGTAAAGCACCTAACTATGTGGAGCTTGCCAGAAATAATGCTATTCTGGAAATATCCACTCAAATCAGTGTGCAGATTGATTCTGATATTGCTTTAAAGGAAACAGAAGAAAATGGTATTCCCTCCTCTGAAATAATAAGCAGAATACGCAGTTCCAGTAATAATAAAATTAGAGACCTGCAGTTGGTTGGCACTTATGAAACTAAAAATGACTATTGGGCTTACTATCGTCTTTCCAAAAGGGAATATTCTGCTTGGCGAAAAACTCAATGTGAACAGGCAATGGCTCAAGCACTTAATTTGCTTGCAGATTTTGATTCTTCAACCTCCAATATTGTTTCCGGAATAACATCTCTTTTACAAGGACTGGAACTGATTGTAGATTATACTGATAGGGATTTAACAACTCTTTACAAAGGCAATGAGATTAACCTTTACAACGAACTTTTCTATCGTCTGAACCGTTTACCTGAAACCTTCAGCCTTAAATTTGCCAATAATGAGATAGACCTTACAGCCAAGCAAAGAGAACGCAAAACGGTTACTCTTGCTGTCAATTACAATAAAAACGGACAAGAATATCCCTGCTCTAATTTTCCTGTATGCTTCATTTTTAGCAGTGGAAAAGGCGAAATCATTCCCTATACTACAACAGATGAAAACGGCAAAGCGGAATTAATTATCAACCGTATAACTTCTTTCAGCAATCCTCAATTCATTGAAGCTAAACCGGATAAAGATTTCTGGCTGGCAGATAGAGATAATACTGTTGTTAAATCTATGTTTAATAATCTGCGCTTTATGCCTGCTGCTATAAAACTAAATGTCCGCCATCCCAAGGCCTACCTTGAATATAGTTTTGATAACACTCCGGGAACTGACTTCCGCAATATTTTAATTAAGAAACTGCAGGACTTGGATTTGGAGGTTACCGAAAACCAAAACGCCAGCGACTGGACATTCAAAGTTAATATCTATAACCGTAGTAGTAATTATCTGCCCCTTCTCAATCAATATTCTGCCACCGCTGATGCCTATATAGAATTGCTTCAAAGCAGCAACGGTAAAAGTATCTATAACACTAACTTAACCGGAATTAAAAGCACTGCTTCTTTACCCGAAATTGCCAGGAAAATGAGTGAATTGAATGCTGTAAATGAGATTTGTGATAAAGTAATGTTTATGCTGGTGGAACAATATATTATGTTTTAGAGTGCTGGAGTAGTTTACGGAAGATTAATATCTTGTTCTTCCACTTTCTGTGTAAGGGCTAATTTACACTTTGATAACCTTGCTCCAGGCAAAAAAATGTTTTTAAAGTGCTAATGTCTCTTGACTCTAATTGCAATTAAAATTCCAGCCAGCAATCCTCATTGATATCCGATGGCTTGTCTCCGGTTTTAATCTGCTTTTTCTCTGCTCTGATAAAATACAGATATTCACTCTTCCAGTTCCAATTAAGGGTTTTTCCTATCTCAGCAATGTTCTCAATGGCATCTTCAGTAAGATAAGCAATTGCTCCACATTGGATATAGATAACTCGGGAAAGGTCGTTTTCAAAAGAGATTTTAAGTGCAGAAGAAGGTTCAGGAACCAGAAAATACTGTCTCCGGGAATCCATAAAAAGAGAGGCATTAGCTATTTCCCGAGGATAATTAAAGCATAACTTCCGAAATTGTTCATCTACAAAAATAAGATCTCCGCTTTCCAAGCCAAAACCTTTTTGCATCAAGTCCTTCATTGCAATTGCTCCGGATTTAAGATCAATGCCGTTTTTTTGCAAGCCCTTATCCCAAAAGTATATTTGCCTGGGTTTGGGCATAGGAATAAAACCTAACAGACGCAAACATTTAATATTTCTCATCCAGGCATTTTCCCGGTAGCGGGTAAAAATTAAGCGGATATTATATTCTGAAAGGTCTTCCGCTCCCAATTTCAAAGCTAGATAAGCATTGTTGTCATCCAGTTCCAAACGGTGAAAAGTAAGCTGATAATTGTCATTACTTTCAATTTGCAAATTTTGCCAGGAACTGCTGGTTAAAGAATTGAGCCAGGAAATTAATGGAATACCTTGCCAGGTCTCTTCTTTTTGACCACCATCTTTATCTCTAACAGTAATGAAAGTAACAAGCTTTTCCTGGTTTAAGTCCTCTTTGGTAATTTCTTTTACCTGCCCTTCTGGTAAATATACTTGAAAAGCCGAAAGCTCCAGAATTATTAACAGCAGACACAGGAATAAATAATATTTACGCATTTCTTCATCCTTTTTATACAAGCTATATAGAGAATATAATTCATAGAACAAAAAAGACAAATTGAGTGTTGGCGTGCGGGAGTGCAAAGTGGTCAGGAGTCATTTGTGCCTTGATAACTTCCTCCTTGGAAATAACCTTTGGGGCAACTATGACTTATGACGGCAGGAGAACAAAAAAATCAAATCTGCGAAATCTGCGTAATCTGCGAAATCTGCGTGAAATAATAAAGTTCGGGGTTGACAATTTTACTTGCTTTGGATTTTTGGTAAAATGCCGAGTGTAAATTCCTAACCTGTATCCAGTATGGAATTGCACCATAGGGTATAATTGGAAACGATTATGCCTCCCGTATTTGGAAAGGCAACAGGGAAATAAATAAATTCATCCCTGTATGCCTCTATAGTTTATTATGGAGGAAAAATGAAAAGATTTAGCGTGCTTTTACTCGCACTCCTTACACTGTTTATATTTGCCTGCAGTGAAAAGGATGACAATCCAACAGACACTAATATTTATGGTTACAAACTGGAACAATTTATTCCCAATGCCACTTTGCATGATTTGGTTGATTCAACTGCCAGCGAAACCTTGAATTTTAGGGAGTTATTTGCTTATGAAATCGTTGCCAGTGACAGTTTCAGTCCTCGTGCTTCCATTAATGCCGGTTACGATTTAACCTGGAATTTCTTTAAAGTGGGCTATATTGTTCCAAGCGACAACAACCGAACCTGGTTTTCTCCGGAATTGGGACTTCCAAGCGCTTTCAAAGTAAAAAACACATCTTTATTTAATTTATACCGGAAAGTGGATGTATCTAGTGCTGATAAAACCAAAACTGCTGAGCTAAAAGGTTTAACAATTCATACTATCCCCAATTGGTATTCCGTGGATGAAGAAGCAATCAAACTAAGCGATTTGATTCAGGGTATTAGTTTATCCGATAGCAGCAGTATTCGTTTAATTGCTATAGATGACTATTATAAAGATTATACTCCGCAACAAATTGCTGAGGGCTATTATCTGCTGGATTCAGAAGTTACTACTTTTCCGGCTCTGAATGATTCTCTTACTAATTCCCAAAAGAAGTTTAAAAAACTGGCTAAGATAGAACTAACCAATGCCGGTTTACAAGATTACAATTTTCCCCTTACACCTCATGATAAAACAGATATAGCTATTCCTGTTCCTGCCAGCTTTAACGGCTACGAATCAACAATAATGACGGATTATTAAAGAAATTCTTCAACATAGAAGTGAAACGACTACAAACTATCCTGCCGCTGATTTTTGCCTGGATTGCGGTTGCCTTAGGCGCATCGGCAAAACAGGATTCACTGAAGACCTACACTCTTCCTCCCGTTTATGTAATTGTGGAAAAGCCCTCAGAGGCAATTGGTTCGTTATATACAATTAACAGTGAAGATGTAATAAATTCCCTCTCCTTGAGAGAAGCAATGCAAAAAAGCGTTGGCATCAGCGCTACGATTGGGACAAAAGACGAAAGCAATTTACGTTTACGGGGTTTCCGAAAAAACGAAATTAAAGTGATGGTGGATGGCAAACCTCTAAATAACGGCTATTTTGGCAATGTGGATATCAGCAAACTCTCTTTACTGGATATTGAAGAAATCCAGATTTTAAAGGGACCCGCTTCACCTCTTTTCGGCACAAATAATATGGGCGGGGTGATTAATATTATTTCCAAAGCCCCGCCTAAAAATTACTGGTTGGAATTGAATACAATATTCAAACGCTACAATACCAATGAAGTAAATATATCTACAGCGCATAGTTTTGACACCTGGAATTACCGGTTAGGTGTTTCTCGGGAAAAAACGAATGGCTTTATACTCTCTGAAAAATTTACTCCTACTCCTTATGAAGATGGAGGAGTTCGTAATAACAGTGATCAATGCCTGTATAATATTTTCGGCTCTCTGAACAGAGAACTATTAACCTTTCATAATATAGGAATGGATTTCGGCTACAGCCAAATGGACAAAAAGAATATCCCTTCTTCTATTTATGAACAACGCTATCGTCAATATCAGGACTGGATGCGTTATCATATCGGGTTACGGACAAAAATGCAGGTGAATGACTCCAGCACCTTAAACTTGCAGTTATTAAGTGATGGAAGTTCTGATCGTTATTTGGAATATAAAGATCCTGCTTATGAGAATTTAACTTTAGATTCTATGATGCATAATGCCGGTTTTGGTTTTCATTCCCGTTTTACGACAACATTTTCGGGAAATAAAAAACTGGATATTGGCTATAATTACGATTATCAAGTAAATACTAGGAAAGATAATGATTCTTATCTTTCTTGGACGGATTCATTTGTTCATATTCATCAAGCTTTCAGTCAATTTGAATGTTTAATTATACCTAAGCTATTGTTTACGATAGGAATTGGTATTAATAACAGAATCAATAGAGATAATAACAATTTTCAACCTCAATGGGAACCTGCTTTAGGAATTGTGTATGAAATAATACCTGATAGTGAAACATCTTTAGCTATTGGACAAAATACTTCTCATCCAACTATGCGTCAACTTTATTCAGCCAGTAAAGGGAATCCCGATTTGAAACCCCAAAATGCCCTGAAACTGGAAATAAATCATAATCAGGCACTTTGGCAGAACAAAATTTCTTTATCTTGCAGTGCTTATTTTAATGATACCAAGGACCTTATTGATTTATATAAAGGACGCTATGAAAATATCCATAAAGTGCAATCCCAGGGAACGGAAATTGGACTTAGCTATTCTCCTGCGAATTTTTTTCAGACCAGCGTAAATTACGCTTACCTGAGCTACCGGAAAAATAGCGATTATTATTTAACTGAGATACCAAAAAACTCAGTTGAATTATGCCAAAGATTTACATTACCAGGTAAAATTAATTTTATGATCTATAGTTCTTATAGAGATAGACGTCTTTCCCAAGATGATAGCGGGAGTTACCATACTTTAAATACATACTGGAAACACGATTTGCTAGGCATCTTCCCCTGGAAAATATTGGAACTATCTCTGGGAGTGGAAAACCTGTTGGATGAGGATTACCAAAGTGAATATGGTTATCCGGAACCAGGAAGAAACTTTTCTATAGCTCTGAAAGCTAAAATATAGATTAAGAGAGCAGAAAGGACGAAAGATCTGGAGAGCGTTTAGTTTGAGAGGGTCGGAAGGTTTAGAAGGTTGAGAGGGTTTAGAAGGTTGAGAGAGTCGGATGGGTGATGTCTCCGTCAACCATAAAACGACAAGATGTCGTTTTTCCGGTGGGCGAATACAATCCAGGATGAAATATAAGCCCCGAAGCGAAATATGGGAATACCAACAGAGAAAAAACTTGACAAATCTATGGTATTATATAAAAAGAACAAGTTAAATAGCAGCTTTTGTCAAGCTTGATGAAAAGGGAGTATGCTTTGCTTTTACAGAAGTATTTTGAGACGCGTTTGGAACTTATTGACCAGGAACTTAAAAACGCACTATCATTGGAAAACAAATATGCCACAGAGCTTAAAAAAGCAATGTATGAAGCAGTAATTCCTGGAGGTAAAAGATGGCGTCCATTACTGCTTCTTTCAATGTTTGAAATGCTTACGGGGTTTAAAAAACACCGTGCTTTTCCAGATGCTGTAAAATCGGCAGTAGCTATTGAATTGTTACATAATGGAGCGATAGTTCATGATGATTTGCCAAGTGTGATGAACAGAACACAGCGAAGAGCTCAGCCCGCGTTGCATATCAAATATGGAAATGCCATAGCTATTTTGGCTGCCGATGCACTTTACTCACTGGCTTATGAAATAATCAGCGAGCTTAAAAATCCGGAACAGGCGCTGGAAGCAATTCGTCTTATTTCTAATGCTACAAAAAGCTATGGAATGATTGGAGGACAGGTAGTAGCTCTTTCCAGCCGACATAAAGTGATGAAAATAAACACTTTGAATTATATTGATAGGAAAAAGGTGGGGTCTTTATTACAGGCAGCTGCTGATATTGCTTGTTTACTTGGCAAAGCTGATGAAGAAACTCATCAGGTTATGAGGGCTTATGCCTTGAATTTGGGAATTGCCTATCAAATGATTGAAGATATTGAAGCGGATTATTCTCGTGGTAGTGAGGGTTTGGATGATGAATACATTCCTGTTTCCAAAGCCAGTTATACAGCTCTGCTGGGTTTTGATAAAGCGCGAAAAACGGTAGAAAATATGCTTGCTGATGCGGTTAAAATGCTAAAGCCATATCCCAAAAACTCAATTTTACTGGAATTCGTAGCTATGATAAAAGAGAGATTACCCTGATCAATGATTGATATTCATACTCATCTGTTGCCTAATATTGATGATGGTTCAAAATCCCTTGATGATTCTCTGCGGCAATTATGGCAGATGACTGAAGGCGGAATAAAAAGGGTCTATCTAACTGCCCATTATTTTAGAGGTCATTACCAATACAGTCGTCAGGAATATGATGAGAAATTCAATACCATAGTAAATAAAGCAAAAGAGGCAGGAATAGACCTTGATATTCAGCCCGGATTTGAAATTTATTTACAACCGGATATTTTGGAGGATATAAAAACCCAAAATCTGACTCTGGGTAAAAGTTCTTATATCCTTTTGGAAAGTGATTTAAATGGTCTACCCAATGATTTTTATAATAATATCTTTCCCCTTTTACGAGCGGGTTATAAACCTATTTTAGCTCATGCAGAACGCTATGTAAGCATTATGCAAAAGCCCTCTCGTGCCGAAAACCTGATCTATCGCAATATTTATCTGCAAACCAATGCCGGAAGTTTACTTGGACTTTATGGAGATAAGGTTAAGTCCACTGCCTGGATTTTAGTGAATAAGGGCTGGACACATTTTATTGCTTCAGACGATCATATTCGCGGTAAATATCTTGCCTATTTTGAAGCGCGGAATAAGGTGGAAGAAATGATAGATAATCATACTGCTCATTTGCTTTTTTATGTTTTCCCTTCCTGCATTGCCAGCGGAGAAAATATCCCTTATGAATATGTTCAGGTTTACCGTCCTCACCATTCTCATCATCATCATAAACGCAGTTTAATAAAGAGGATTTTTGGCTAAATTTCTCATTACCGGCATTACCGGTTTCATTGGTAGAAATGTTTTAAGGGAACTGTTAGAGTCCTTTCCCGATTTTAATATTACCGCGTTAGTGCGTCCGAAGACAGATCCCTGTCGCTATAAAGAATTTGAAAAAACAATTCGGATTGTGGAAATTGATCTTGCTGATACCGCTAATTTAAAGGAATTCCTTTTTACCAATGAATTTGATACAATTTTACATATTGGTGCCTTACGAGGTGGCAGGAAATTTCCCAAAGAAACTTATCTCCGCAGCAATGTTTACAGCACAGGACAGATGGTAGAATATTGTCTTGCTAAAGATGCACGCTTGATTTATTGTTCTTCTGTTGGTGTTTTTGGAGCAATTCCTCAAGAACTTCCTGCCGGACCTCAAACCGAGAAAAACCCTGATAATTACTATCATTATACGAAAATAGAAGCAGAACGTATAATCAATCGGGCTATTTTAAATGGACTGAAAGCTGCCATTGTTCGTCCCAGTATTGCTTATGGAGAAGGTGACTTCGGTTTTCCTTATCAAATGGTAAAATTGGTAGATAAGCATCTTTTCCCGCTTATCAATAAACCGGTTTGGATTCATCTTTGTCATATTGATGCTTTGGTGAAGGCATTTCTATATCTTACAAGCAGGGATTGGAAAAGCGGACTTACACTTACAGTAGCGGATCGTGAACCAGTTCGTTTGCAGGCATTGGTAGATTTTATTTCCCGTCAGCTTCACGGAAAAAACTATCCCCGGGCTTTAAGATTAGATAGAATTTTTTTTGCCTGGGGTGAAAATATAGCTCGTCTTCTGAAAAATGAATTGTGGATTAGCCGTTTTGAACTCATTTCCAAAAGCTGGTTTTACGATGTAAGTGCTTATTATGATATAATGGAAAAAGAAGGTTACAAATCCCATTTCACCATCCCCGAATTGGAAATAACCATAAAGGACTATCAAAAACACTGATGGCAGTTCCAATTATTAATGACTGGACAAAATATTTTGACAATCCGGATGAAGGTTTGGGCTCTTCTTATGAACGCATTGTGCTAAATAAGTTGCTGGATTATGTTTGTAAGGTCTATAAAATTCAGTCCGCTCTGGAAACACCTTGTTTTGGCTTTACCGGAATAAGCGGTATAAATCTGTTAAATTTAGCACGACAAGGAATAAAGGTCTCTCTGGAAGATCATAATTTGGAACGCCTAGAAAAAATTCGAGAATTGTGGCAGGAATTGCGTTTGCATACCGATATCAAATATAACCCTGATTATGTGCAACTGGATTATCCCGAAAAGCATTTTGATTTGGGCTTCAATTTTTCCGCTTTATGGTTCACCCAAAACATAAAAAGTTTTCTTTCTGAATTCTGCAGAGTTTGCCATAAGGCAATCTTAATTTGTGTTCCCAACCGCAATGGAATTGGCTATAAAATGCAAATAAAGGATTATACCCCTGAGAAATATCCTTTTTTACATCCGGAATATCTTGACCTTGCTACTATCAGATACCTGATGAAACAAAATAAATGGCAATTGGAAGACGAAAACTATATTGACTGTCCTCCCTGGCCCGATATCGGAATGAAAAAAGAACTCTTTTTGAACCGCTTGCTGAAGAAACAGGAAATTCAGGAAAAGGATACCGAACCGGTTACAATTCTTTCCTATTATCAGGAAGAAGACAGTAAATTTGCGGAAAAGATGTTTAGATACAGTTTTGTGGAAAGGACTGCTCCCAAACAGTTTAAAAAATATTGGGCACATCATTATTATCTGCTCTTCACTCCGGAAAATAGTGAATGACGCGAAAAAATCGTAATTCTCTAATAATTGGGCTAATTATAGGCATTCTTTTGCTTGCTGCCTGGTTATATTATACCCCTTTAGATGAAATTAAATCCCAAATTGCAAAAGTCAATTATAATTGGGTTATAATTGCTTCCATAGCATATCTTTCTGCCTATTTTTTACGCTCTTTGCGTTGGCGTTTACTTATTCCTGCTCCGGCTAATCCTAAAATATTCAAAACCTGGTTATATGCTATGGCAGGCAATCTACTCAACTATTTAATTCCTATAAGAGCTGGGGATTTTGCTCGTGCTTGGTTTATTAAAAGAAATTATCATCTTCCCTATTTTAAAGCATTGCCTTCAGTATTTGTAGATAAGGTCTTTGATACCATTGCCATTTTATTCATCATCATTGTTTTACCTTTCACTACAATTAAACTCAGTACACCGATGCTGATTTTACTTTGTTTATTGACATTGATTTTTATTGTGGCTTTTGCTATCTTGCTTGCTTCGGTGTGGAAAAAGGAATTGGTAGTGAAGATTATTACCTCTCTTATTTCCTGGTTACCCCAAAAAGCAAAAACAAAAGTAAACCCAGCTATAGAAATGTTTATTAGTGAGCTAAACCTCTTTGAACATCATCCCCTCAAGCTGGTTTTAGCATTATTTTTAACTGCTGGCGGGATTTTATTGGATGGGATTTATTTTTATTTGCTTTTCAGAGCTTTCGGTATATTATATCCTTTTACTTTGGTTTTATTCGGCTACACATTAATAAATCTTTCCTATGCCATTCCTCAACCTCCTGCTCAACTTGGCAGTAATGAATGGATGATGATTATTATTTTTAGTATTGGATTTGGATTGACAAAGACCACTGCCTCGGCAATTATGGCTTTTGGACATATTTTAACAGCTGGATTAATGAGTTTATGGGGCATAATTGCTTTCGCAGTTCTTGGTCCTGAACTCTTTTTCACCGTTATTAAAGGAGATAAAATAAATGACTAAAGAAGAACTGATACAAGATATTACTGCAATGCAGGGCTTGAAAGAATCCCTGTTAAATGAAATACATAATGTTATAATTGGTCAGGAAAGAGTTCTAACAGATGTCCTTATCGCCCTTTTTGCCAATGGGCATATCCTACTGGAAGGAGTTCCAGGATTAGCTAAAACCTTGCTTATTTCTTCTCTGGCAAAAGCACTTTCCCTGTCTTTCAGCCGGATTCAATTTACACCTGATTTAATGCCTTCCGATATTACCGGAACGGAGATTTTAGTGAATGACCCGGTTACCGAAAAAAAACATTTTGAATACATCAAAGGTCCTATTTTTGCCAATATTATTCTGGCAGATGAAATTAACCGAACACCTCCTAAAACACAGGCAGCTTTATTACAGGCAATGCAAGAATATGCTGTAACCAGCGGAACCGTTACCCGACCTCTAAGTAAGCCCTTTTTAGTGATGGCAACTCAAAACCCCATTGAACAGGAAGGAACTTATCCTCTGCCCGAAGCACAGTTAGACCGTTTTATGTTCTTTATCAATATTGATTATCCTACTTTGGAAGAAGAACTGCAAATTGCTGAAAGCACTACCGGACTGGATAATCCTGTAATTACACCTCAGTTGACAGGTGAACAAATAATATCTTTACAACAGGCAGTGCGTTCCCTTCCCGTTAGTGATCATGTATTAAAGTTTGCTGTAAATTTAGTCAGAAAATCACGTCCTAATACAGATGATGCAGAAAAGGAAATTAAACAATGGGTTGCCTGGGGAGCAGGACCTCGTGCTTCACAATATCTGATTTTGTCTGCCAAAGCCAGAGCTGCTTTAGATGGTCGTTTAACTCCTGCAGAAGAAGATGTGAAAGCATCAGCCATAAATGTTTTACAACATCGTATTTTACCTTCCTTCGCTGCTCAGGCAGAAGGAATTAATTCCAAACAAATCATTCACTGGTTACTGGAGAAAAAATGAAACGCAGCTTACTCAGTATCCTCTGCCTGCTTATGTGCCTATCTATATTTGCTATAGACAATAAATTTCTGCATCAACTGGCTTATATTAAGACCTCTCAGGCATATTCTATCCGCTTTGCCGAGGACCTGGTTTATACTAATAACCAAAATTATATCTGGGTTTATTCCATTTTTAACGCCTGGCAGCCCAAAATGGAAGCAGCTTTTTTTTCTCCAAATCCGATTGAGGACATTGAAACCCTTACCGGAAAATATCTTTATGTCGCTTCCAATGAACCCACAAATCAAGTTATTTTGATAGATAGTTTGTATACCGGTTCTCGTATTTTCTTCCCTCAAACAATTGTTGGTGATAAACTTACCCGCGAAGGTTCAATTCTTTATGTGGCAGACCGTTATAGAGGAATAGATATTATTGATTTAGGTGGTGGAAGCACACGCGAATTATTATCTACCTTTTCTGAAAAATGGGGTATTAAGGACTTCGTAGCAAGTTACCCTTATATCTTTGCTCTCAATGATTTTGGTTTAGTTGCCGTAGATATCACCGATCAATCCTATCCTGTTTCTCTGGGAGTAAATTACGAACTTATAGATGCCACCTGTTTAGCTAAAAACGGAAATACAATTTGGATCGGTGCCGGAAAAAACCTTCTCGCTTTCAATGTTTATGAACCCAAAAAGCCAACCCTCATCAGTCAAATTAGAATGACTAACGAAATTCTGAGCCTGGATATTAAAGATAACCGTCTTTTTATTGTATTAGGGCGCGGAGGAGTAAAAATTGTTGATGTCACCAATCCCCTCAAAACCGAAGACCTCAACAACATTTTTCTCACTATCCCCGTTTACGATTTGGATGTAGCCAATGATTACATCTTTTTAGGACTGGGAAAAGAGGGCTGGATGATCTATGAATACCGTTAACAATGTAACCGGAAGGTGGACATTCTTGTCCACCTACCCCCTGAGAGTCAGGAATCGTTACTGCCGAAATAACTTTTACACTGCCCTCAAATCTATTTGGCAGTGAGGAATTATAACGACTTGAGAAAGTAACCAGGAAGAAAATATTATGAAAGAACAGATGTTATCTGGTGTGAACCTTAAGGATTGTATTCCTGCTACTCAAATTAAATTGTTTAACTTTGATGCAAAACCCTTTTTAAAATGGGCAGGGGGTAAAGGACAACTAATTCCTGAACTTGTTGATCGGCTTCCGGAAAAATTCAAAAAAAGTATGCACATTCCTGTTTATATTGAACCATTCATTGGAGGTGGTGCATTTTTCTTTTATTTACAATCCTGTTTTCAGATAGATAAATCTATCATAATAGATATCAATCGTGATTTGATTATAACCTACCAGGTTATTAAATATGCTGTAGAGAATTTAATTGCTCTACTGTCTGAATTGAATAATAAATATAATAATGCCTCTCAAACGGATAGAGCTACTTTGTATTATGACATCAGAAAAAGGTTTAATTATAGTAAAAAGCACCTTGATGCCAATTACAGTGAATTATGGATAAGACACTCTGCCTATATGATTTTTCTTAATAAAACCTGTTTTAACGGTTTATATAGAGAGAATAAAAATGGAGAATTTAATGTCCCAAATGGTAAGTATGATAAACCCTCAATATGTCAGGCAGAAAATCTTTGGGATGCGAATAAAGCACTGTCTAATACAGAAATTCTACAGGGTGACTTTTCCTTATCTGCCAATTATGTTGAAGAAAACACTTTAATTTATTATGATCCTCCCTATAGACCATTGACCAAGACATCCAATTTCAATTCTTATGCTAAAGAAGGTTTTACTGATAAAGACCAAAACAGATTAGCTGACTTTTTTAAGGAAATGGATAGACCTGATGTCTATCAGATTTTATCTAACTCTGATCCCAGAGTTACAAATCCTGATGATAACTTTTTTGATAACCTTTATAAAGAATATAAGATAAGCCGTATACAAGCAAAAAGAATAATCAATTCTGATGCCGAAAAAAGAGGTAATATTTCTGAAATACTCGTGACTAATTATTAAAATGATGTAGTATGTCTCAACTTCAAACTAATGAGAATTGAGCTTTGTTTTATATACATAATGTTTAATATAGATTGGGAGGTTTACCTTGAAACAATTACCAGTATATAAAAAATTACAACTGAAAAGCCCCGATAAAGTATTTAATTATTTAATGAATACTATGTTACCAACTATCAATGATTGGTCTTATCTTGTTGACTGGAAAAAAGTATCCAAGCATATAAAGGATATTGAAATTTGCCTCAATACAATGAACTATCTTATAGGCAAAAAGAATATCACCGATGAATTTAAATATCTTCTGAAAAAACATCCGGAAATTAAACATATTTTACCTGTTCTTGTCGCTTGCAGAAAGGATAGCATAACCCTGTTAACTTCTAAAAATCAAAATAACCTTCAATCAAAAGAGTTTAATTTTAAAAACCTTTCTGATGAAGATGCCTTAAATTTTGCTGACAGAGCTGGCTTATTAAAGTTATTAAGTTCAAATAAAATAAAGAACTTGGTTGATTATACTTTCGGAATTGAAGTAGGATTGGATTCCAATGCCCGTAAAAACAGAGCAGGAAAAGCAATGGAACAATTAATAGATAAGCATATTAAAAGGATTTGTAAAAAGAATAACTTTGTATATTTAGCATCTGCTACAAGGTCAAAAGTAAAAAAACAATGGGGAATTGACCTTCCTGTAGATAAAACAAATCGTAAAGTTGACTTCATAATAAAAAAAGACCGTCAGTTATATTTAATTGAAGTCAATTTCTACACCGTTGGTGGTTCAAAATTAAAATCAACAGCAGGTGAATATAAGGATATCTACAAATTTTGGAAAAAACATAATCTCCAATTTATATGGATTACCGATGGTTGGGGTTGGAAAACAACACAACGACCCCTGCAAGAAGCATTTAATGAGCTTGATTATATCCTAAATGTAAAAATGCTTTTGGATGGTGTTTTAGAGTATATCCTTACTAATTAATTATGAGCTATAGTAAATATTTTTCCTCTGTAGATTTCTGCTTATATTGGGGAAATTGTATTGAAATTTTAAAAGAACTTGAACCTAACTCATTTGATATGATTTTTGCCGATCCTCCCTACTTTTTATCGGATGGAACCATAACTTGTAAAAGCGGAAAAATGGTAAGTGTAAAAAAGGGTGACTGGGATCTGCTTGATGAATTTACCAATAAATCAGAATTCCACAATAAATGGATTTCTGCATGTAGACAAGTATTAAAACCATCAGGAACTATTTGGATTAGTGGTACTTACCATTCAATTTATCAATGTGGTTATGAGTTGCAAAAACAAGGGTTCAGAATAATTAATGATATTTGCTGGTTCAAACCTAATGCTGCTCCAAACCTTACAAGAAAATGTTTTACTGCTTCTCATGAAACAATTCTTTGGGCAATTAAAGACCCATCACAAAAACAAAAATACCATTATGAGCTAATGAAAAATACTGACTGGATGGGAGATATTATCAATAAGAAAGGTAAACCAATGAGAAGTGTTTGGTGTATTCCAACT